>ENA-OPVL01002264-OPVL01002264.1-human-gut-metagenome-genome-assembly--contig:-NODE-2264-length-10464-cov-4.549428_pt1 | contig 10464 bp, 11 predicted proteins | sample MGYA00241496_ERZ501984 | MGnify/ENA primary metagenome ERZ501984 (study PRJEB25962, sample SAMEA2042986) | human gut metagenome | biome: human gut; feature: human-associated habitat; material: faeces... | reverse complement strand
CTGCCGTTGGGGAGATAGCCCACCTCCGGACACTCAGGCAGCTGCATCAGGCCGGACACCATCTCGTTGAAGGTGCCGTCGCCACCGGCGCAGACCACCAGATCGTATGCTCCGCCCAACTCTGCCGCCGCACGGGTGGCGTCTCCACGTCCCTCAGTGAGGAATACCTTCACCAGATAGCCCGCCTTGGAAAAGCAGGCCACCGCATCAAACAGCGGCGCAAAGGATTTGGTGCGCCCCGCACGTGGATTGACGATAAACAGAAGCTTTTTATCCATACCGGTTCTCCTCTTTTGCACACGGTTCTCGGTTTTGTGTTTCCACAGAAGACAGCATAGTGTTTTTATTATACTCCTCTCTGCCGGAAAAAGCAATGGGTGCCGCCGGAGAAGTCCTGAACGGTTTCTGCACACATTCTTAAAGAAAAATTTGCCCGGCGGGCTTGCATTGGCGGCGGGCTTTCGGTAATATATAAGATGTTATGGTACGTTGTGCGTACCTACTTCGGCGGAAGGAGTCCACCCATGAAGCAGCAAAAAAGCCACTATTTCAAATGGGGCCTGACGGTGTTTCTCACCGTCTGCGCCATCCTTGCCTTTTACGATACATTCTATATGAACGGCACCCTCCAGCGCTATCTGGGCAAGCTGGTGACGGTGCTGGCCCCGGTGCTGTACGGCTTCGCCATGGCCTATCTGCTGGCACCCATCGTCAACTGGATCGAGGGCTTGATCCGTAAGGGGCTGAAGCGGCTGAGCAAGGGTCAGGAGCCCAAGCTCCGGGGCGGTCTGCTGCGGGGTGTCAGTATCCTGCTGACGTGGGCCGTGGTGGCGTACCTGCTGTATCTGCTGATGAGCGTGCTGATCCCCCAGCTCATCGACAGCGTGGCCATGCTTATCAACAACGCCGAAAGCTACTATAATAAGATATATGTCTGGGTCACCAATCTGCTGGAGAAGAACCCGGAGATCGCCGGCTGGATGGAGACGAATCTGGAGAACTACTACAATGACCTCATGAAGGTGCTGACGGAGCAGGTACTGCCCGGCGCCCAGCAGATGCTCACCACCATCACCGGCGGCATCTGGACAGGCATCTGGGGTCTTGTGACCTTCACCACCAACTTCCTGGTGGGCATCATCATCTCCATACCGGCATAGAAGAGGAAGATGCTGCTGGCCAATACCAGGTTGTCGAAATTCGTCAGGTCGGGGAAGAAGCCCTGCGACATATCCATGTAGTTATGGCCGCCGGTCGAAATGTAAATGATGCCCAGAAGAATGAGCAGACCTGCCGGTATGATCGTACCGATCATACCTCCCCATTTGCTGATTTTGCCGACCCAGTCCATGCCTTTCAGAGAAACGAGTGTTGCGACCCAGTAAATAGCCAATACGACTATTAGCGTGAAGACCTTGTTCGACGCAAGTGACATGTCGTACGTTTCGTTCATGCCGATAAAGGCGATCGATACGGCGCCGAAGGTCAGTACCGTCGGGTACCAGATCGTCGATTCGATCCACTGAAGCCAGATGGCGAGAAATCCCGTGCGTGCGCCGTACGCTTCGCCGACCCAGCGGAATACACCGCCCTGTTTGTCGGAGAACATGGCCGCCAGCTCCGCAGCCACCATGGCCGTCGGGATCAGGAAGACGACTGCGGCGAACAGGTAGTAGAATGCCGACGATAAGCCATAAACCGCTTCTGCGGGAAGACCTCGCAGACTTACTACGGCAGTGATGTTCATAATTGCAAGTGTCATCACACTCAATTTGAACCCTGTGCTGGTTGTAGCTTTTTTCACATCCATAATAATTGAATTTAAAAATTGTTTGAACTTTATTCTTCATTTTCCCGGTTCGGCAGCGTCCGGGAGAAATCCGGCGTTGCGCTTATACCTTGAAAATGTCGTTTTATCCGTCTGTTTGAAGCTCGTTTTTTCGTGACGATTTGTAAAATTGCAAGTACCGTGCAAATCGGTCGGATGTTTCCGATTTTTGTTGTGGACCGCCGTATCGCTTCGTGAAAAATGGTTATATTTGTGCTGTATGAAATGTTATCCCGGCAGGTCGAAGCGCGTGTTTGTTATCGGGCCTTTCCGTTTGCCGTCTATGATTAAGGTATTTCCCGATATAGCTTCATAGATTTGGCACTGTCTCGGGTTTCCGTATGATTGAAGTTGTGCGTTATGTTGCGATATTTTTTCTGTTTGCTGGCGCTTCCGGTGCTGTTGTCTTGTTCCGGCCGCAAATCCGCACCGGCGACGGCTCCGGAAAAGGTCCCGCCGCGTCTTTTCCGGGTTGTGGCTCCGCCCGGAGCGATGGACGACGCCCAGCGGTATGCCTATCTGCGCGAGCATTTTTGGGACGATCTGGATTTTGCGGATACTGTTTTTATCGTTTCGACCGACACGATACATATGTTGCGTGCGTTCGATACGTATATCCGGAATTTCGTTATGGAAAGCGACCCATCGCCTGTCGCGGAGCTGATGCGCAAGGCTTCCGGATCGAAAACCATGCTGGAGTATTTCGCTATGCTGGCCGAACGGGTGCTGCACGACCCCAACTCTCCGCTGCACAGCGACGAACTCTATATTCCCGTGTTGGAGGCACTCGTGGCGAGTCCATGGCTCGACGAGTGGGAGAAGATCGCTCCGGAGCACGACCTGCGTATGGCGCTGCAAAACAGGGTGGGGCTGCCTGCCAACGACTTCCGCTATACGCTCGCTTCGGGCCGTACGGGGACGCTTTACGGGATCCGGGCCGACTATACGCTCGTGTTTTTCAATAACCCCGACTGCGGCATGTGCGAACGGATCCGGGCGGAAATCGTCGCCTCTCCGTTGTTGTCGGAGATGATCCGTGCGGGACGGCTCGAGGTACTGGCGCTCTATCCCGACGAAGATCTCACGGCGTGGCGCGCTCATGCTCCGCAGGTACCGTCGTTGTGGATCAATGCCTACGACGCAGGAGCCCGAATCAGCAAAGAGGAGCTTTACGATCTGAAAGCCATTCCTTCGATGTATCTGCTGGACCGAGATAAGCGGGTGCTGGCTAAAGATGCCTTCGAGGTGGGGTATATCGAATGGCTGCTCGACCGGCAGCCGCAGTGATGGGCGTATAGGTTTGTTTTATCGCCCTATCAGTAAAAGTGATCGGATTTTTGCGGAACGTGACCCCGATAATTCCTATCTTTGCTTCGCAAACGAAATAACACACACAATCTAACAAAATAAAGAGAAGAATTATGGCTAAGAAATGGCGTTGTACCGTTTGTGGATATATCCACGAAGGTCCCGAGGCACCCGATCAGTGCCCGATGTGCAAAGTAGGCAAGGAGAAGTTCGTTGAGGTCGAGGAGAAGGCCGGTGGTTTGGATTTCGTGACGGAGCATAAGCTCGGCGACGGCAAAGGCGCCAGCCAGGAGTTATGGGAAGGTCTGAACAACCACTTCATGGGCGAATGTTCCGAGGTGGGACAATACCTGGCGATGGCTCGTCAGGCGGATCGTGAGGGCTACCCCGAAATCGCCGAGGCTTTCAAGCGCTATGCCTGGGAGGAGGCCGAGCACGCTTCGAAGTTTGCCGAACTGATCGGCGACATCGTTTGGGACACCAAGACCAACCTGTTCAAACGTATGAATGCCGAGTGCGGCGCCTGCGAGGACAAGATGCGTCTGGCGCGTCTGGCCAAGGAGCAGAACCTGGACGCCGTGCACGATACCGTACACGAGATGGCCAAGGACGAAGCTCGTCATGGATCTGGTTTCCAGGGTCTTTACAATCGCTATTTCAAGGCGTGATTTGGAGGTAGTATAAAAGGAGAAGGGGTCGCTCGATTCGAGCGACCCCTTCTCCTTCGGATTTTATTCTTGCGGTACTTTTTGTCAGAGTTTCCGCAGAAGACTTTCGAGAACGGAGCACAGGATGCTGTTCAACTTGTCGGTGATCCAGTTGTAACCCGAGCGTACGATCTGTGCCATTTCGGCGATGTTGTCGAGCTGGTCGCTGATGTATTGAACGGCAGGACGTACCGAAACCAGATAGACGATCAGGGCGATCAGGGCGAAAACACCGCCCAGAATCAACGTAGCCCAGATCATCGAGCCGGTCAGTTGTGCGAGCCAGATGACGAGGGCCCATAACAGCATCACCACGGCGATCAGGGCGGTGATTCCGAATACGACGATCGGAGTGATCAGATGCCTGCGGGGTTGGTTCTCGTTCATTGTCGTAGAAAGTTGGGCCGACCCGGGCGGACTATTCGTCGCACTCGCTGCACTTGCCGGTTACTTCCTGGTATTTGTTGCGTGCCTTGTCGATTCCTTTGTTGGCGAGATCGCGGAGCGATTCGCGGACTTCCTGACCCGTGCGGGGCGTTACCAAGGCAGTGATAGCGGCACCCAGTACCAGACCGCCGATGAATGTTGCGATACAAGTTGTATTTTTCATAATCGTGAAATTTTAGTTCATTCGAAAGAGTTGCAAATTTCGGACCGTTCTTGTGGGCTGTGAAGCGCTATTATTGGCCGTTAGGTTGGAAAATGGCGGCAGATTGGTTACTTTTGGGCGTGGAAGCAGAAAGAAATCGTTCCGTGGCCTTTACCGGCCATCAGGATTACGACGGCAGTGCCGACGGAATCCTGCGTGCTGCGGTGTATCGATTATGGTCGGAGGGCTTCCGCTTCTTCCTGAGCGGGATGGCCTGCGGTTTCGACTTAGCGGCCGCCGAAGCGGTCCTCGCTCTGCGCGGGGAGTGTGCGGGAATGGAGCTCGTCGCCGTCGTCCCGTTCGCCGGGCAGCCGGATAGTTTCTCCGACGCCGATAAGCGGCGTTATGCGGACGTCCTGGCAGCGGCCGATCGGACGGTGGTGCTGGCCGACAGTTACAGCCGGGGATGTTATTACCGGCGTAACGATTATCTGGTGGATCATGCCGTGCGCGTGGTCGCGTGGTACATTCGCAGAAACAGCGGCACGGGTTATACCGTGCGTCGGGCCCGGCATCAGGGGATCGAAGTCCTGAATCTCTACGAGGATAAGATGAACCCGACGCTTTTCTGAACGGATTCGCTTTCCAATGCTCCGAACGGGTTGTTCTCTCTATCCGGCGGTCGGGGACGATCCTTGGACCTGCCGAAATCGGGGAAAGGCCGCGACTTCGGAGCGATCTTGTTTCGGCGGTATTCGCCGGATCTGTGGGACGTGTGTACCGTGCCATCCTGTTTTGTATTGTCTTATCTTATCTTATCTTATCCCGTGCCGTCCTATCCCGTTTTGTCTTGTACTGTGCTCTCCCGTGCTTTGAGGCGGATAGTCGTTCGAAACTTTTGTTTTCCGAAGCGCCGGGATTCTCTTTCTTGGCTGCGTGAAAAATAATCCCTAACTTTACGCGTTTTATAATTCATCGCTGCGGCAGAGAGCCGCGCTTTTATTCGTCGTGGAAGAAAACAACATCAAAATACTCGGTGCGCGGGTGCATAACCTGCAAAACGTCGATCTGGAAATTCCTTGCGGGAAACTGGTCGTCATCACAGGACTTTCGGGTTCCGGCAAGTCGTCCCTGGCTTTCGATACGATCTATGCCGAAGGGCAGCGCCGCTATATGGAGACGCTTTCGACCTATGCCCGGCAGTTCGTCGGAACGATGGAACGGCCCGACGTCGATAAGATCACGGGCCTCAGCCCTGTGGTGGCCATCGAGCAGAAGACCACCAACAAGAATCCCCGTTCGACGGTCGGTACCGTAACCGAGATCAGCGATTTCCTGCGCCTGCTCTATGCGCGGGCTTCGCGGGCTTACTCTCCGGTCACGGGCGAGGAGATGGTCCACTATACGGACGAACAGATCGTCGAGCTGATTCTCAAAGAGTTCGACGGACGCAAGATCGCTGTGACGGCCCCGATCGTCAAGGGGCGCAAGGGTCACTACCGGGAGTTGTTCGAAAGCCTGATCAAGAAGGGTTATCTCTATGCCCGTATCGACGGCGAGATCCGGGAGTTCACCCCCGGTATGAAGCTCGACCGGTACAAGATCCATACGATCGACCTGGTGATCGACCGTATGGCCGTCGGGGATTCCCTGCGCGAGCGTCTGCTCACCTCGCTGTGCGAAGCGATGCGGCAGGGCAAAGGAACGATGGCCGTCTATGACTACGAAACGGGGAAGATGCGTTACTATTCGCGCCATCTGATGTGTCCTACGACGGGTGTGGCGTTCGAAGATCCGGCGCCGCACACTTTCTCCTTCAACTCTCCGAAGGGAGCCTGCCCTCATTGCAACGGTCTGGGGGAAGAGGCAGTCTTCGACCGGGAGAAGATTCTGCCCGATCCGGCGTTGTCCCTGCGTGATGGCGGCGTGGAGCCGCTCGGCAAGTATCGCAACAACATGCTTTTCGCCATTCTCGAAATGCTGGGGCGGCGTTACGATTTCACGCTCGACGATCCGGTGGGGACGATTTCCGAGGAGGGTATGAATGCCATTCTGTACGGGGATTCCGAGCCGCTGACGATCAATCTCGCCGAGTTCTGCTCGACGGGCGGCAACAACCTGGTCTCCTGGGAAGGCGTGGCCGAATACATCGGCCGCACCGAGGACGAGGACTCCGCCCGGAGCCGCAAGTGGCGCGAGCAGTTCCTGGTTTATAAGAAATGCAGCGTCTGCGGCGGTACGCGCTTGCGGGACGAGGCGCTTCATTTCCGCATCGGGGGGCTGAACATCGCCGAAGTGTCCGCGATGTCGATCGCCCGTTTTTCGGAGTGGATCGCCGACATCGAAAAATATTTCTCGCCCAAGGAGCGGAAGATCGCCCAGGAGATCGTCAAGGAGATCCGCGAGCGGCTCCGCTTCCTCGTCGAAGTCGGACTGGGCTATCTCTCCCTGGCCCGTTCCTCGCGTTCGCTGTCGGGCGGCGAGAGCCAGCGCATCCGCCTGGCGACCCAGATCGGCTCGAAGTTGGTGCACGTGCTTTATATTCTCGACGAGCCTTCCATCGGTCTGCACCAGCGCGACAACGAGCGGTTGATCCGCAGCCTCAAGGAGCTGCGCGATGCGGGCAATTCGGTCATCGTGGTCGAGCACGACGAGGATATGATGCGGGCGGCGGACTATATCGTCGATGTGGGACCGCTGGCCGGACGCAAGGGCGGCCGGATCGTCGCGGCCGGTTCGTTCGACGATATCCTGCATGCGAATTCCATTACGGCGGATTACCTCACCGGTCGTCGCCGGATCGAAATTCCCGAAAAACTGCGTCCCGGCAACGGCAAGAGTCTTATTATAAGAGGAGCACGGGGCAATAACCTGAAGAATGTCGATGTCGAGTTCCCGCTCGGCAAGCTGATCTGCGTGACGGGCGTCAGCGGTTCGGGCAAATCCACGCTGGTCAATGAAACCCTGCGTCCGATCCTGAGCAAACTGCTGTACCGCTCCTACGACCAGCCTCTCGATTACGATTCGGTGGAGGGTACGGAACACATCGACAAGCTCGTGGTGGTCGATCAGGCTCCTATCGGTCGCTCGCCGCGGAGCAATCCGGCGACCTATTCGAACGTCTTTTCCGACATCCGCAAGCTGTTCGAATCGACGCCCGACGCCCAGATCCGAGGGTTCAAGGCGGGGCGCTTCTCCTTCAACGTGAAGGGCGGCCGCTGCGAGGAGTGCCGGGGTGCCGGAGTGCAGACTATCGAGATGAATTTCCTGCCCGATGTCTATGTCACCTGCAAGGCCTGCGGAGGCCACCGTTATAATCGGGAGACGCTCGAAGTCAAATACAAAGGGAAGAACATCGACGACGTGCTGAACATGACGGTCAATATGGCGGTCGAGTTTTTTGCCAACATTCCCTCGATCCATCAGAAACTCAAGGCTATTCAGGACGTGGGACTGGGTTATCTGACGCTCGGCCAGCCCTGTACGACTCTGTCGGGCGGCGAGAGCCAGCGGATCAAACTTTCGAGCGAACTCTCCAAGCGCGATACGGGTCGCACGCTTTATATTTTGGACGAACCCACGACGGGACTCCATTTCGAGGATATCCGCCAGTTGCTCGACGTATTGGCCAAACTTGTCGATCGGGGCAATACGGTGATCGTCATCGAGCACAATCTCGACGTCATCAAGGTCGCCGACCATCTGATCGACATCGGACCCGAAGGGGGCGAGGAGGGCGGCCGGATCGTCGCTACCGGTACACCGGCCGAAGTGGCACGCTGTCCGGAGAGTTATACGGGCAGGTTTTTACAGAAATTGGGACTTTAGGCAAGGATTTTGCAATTTCATGATGCAAAACCTCTTTGCATTATGAAAAAGATTTTCGCATTGGCACTCGTTGCCGTTTTTTGCCTCGCAGGTTACGGGGTAAGCGCACAGACACAGAGTAAGAACCAGAAATTGAGTCCCAAGCAGGAGAAGCGGGAGGCGCGCGAGCAGCGGCGTGCGCAGCGTCAGGCTGAATACGAACGCTATATCGATTCTCTGGTTACATCGGGCAATTTTCAGTTCATACCCAACAGTATGCGTGTTATGCCGGCCGGATCGGAGCACCTGATTACCAATCCGAATTTCGGATTGCAGTATTGGGACGGAGAATTCGATATTTTCCTGCCTTACGTCAAGGGTGCGGTGATGCCGTATTATCTGACGGTACTCAACTACACGATTTCCAATCCCGAGGAGACCCTCAAGGAGCAGAGCCCCAACGGTTGGGAGGTCACTTTCGTCACTTCGCTCTTCTCTGCGACCAGGTATGTCTTTACGCTGGATATTTATGCCAAGACCGGCGGTGCGACGCTGACCATCACCAATTCCTGGAACATTACGGTGCAGTATTCGGGTACGATCACTTCGCTGTAACGGCGGTTTTCGGATGAGTTTTCCGAAATATTCGAAAGGAAGGCTGTGGATTTCGATCCACGGCCTTTTTCCGTTCGTCGAAGGTGTCTTTCTTTCGAAATAGGCGAAAAATAGTATCTTTGCAGAAGATCGGATACGCCTCGGAAAACTGTGAGCAAGCTCCCGTTTTCTTCTCGGCTTTCGCTATCTTTGACTTCGTCTTAGATACTCCGCCTCGGCAAAATGCAAATGGATTTGCTTTTGCGTTCGGCTTATTCGTATCTTTGTGAATCTTAACGCGTGCATGTTATGCAGGATATTATAAACGGACGCTGCGGCTGGTGCGGAACCGACGAGCTGTATGTGAAATACCACGACGAGGAGTGGGGCCGGTTGGTGACCGATGAGAGAAAACTTTTCGAGTTTCTCGTCCTGGAGAGTGCACAGGCCGGCTTGAGCTGGATCACGATCCTCCGAAAACGGGAGGGGTACCGCAAGGCCTTTTGCGATTTCGACCCCGAGCGGGTGGCTCGCATGACCGGAGAAGACGTGGAGCGGCTGATGCGGTTCGACGGTATCGTGAAAAACCGGCTGAAGATCGAAGCGACGATCACTAATGCAAGGCTGTTCCTGGCTGTCCGGGAGGAGTTCGGCAGTTTTTACGACTACACCCTGTCGTTCTTTCCCGACGGTAAGCCGATTACCAACTCTTTCCGGTCGTTGAGCGAAATTCCGGCTTCGTCGCCTCAGTCCGATGCCATGAGCCGGGATATGAAAAAGCGGGGATTCAAGTTTTTCGGAACCACGATTTGCTATGCCCACTTGCAGGCTGCGGGGTTTATTGACGATCATCTGGCCGATTGCATTTGCCGAAAAGGTAAATAACGGTATAATTTGAAAATGAACGACTTCTGTTCCGCCTTCCGTGTCGTGCGCTGGAAATTCCGGAACCGGGATATTTCGCAGAAGCTGCGAATCTGACGGAGCGAGCGGGAGAGAGGATATTAACTTATTGAATTTACGATGAAATACGCGATTATTTCGACTGAAAAAGGCGACATGAAGGCGGAGCTCTATGAGAAAGAAACGCCTGTCACGGTGGAGAATTTTGTGAATTTGGCCGGGAAGCGGTTTTATGACGGACTGACGTTCCATCGCGTCATTCCCGATTTCGTCATTCAGGGCGGCTGCCCTCGGGGTGACGGTACGGGTGGACCGGGATATACCATTCCCTGCGAAACATCCGCCGGACGACAATACCACGACCGGGGTGTGCTCTCTATGGCCCATCGGGGCAAGGATACGGGCGGCTCGCAGTTCTTTATCTGCATGAACCGTGAAAATACGCAGCATTTGGACGGCGTACATACCTGTTTCGGTCGTGTGATCGAAGGGGTGGATGTGATCGACGACATCCGTCCCGGCGATCTGATTCTCTCGATTCGGATCGTCGAGGAGTAGATTTGCGAACCGCCCCGAGGCTGTTTGTCCCGACCCGCTCTGTTCCGGCCGCTTCATTGCAAGAGCCTGCCGGAAAGTCGGTATTCGCATCAACGGACCGAATCCGGCGAAGATGTTGTGGGGTCGCACCGGAGGTTCAGAAGGTCGTAACGATAATCGCCGCAGCCCAA
>ENA-OPVL01002246-OPVL01002246.1-human-gut-metagenome-genome-assembly--contig:-NODE-2246-length-10518-cov-2.484947_pt1 | contig 10518 bp, 10 predicted proteins | sample MGYA00241496_ERZ501984 | MGnify/ENA primary metagenome ERZ501984 (study PRJEB25962, sample SAMEA2042986) | human gut metagenome | biome: human gut; feature: human-associated habitat; material: faeces... | reverse complement strand
AAAATTTAAACAAAAAAATCCAGACTGCAATACAAAGCTAGAGCAATGGCTATGGTTGATAGATGGAAGTAAGGAGGAAAAGATAAAAATGTCGGCAAAAGAAAATGAAGAAATAGACAAAACAGTAAAAGAACTAAATAAATTAAGCAAAGATCCAGATGAAGTTGCAAAGTATGAAGAACGCGAATGGAGTATAATGAGATATAATGTAGAGATGAAAACAAACAGAGAACTTGGAGAAAAAGAAGGCGAAGCACATGGCTTGAGAATAGGAGAAACACGTGGCTTGAAAATAGGTGAAGAAAATGAAAAAAAGAAAGTAATAAAAAATTTACATGATTTGAATATTCCAATAGAGCAAATAGCCAAAGCAGTTGAATTAACAGAAAAAGAAGTGGAAGAAATACTCAAAATACTTAATTAGTAAATAAACATAATGTAATTAGCAAGTCTTTCTACAAATTTGTTTTGGAAGTAATAGAAGTAACAAAATAGAATTAAAATGAAATTAGTTAGATAAAGTTTAACTGATTTCATTTTTGGTTTTGAAACACATATAGTGATTAAGTATAAAAATATAATATTTAAAATATTACATTTTTATTACATTTACTTAAATTGTTGAATAAAATTTCCCATATTGATATAATTTAACCATACTTATAGACAAAATAGAAAAATATACTAAGGAGAAGGTTGAAATAATTATAATTTTTTAATCTTCTAGTGGAAAGGAACGAGGAAAAATGTTGAAATCAAATGTTAGTTATAGCACAGATAAAGACAGCTTTACTGCTGGTAAATCATGTGCTGAAAAAGCAGTTGTAGACTTAATAGAAACTAAAGTTGCTTTTGTATTCAGTTCTGTGAAATACAATCAGAATAAATTGCTAGAAGGTGCAAAATCAGTTCTAGGAACGGCTCCAATAATTGGTTGTACATCATCTGGAGCAATAATTGTACCAGATGGTGTAATATCGTCAGAAAGTGGATTCGCAGGAATGCTTGCAATAGGAGATGACGAGACAGCTGTTGGCGTTGCAGGTTCAGAACGTGGAAAAAATCCAAGAGAAACAGGGAAAAAAGTTGCAAAAGAGGCAATGGCTAAAGTTGGAACAGATAAGGCTCCTGCATATGTATATATGATAGCTTCTCCAGGAGAGGAAGAAGAGTACGTAAAGGGAATTGAAGATGTAGTAGGCTGTGTTCCTGTTTTTGGAGGTAGTGCTGCAGATGATTCTATATCTGGAGATTGGAAAATATTTACGAATGATAAATGCTTTTCTGATGGAGTTGCTGTTGCATTTTTCTACACAAATAAATCAATAAGAAATAAATACACTGGAGCTTACCACGAGACTGTAAACTCTGGAATTGTAACAAAATTGAATGGAAGAAGACAGTTAGTAGAAATAGACGGAAAGCCAGCACTAAATGTGTATGCAAAATGGACTGGCAAAAAGGTGAAGGATTTAGCTGGAATGAATTTGTTATCTGCTTCTGTAACAGAGCCTTTAGGAGTAAAAGATAGACTGGGCTCACTAATTGCAATACGTCACCCAATGATTGGAAATGAAGATTTATCAATGAATGTTGGAAATAACTTAGCAATTAATACAGCAGTAATTCAAATGCAAGCAAGTGTTGATGAATTAATAGAAGCAACTGGAAAAACATTAAAGAATGTAAGAACAAACCTTCCATGCGAAGCTGGAGCATATCTTTTAATACATAGTGGAGAAAGAAAGCTTGGAATAAATGAAAGAATTGAAGAAGTTGCAGAAAGACTAAAGAAAGAAGCAAAAGGTGTTCCATTCTTAACAGTATTTACATTTGGCGAATATGGAACAGAAGACCATGGAGAAAATACTTGTGGAAGATTAATGCTTTCATTTACTGGATTTGGCAAGAATAAATAAAAATAGAATGCTAATAATAAAATTGGAAAAGGAGGAAAATCGATTATAGGCTAAAGGTCTATAAAATTGATTATAAAAAATTATGGCTAATACTAGATTTATATTAAATGAGACTTCATATTTTGGATTTGGAGCTAGAGAAGTTCTACTAGATGAATTAAAAGATAGAGGATATAAAAGAGTATTTTTAGTATCTGATAAATCTCTTGTTGATGCTGGGGTTACAGATAAAGTTATGAATATTCTTGAAGAGGGAAAAGTTAGATATGAATTATATGATGATGTAAAACCAAACCCTTCAATTGATAATGTATTACACGGATATAAAAAGAGCAGATGGTTTAGACCAGACGTTATTCTTGCAGTTGGTGGTGGTTCTAGCATGGATACTGCAAAGGCAATATCTATACTTATGACAAACCCAGATAGAGACGATGTAGTTTCACTAAATGGTCCATCAAATACAAAGAAAAAAGGACTTCCAATGATTGCAATGCCAACAACCGCAGGAACTGCAGCAGAAGTTACAATTAACTATGTAATAACAGATGAAGAAAGAGAAGTTAAAATGGTTTGCGTCGATCCACATGACATACCAGTTTTAGCAATAGTTGATACAGAACTTATGGCTTCTATGCCTAAAAAGTTAGCTGCTGCAACTGGAATGGATGCATTAACACATGCAATCGAAGGATATATAACAAAGGCACACAACACAATGTCTCAAATGTTTTCTATGAAAGCAATAGAGCTAATTTATAAAAACTTAGCTAAAGCTGTAAATGACAAAGACCAAAAAGCAATAGATGATGTTGGATTAGGTCAATATATAGCTGGAATGGGATTCTCAAATGTTGGACTTGGAATTGTTCACTCAATGGCACACCAATTAGGAGCTGTTTATGATACTCCACACGGCTTAGCAAATGCAATACTACTTCCAACTGTATTAGAATTTAATGGAGCTGTTTGTGCAGATTTATATAAAGAAATTTTAACACAAGGTATGGGAATAAATGCAATGAAATTTACAGATGAAGAAGCTGTAAAAACACTATGCGAAAAAGTAAGAGATTTATCTGAAGCTGTTGGAATTACTCAAACAGTAAAAGATGTAGGAGCAAAGAAAAAAGACTTTGCAATGCTTGCAGATAAAGCAATGGAAGACCCTTGCAAACCAGGAAATCCAAGAGAAGTAACAAAACAAGACTTTATAGATTTATACGAAAAAGCTTGGTAATCATTTATAACAATTGAAAAAATTCGCCCAAGAGGGACGCCCCTTTTTGGGCGATTTGTTAAATAAAAGGAGAGAAATATGGAAAAGGTAAAAAAATACGGAAAATTTCTAATAGCACCTATAATTGCAGTAGCCATAACTTTGGTAATATATGCAATAAAGGGAATCTATCCATTTGGAGGAATGACAATTGCTCATGCAGACATGGGACAATCTTATGAAACTTTCTACCATTTATTATGGGATATTCTAAGAGGAGAAAAGTCAATATTATATTCATATACACTGGGAAGTGGCTCTAATGTATTTGGAGGAGTATTACTTGATGGATTTGCTAGCCCATTAGCATGGCTCATTATATTATTTAAAAGAGAAAATATAATATATGCGTTCTCATATTTGTTATTAATTAGAATTGCGTTAATTGCATTAACAACATACATATTTTTTGATAAGATATATAAGAAAAGCGAAAATGAGAGTAATAGCTTAGAATTTTGGAAAGTGTTATTTAGCGTTATGTATGCACTTTCAGGATATGTATTAATCAGTTACACAAATATTATGTGGTTGGATGTGGTAGCGATATTTCCTATATTTTGTTTGGGAATACATAGACTTCTCACACAAAATAAATCGGGATTATTTATTGCAACATTAACACTTAGCTTAATAATAAGTTATTACATATCATATATGATTTTATTTTTTATTCTATCTTGTTTGCCTTTTGCAGTATTTTTATATGCTAAAAAGGAAGATAGAAAAAGAGTTGCTGTAAAAATTATCATAGCAGTTATATTATCATTATTTTTATCAATGTTTTCTTTCTTGCCAGCATTTTCACAAACTATGAGTTCATATAGAATGTCTGGGCAAAAGGTAACAATAGTAAAAAATTATGAAGTAGAAATGAAACTTACATTCTTAATGATGTCAGCTATGGGATTATTAGGAACACTTCGCTTACTAAAATATTTCAAAAAAGATAACATTGTAAAGATGATGATATTAAGCTTAATAATGTGTGGCGTATTGCCGATATTATTTGAAAGAATAAACATGTTATGGCATACAGGGTCTCATAATTGTTTTCCGTTTAGATATGGCTTTATACCAATATTTATAATGCTAAATTGTGGAATGTATTATATTACAAAATACTTAACACATGAAAAAAAATTTGAGAAGGCAGACATCGTATTTATAATTTTATCATTGATTCCAATTATAATACTTACACCAAAAGTAATAGTAAGTATAAATGGTAATGATCCGGCATTAAGAATTGCAACAGATGATTGTATTGCAATATGTATGCAAACGGCAATGTATGCATTTTTACTAAATTTAATATTAAAAATTGAAAATAAAAAAGTAAGAAATGTAATAATATCAGTTGTTGTACTATCTCAGATATTAATACAAGGACTTGCATATATTGGAGTACCAGAAGAAAAAAGAGGCGGACCTGAACATTCTGATAGTTCAATAGAAGTTGCCAATGAACTATTGAGTACATTTAATACAAATAATACTGAATTGTATAGATACAAAGATATAAATCAAAACTTAACTGAAAATTATCCATTAGTAATGGATTGCCCATCAATTTCAACATTTTTACATATAGTTTCCAAAGAACAAGTGTTGACACACTCACAGTTAGGATATACAAGAAATAATACAAAATTAGGTGATTGTGGAGGAACATTACTTTCTGATGCAATACTTGGCATAAAATATACATTAAGCAGTGATGAGATGGATAATAAAATATATCAAAAGGATGGAACTTCGGAAAGTGGTATAAATTTATATGAGTATAAGAATATGCTACCATATGGAATTATATATGAAAATACTGAAGATATCAGAACAATTCCAGAAGAATACAATGTTTATGAAACTCAAAACTATGTTTATAAAAATTTATTTTCAAAAAATGAAGATATGATTCAGGAAATTACAACGCAAAAGCAGAAAATAGACAATAATGGAGACTTAACAAAATATAAATATACTATTAGAGTAAATGAAAAATCATATTTATATATGCATGGGAACGAAAGTGATTCTAAGATATACATAATGAGAGTTAATGGAGAAAATGTAACAATCCCATGGATAAATAATCAAGATAATACGGAATATCCATATAGATATGAAAACGGAATTATAAATTTAGGTGAATTTGAGAATCAAGATGTGGAGATAGAAGTTGTATGCTATAAAGAAGATTGCAACTTGAAATTTGCAACATTGCCATTAGAAAAATTCGAGAATTTTATTTCTAATTACAAAGAAAATACTACAAAAGAAATAAATATAGAAAATAATAAAATAAAAATCAAAATTGAAAATGCTAAAGCAGGCCAAAAATTATTTTTACCAATAACGTATGATACAGGTTGGACCGGAGTAAATAACGGAGAAGTTCAAGACATTAACAGAATATTTAATACATATATAAGCTTAGACCTAAAAGAAGGAACAAATGAAATTGAATTAACATTTATTCCGGCAAAAATGAAACTTGGAATAGAATTATCTATTGCCACTCTTGTAATAATATTAGTATATACATTTGGCATAAAAAAGCTAATAAAAAAAGATGGCATTTTAGACAAGATAATAGTAAATTTAGGCTTCGGAATTTACATTATTATTACTGTAGGCTTTTATTTTAAAGTATACTTAATGTGTATCATTCAAACAATTAAACAATGGATAGGATCAATAGAATAAGACAAAGGATAAAATTCCTTTGTCTTATTCTATTGTTGTTCTGGTATAAAATAATCTACCACTCCATAAATTAATGCACCTATTATTGCTGCTATCCAAGATATAGAATATCCTACTACAAAAAATTGTGTAGCATACAAGACAACAGCTGCAAGGACAAACCCTACAAAGCCTTTTCCAAATGCGCTTGCGTGAAGGCCGGTAAATTTAACAAGTAAGAAATCTATAACAGTTAAAACCACTGCTGCTAGTGCTAGAGCCCAAACATTGCTTATTGTAAATCCTGGTGTGAAAAATGCTGTTATAGCAAGTATTACAGCAGATGTTACAAATCTTAAAACTACTTGTGCAAATGTATTTGGACGAGATGAATTTCTTGCTTCAATATTATTGTTATCCATAATAAAAACCTCCTAAAATGAATTTATTTTTAGTATTTACAGAAAAAAATAAATTATTCAAACTGATGAATAAATACAAGAAAATAGCAAAAAATAAAAATGGTTTATGGATAAATCCAATGAAAATTCAAATATATAATAAGAGGAATAAAATTAATGTTAGCAACTTTTATCAGGTCGATTATTATTTATATAATAGTACTAATTGTAATGAGATTAATGGGAAAGCGTGAAATAGGGCAGATGCAACCGTTTGAACTTGCAATTTCGATAATGATAGCAGACTTGGCATCAATTCCAATGACTGATATTGGAATTCCAATTTCAAATGGAATAATTCCAATTTTAGGTTTACTAGTAATGCATCTAGTAATATCTATATTGAACATAAAAAGCAGTAAAATAAGAGAATTTATATGTGGAAAACCAACTGTGTTAATAAATAAAGGAAGAATAGACGAGAATCAGATGAGAAAAGAACGTTTTACTTTAAACGAGTTAGAAGAAAAATTAAGAAGCAATAATGTTATGAACATTGGAGATGTAGAATTTGCAATACTAGAAACTAGTGGAGATATTTCTGTAATACAAAAACCTAATAAAAGAACGACTACACCTGAAGACTTTAACATTATGCCAGATTATGAGGGAATGACATATAATCTTGTAATAGATGGTAAAATATTGAATGAAAATTTGAAATTAATAGATAAGAATTATGATTGGCTGAAAAAACAAACGCAAAAATTTCAAATGATACCAGAAGAGGCACTAATTGTAACAATAAATGAAAAAGGAAATATATATTGCCAAAAGAAAGAAAAAGATTAATTTTTTTGTAAACTTGCTATAAGCAAAAATATTAGAAAAATTCGATAAAATTAGGAGAATTTAGGGAAGGAAAATTATCAATATGAAAAAAGAACTTATTATAGTAATTATAATAGTTATAGCAATAATCATATTAGACACAATAACACATAATTATACAAAAATAAACTTTGCAAAAATAAATGAACAATTGGAACAAATAAAAGAAATTAGTGAAGATATATATATAATGGAAAAAGAACAAGATATTGCTGAAAATACTTGCAAAGAGGGAAAAGAAAATGACAATAAAACTAGTAAACAAGAAAAACTAAAAGAAAAAATAAAAATTATGGAAGAAGGCTGGAAAAATATAAATAATAAGACTGCACTTTATATAGAACACGAAGAATTAGAAAAAGTAAATGTGTCTATGGTAAAATTTAAAAGATATATTCAATTAGAAGAATATACAGAAGCAATTGCAGAATTAGAAAATTGCAAATATATTTTAGACCATATAAGAGATAAAGAGGCAATGCAAATTATCAACTTATTTTAATCATGTACAATTTTTTTCTTCGTCCTAAAATTATACATGATTAAAATATTCTAAATAATAAACCAGTTAAAAATATGTATGCGTATCTATATAATTTAGTATTTGAAAGCTGTTTTTTATTGTACTCGAAAAAAGATTTTAAGGCACTGCGTTTATCAAAAATAGTAATCAAAAAGCTTTCTCTATATTTAGGAATACTTAACAAAGTTACAGGCCACATGTGTTTTACGATTATGTCTTTTTCTTTATTATTTAAATTAAATAATTTTTCTGCATTATATAAAGCAATTTGAGGATGAATAAAAGCATGAAAATGTTTTAAATGCAGTTTCTTTTTAGAACCTCTCCAATCATATAAAAACAAATCGTGTAGCATTGCACCTCTAGCTGCAGAAACATAATCCCAGCCATATTTTTTGCAAAATAAATATGACCAATAGGCAACCTCTAAACAATGTTTATAGCAAGAACAATTGTAGTGTTGCCTAAAATTTTTCATCTGTTTTACAGTAGGATTTTCTAAAATATCTTTTGTTATATTTAAAAATTCAATTATATTATCATAGTTATATGTGTGTACACTAACTTTTTTTTCTCTAACTTTTAAAGCTTGCATCTTATGTTATTACCTCTATGTTCATTTCTTAAATTTATTATAAACACAATAAAAGTCTATGTCAATAAAAAAATAAGAGATTAAAATGGTATTTTTTACAATTGACCCCAAATTAGGATTAAGTGATAAAAATCTTAAAAAATTGATAAAATCAATGAGAAGTCATACAATAAGTAGACAAATGAGAAAAGTGTTTTATCAGGAATGTTTAAAGAAAATAGAAAGAAATGAAGAAGAAAAAACAGGAAAATTTAAACATCTAACACCAGAAGATAGAATAAGTATAGAAATCCTGCATACAGCAGGATTTAATAATGCATTCATAGGAGCATTTGTAGGAAAAAACCGCTCAAGTATAAAAAGAGAAATAGATAATAACGTAATAGAAATATGGGATATAAATAGTACAAAATCGCCATATAAAGAGAAAAAACAAATAAATATAAAATATTATTCATCAGAGAAAGCTCAAAAAAAGGCAGAAAAAAATAAAATACAAAACAGGAAAAAATATAAATTAGATAGATATCCAAATTTGAGATGGTCAGTAGTAGCATTGTTAAAGGAAAAGAATATAGATTATAGCCCAGATGTAATAGCAAATCTAAGCAAAGAAGAAAAAATAAAAGAAGAAGAAACAAGTGTAGGAAGAAATGCAATATATAGAGCAGTAAAGGCAAGAAAATATGGATTAACAATAAATGACTTGCCACATGGGAAAGGATATTTTAAAAAGCAAGACAATAATCCACATACACAAACAAAAGAAATAAGCGAAAGAAAAAAAGAGATATCAATAGAAGTAATGCCAGAAGAAATAAAAAATAAAGATACAGATACACATTTTGAAGGAGATAGCGTAGTAGGAGTAGCAAAAGGAAGACACAACACATTAATCACATTAGTTAGATAAATTAGAAGAAGAAATTCCCCCATTAAGTGAAATAATGGAAAGTTTGTTGTTAGATAATGGAATAGAGTTTAGTAAAATAGAAGAAATGATGATGTCATCAAAAGACAATAATAAGAAAAGATTTCAGGTATACTACACACATCCATATGCATTATGTGAAAGAGGATACAATGAAAATAAAAATAGGATGATAAGAAGATATTTTAAAAAAGGAAAGTTAGTAGAAAATTTAAGTGATGAAGATATATTAAATATAGCAAGAAAGATAAATAATATGCCAAGAAAAGTACTAGGATATAAAACACCACTAGAAGTATTTGAAAATAATTTAAAGAAAAAAGGCATAGATACAAGCTTTTTAGATATATACAGAATTAAACTATCAAAATGTTTGGCAGCCTAATTGACTAAAGAAGAGATAAATTATAAAATAAAGAAGATCAAAAATATAAAACGAGTATATGACAACACTTTGCTTTTAAAAAAGTTGTTGCATTGGCAATGAAAATTTTGCCCATCCGAAAAAAAATGAAAAAATTAAAAAAAGGTGTTGACATTAAATAAGGTCTGTGGTATTATATTTGAAGTGCCGAACAACGGATAAAAATATTAAATAAATTAGTAATAAAAACACTCCAAATTACAACAAAATTAAGCATTACTAGTTTTTTATTTTACACTTTTTTATCCTAAAAAACAGTATAAAAAATAATTTGAAAAAAATTAAAAAAACTGTTGACAAAACAAAATAAAGATGGTACAATATGAAACGTTCCACAGCGAAAGCTAAAGAACAAGAGCACATTGAAAAGTAAACAATAAACCTTTGAAAAAAGACCAATAGCGGTAGTTAATTTGTACTACCATAAAAAACAAATTTAATGAGCTTTAAAACTTAAAGATTTAGATTTATAAAATGTTGAAAAACATTAAATATAAATACCATAAATATGAGAGTTTGATCCTGGCTCAGGATAAACGCTGGCGGCGCACATAAGACATGCAAGTCGAACGGAAGTCGTTATAAAAAGGATTGAAGATTTATCTGATTGAGATTTTATAACAATGGCTTTAGTGGCGGACTGGTGAGTAACGCGTGAGCAACCTGCCTACTAGAGGGGAATAACAGTGAGAAATCATTGCTAATACCGCATATGCCATGAACATCACATGATGAAAATGGAAAAAGAGTAATCTGCTAGTAGATGGGCTCGCGTCTGATTAGATAGTTGGTGGGGTAACGGCCTACCAAGTCGACGATCAGTAGCCGGACTGAGAGGTTGAACGGCCACATTGGGACTGAGATACG
>ENA-OPVL01002243-OPVL01002243.1-human-gut-metagenome-genome-assembly--contig:-NODE-2243-length-10521-cov-2.899675_pt1 | contig 10521 bp, 8 predicted proteins | sample MGYA00241496_ERZ501984 | MGnify/ENA primary metagenome ERZ501984 (study PRJEB25962, sample SAMEA2042986) | human gut metagenome | biome: human gut; feature: human-associated habitat; material: faeces... | reverse complement strand
GGCAGCCGACGCACGGGTCAGGTCGCGCGTAACGGCAAGCGCCAGCACGAAGGCAAGCAGGCCAAACGGCACCAGGCGGTCCGCCAGCTGCTCTGCCCGGTACTGTGCATCGGCTTTGAGCTCTGCGGATTCCTGCACCATCGCGACGATCTTGTCGATGCGGGAAGAGCCGGGCAGAGCGTCGACGCGCACGACGAGGGAGCCGTCTTCCACCGCAGTGCCCCCGTAGACCGTCGACTGCGGGCGTTTGTGGACGAGTGCCGACTCGCCTGTCATGGTCGCTTCGTTTACCTCTGCCTCTCCTTCGAGCACGGTACCGTCGACCGGGAGGCTCGCCCCCGTGCGCACATGCAGGCAATCGCCCAGACGCACCTCGTCGATGCCCATCTGCACTTCGGTGCCATCGGGACGCACGACCCACACCGTATCGGCTCGCACGAGCAGGCTGTCCTCCAAAGCTATGCGCGTGCGTGCATTCACGTGGTCTTGCATGAGCTCGGAGACGTGCAGCAAGAACATGATATTGCCCGCCGACGTGAATTCGCGCTGGACGATGGCAGTGGCGATAGCTACGGCATCGAGCACTTCCACCGTGACCTTACCTGTAAGCAACGCACGCAGGCCGCGTACGAAGTAGAGAGCAGATTCTGCAAGCGTAACCGCCGCTGCCAGGGGCGCGGGCAGCAGATAGCGTTTGACAAAGCGAACAGCCACCACTCCGGCAAGCTCAACTGCAAACCGGTTGTTCTCGAGTGCCATATTCGATTCGGCATCGCCGGCGATTCGAGGCAGGTCGCAGAGATCGAGCGAGCGGATGGCGCAAAGCACACTTGCGCGCACGGCGTCTCCGGGAGCGTATTCCACCAGAATGCTCCCGTTGGACGCGTGTACTTCTGCATACGACACACCGCCTATTCCCCGCAGGTACGCGGCAACGCCGTGGCATGATCCCGCATCGAACAGATGGGGTCCGCAGCGCACCCGGAGGCGGCCCGGTATGTCCTGCTTAATCTCGTAGATCAAGGCTACTCGGCGTCCTCGGAGGACGCATCGTCCATCTTGGCAACGACTTCTTCGCGAATGCCCGCCTCGAGTTCGCCCAGGCGTTGCTTGACGGCAGCGTCGATTTTGCGCTCGATCGGTTACGTGCTGACGGCGCATGCGAGGGCATGCGAGACGTGCATGTTCTCGCATGGGGAACCTCCGTACGCCGACCTCCCGGCAAAGTGGAACTGCGAGGTGTTCACGTACGAGTCCGGACTCGTGAAGCCAGAGGGCGTGTACTTCCACGGCGCCGACTGCCCCCACTACAGCGACAACTTCTAAGAGGCTGCCCTACACAGACCGCATCGTCGCAGGACCCCTCAGACATATGGTGGAACCACACGCGCAACACTAGACCCATTTTTTCACGGTCGAAAGACGAAGCTCATCAAGAAGCCCGTTCATTCCGCGCTACTCCATGCACAAAATCCGCGCCCCTCGCACGAGGGGCGACTCTGCGCGAAGTACTATACAACCAAGTTTCAACCCACGCCTCATAGGGGCGACTTCTTTTCAGTATATCTCGAAATCATATTAGCTTTTGGTTCCAAGCCCCTGCAAAAACGTGCGTTATGCAATGTCTCGTCATATAAGACACGCAGTTGGCGCCTTGCGAAAAATGCAAGCAGGCTGTAACAGCACCGTCTCCGGCGCTAAGTGTAACAATGGGTTATCGCTGCAGGGGCAATCGATTTCCGAACGATTGCACCTCCCCTCAAAATCTAATGTTTGTAGCAGGCGTAGTTTCGCGAGGAATAATCATGGCATGCACTTCGCAAACAGAATCGCACAACTGTGAATTGACCCGTTGCTCATGCAAGCGTCATGATGAGCCAGTGGAGGCGGCTATTGCACGCCAGATGAACAGGCAGCGTTTTTGTTTCAATCCACGCCCCTCGCATGAGGGACGACGGTACGCCGAGAAGATCGTCGCGGCCGAGCAGACGTTTCAATCCATGTCCCTCGCATGAGGGACGACCACCGCGACCTACGCCACCAAGACCGATGTGGACGAGTTTCAATCCACGCCCCTCGCATGAGGGGCGACCGCTATTTCTTGAAATAAACAAATAGCAAGACACAATATATTGTATTGCGTCTACCTGCAGCTTCTTGATTCTGTAGTAAATTGGCTGAATCTGCGACAAATATCGGTGCGAACCACTCTGAAAAACCCTGATAGCTTGGACTTCGCACTACACAAATAGCTCTCCCTCGGGATCATATGAGTTGTCGAGCCCAAGTGTTTCGATGCGAGTGCGATATCTATTTCCTAAATTGTAAAACCTAAGACTATCTTTCTGGTGATCGATAATCTTTGAAAGCTGATGTTTTAGTTTCCTATACTCGGCTTCATCAACAAGACACTCAAACACAGAACATTGGACTCTTTGCCCCTTGTTCATGCACTCTTTTGCCACTTTCCTAAGCCGCTTCTCTCCAGCGGCATCCTTCGTGTCAACGTCATAGGTTACCAACACCAGCATCGTGCTCAGCCTACTTCCACATGAAGGGCGGATACCCATCGATATCGCCGCGGATAAACCTTGCGAGCAATAGTGATTGAATGTGCGGCACCATCCCCCACTCTACCTTCTCCTTGAGGTAAGGATGGGTGATTTTATCCTTCTTTCGCTTCTGCCAGACCTCGAGGAACTTTCTTCTTCCGGCATCGTTAAGTAGAACGGCACCATCTTCAAAAAACCGAAAAGACGATTCGCTCATCATCCGATTATTAATGCACGTCAACACGATTCGATCGGCAAATGGACTCCTTAGCTCTTCCATCAGGTCGAGCGCGAAGCTCTTCCTGCCGGGTCTAAGAGCGTGCATCGCCCCAACAAACGGATCCAGGCCAACGCCATTCAATGCCGAAGCGCAATCATTGGCAAGCAATGTGTACGCAAAAGAAAGCATTGCGTTTACGGCATCTTTCGGCGGCCGCTTATTTCTTCCCCGGAAGGCAAAAATGTCGTCATCCACAAGTACCGCTTCGCCGAAAGCATGGTAATAGCTTCGCGCCGCCGACCCCTCGATGCCACGCAGTTCATCGACTGATTGGGCCGAGCGTGCTTCTGCCAAGTACCCCTTTAGTTTCTCGCTCTTGCCTTGGAGCAAATGGACGTTCACTTGAGTTGGATGATCACGAATTGTCCGCTCAAGTACCCACCGAGAATTGAAAATCTTCCCGATAATGAAATTACGAGATACTTCAAGTGATCGTTCGGCATCGTCGCACAGCCGATACTGCTGCCGACGAAGAAGCACATTCCCCGCAGGTTGTCCTGTAACCCGGGCAAGAAACTTCCCCGTCGGCGTAAAAAACACAAGGTCTATCCCGCGACTTGCACACTCGCCCATCAACTTAGGGCTTGCACCTTTATATCCAAAGTATTCTATGGATTGCAGCGTGTGGAGCGGGAATCTACCGGCAACGGCATCACCTTTGTTGACAACCACATTTTCGCCATCAACGGATAGATAGGCATCTGCAGACAACACGTACAAGGTGTTCAACAACTTTTTCATGTTATTGCTCGCCAATCATCCTAGCGACATATGATTGGACGCTTTCCACACTATCGAGTTCTGGAGCGCAGATGTCTTTGCAAGAACAGGCCCGACATGCTTTCTTTTTCTTGGGCATAGATGTAAACCCCCGTGAGAAGTCCACGTGCATCCTGTGTGCTATGTCTCTTGTTAGCTGCCGCAGACTCTCGGTAAGCTGCACTACTTCACGATGCTTCTCGGAATCATAGAAGAGATAGCCTTCTTGGATGCTCAGGCAGAACATCTCCTCCAACGCCATGGCCTGGGCACAGACCTGCACGCAATCCTCGTCCCCAGGTTTCGCTTTTCCGCGTTTGTACTCGACAGGAGCTGGCATCCAAAAGCCTTCTTCATTGAAAAGGCTTGCGCCATCTTCACATCGGTGAAATTCGACTACATCGCAGATGCCGGACAAACCCAACCTCGCACTCGATACTCGCAGTCCTCGAAGAATAAGAAGATTGCCCCGTCGCTCTCTAATAGTTTCGTCATGGCATCTTTCGTGCACCTGATCGCCAGCAACCGTAAGGCCGTTCTCCGCCCATTGTTGCTCGACATGAATGAGCGCCCACTGCCTGGGGCAAAACGCGTAGTGCTGAATCCCAGACAGTGGCAGGTACTCGTCTTCCTGATAAATGGCGTCGTCCGGCACGTTTACTCCGAAGGTCGAATCCAATCAAATGCCTTGACTTCCACACCCTCAGGCACCATATCCTGAGCAACGTCAATCTGATAATCAGAGTAGTGACGAGCGGGCCCAGCGATCGTCTTTTTGGCCTCAACAAGATCGAAAAGGGCACTTGCTGGCGCATTTCCGAGCTTGCTCTCGTGTTTGAACACAATTAGCTTTCGTGACGTCATGAGACCACGAGCTGCGCTGCGGTCGTTCTCGAACATATTCATGAGCGCTTCCCAGAACAGATCAAGGTCGTCTTCCGAAAAGCCTGTTTTCTCTGCGAGCGAGGCAGAAATGAAACCCTCTGCGCGGTACAGACCATATGGGATGTACTGTTTTCGTCCCATCGTACGCTCTTTGTCGACGTCTTTCGCATTGGTAACCGCCATGCGCGTGATGCTCATCTCCTGAGGAACCACAGGGTCGACAGACTGGGCGAAGCACATCTGTATCGGGCCCCTCACCTGTCCGCAATTGACTTCAGTCGTCATGACGGCACCAAACGTACGGATGTCGTAAAAGTTGTCGCACATGAACTTCGTTACCTTGATTTGGTCCTCGATTTTCTTGGGCAGCTTCTTCTTCTCGGACTTAATGTCATTGTGGGCATATGCAATATTGTTGCGATCGTTTAGAACCGCACGTTCCTGGATGTAAATCTTGTAACCTTGCGCATCCCCAGTCGCATCGGCAGCCTCAAGGGGCTCGTCCTTGACCAGGTCGACATAGTTCCTGACTTTCCTCTTCAGGCAGACATCAGAAACGATTCCGATTCCTGTCTCTGGGTCTATCCTTGGCATGTTTCCCGCATCGGGGTCGCCATTGGGGTTACCGTTTTCAACATCGAAAAACAGAACGAAATCGTAGCGGTTCTTGATTGCCTCGGTCATGTTTACTCCTCCTTGTCAGCAGCGCTATCGTTCGAATGATTCTTGGGCGCGAAAAAGTCTGCCTTCTGCTGGTAGTAGCCAATAAAGAACTGTCCCTGGTCGTCATAAGAAAGCGTTGCAGGGAAGCCTTCTACACTGTCGATGAGAGACATCGTTTCCTGGATTCTTCTGTCAGTGGCGGCACCGTACTCCGCTTTAGAAATATGATGCTGCGCCATCTTCAGAAGCTGCGGGAAAACCCGCGCAGGAGTAGACGACGCCGACCCGATGTACCTGTCCCTGATGGTGGCGTTCGCCCCCGGCACTGCCTCTAGTTGCGCTTTTTCGAGCAAGGCAAACAGCCTGCCCAGCAGATAGCCAACATTCCTATTTTCGTTGTTCAAAGCCACTGTCAAGCTCCCTTCAAGCTCTTTGTCGTTCCTCTGACGTGCGCGTCTGAGCAAACAAGCCTTTAGCATTGCGGCGCGCATGGGCATGGCATCGTAACGGCTATTGCCCGATCCGCTCATTCCCTTGTCAACCCGAGTTCGTTGCAGCAGCAGGTTGTAAAGCGCTTGCGGAAACGCCACGTTACGTAACAGCGCGTTCAATGTCGCCGTCACGAGCACCTCTGGGACGTTGTCTGCCTTCCCAAATGCAGCAGTTTGGTAGACATATGCCCTGATGGAGCGAGGCTTATCGCTCATCCCGTTCCTGCCGATAATCTCGATGTCTCTCAAATATTGTTGGAACGCTTTCTCGAGGTCGCCGAACGTGCCTGTCTCAAAAAATCTCACCGATAAGCGAGCGGCATTGGGTGAAAGGCACAAGATGTAATATCGAGTTTTCGGATCGATTGAGAATGCCCGTTTGCCCGAACGAATGTTCTCTAGCTGTTGTTGAAGACTCTGCAGTAACTCTTTGTCTTCTTTCGCTGCATTTATCTTTGCATCCATATCGAACAGGAGAGAGAGACACTTCGACGTCTCCTCTTCGTTTTCGTCTGTCCAATACAATACCTGGGAATCCGCGAGGGACAGATGGTGGTCGGGAGATTGCATGAGATAACGAAGCGCAGTGCCCACGTTAAACGCAGCGACATCCGATATCGAAGCATTGCGCGCCTTGTCATCTTTCTTTTTCCCGTAGGAGCAGAATGCCTCGTTGTTAAAACTTATCAGCGAAGCTCCAGACGACTGCGCCCCAGGAACACCTGTAAGAAGGGGAAACAAGTTTGCAGGCTCTGCAATCTCGCCTGTAATAGCGCATTGGATCGTTTCTTTGCCTTCTCCATGAGCTAGGCTGCCCTGCCAAGCATCGACAATCCGGGGGCGCTCATGGACTAGCGTATTGTCGGGGAGATAGCGGAACACGATAAATCCGCCGGTTGCAAGCTCAGATTGAATCTGATCGCCCACGCGCAGCTTGTTATCATCATCCTCAAAGAAGGCAAGCACCGCTCTTGCCGCGTCATCGTCAACGTTGTCCAGGTATTTATGATGAAGCTCGCGGGAGAGGAGCTGCCTTCGCGAATCGAAGTGATAGCCCTGCCCATCCTTATCCTTCTCGATACAGAGAAAATACGAAGCGTTGTCGCAAAGGAAAAAAGGCTTTGGTGCAGACGTTCTCGATCCGTGGACGGGAACACGCATAGGTACGAACTTTTTCTTCCCGTCATCTGATCCCAGTGGAACAACGGAGATCAGTTGACCAGAGTCATCTATCCGCAGCTCCCAAGATATCTTTTCGATACTCCAACCATACTGGGCAATGCCGCTCTCGGGGTCACGAGATTTCATCTCGTAATATCTATTCAAGTCGTCAAGGATCATCCAATGACCTCCCCTCGAGCAGAGGCAACGTCAATAACCCCATCGTTCATGCGCGCCCTGAAGAACATTGGTCGCATATCGTGGACAAAGTCGATGTCGTACAACATGTACCCCAGGTCAACTGACGTTCCCTCGTAATACGATTCGGGGACCTTTCCATCTTCGATGACCCGAATAGATAGAACCGGGAACTCGCGGCAGCCAAAATACGGTTGATTGAAACATTGGCCCTTGCGCAGCCTTCGCAACGCAATGTTGTAATGCTTCTCGGGCGTATCGCTACTACCCGCCTTGTCAGTCATCTCGAAATGAGCATTGATTACATACCGGACATTGGTCAACAACAGCGTCGCGCGCTGTTGACGATCCGAGGTCGCAGACAGATACAACGGTTGCGCCTTATGGCCAGCATCTTTTGAGCTGGCGTTGAAGACCTTTTTCGCGTTGCTGTAACTCTCTTTGCTACCAACCTCGTTGCGGCGGAAGGTGTCCGTGCGTATTTCGTTTATGACCTTAATCGAATCTATTCGCCAGACGATTGCCGGCTTCCAATAGACCGCTTCGAGAATCCCACGCGCAGCCGAAGGCGTAATCACGTCATAGCTAACACGCTCCGCCTTCATTTCTGGACGCGTAAAGCATGCTCGAGGGCCCGAGACGTCTATCGATACCCCATAGCCCATATCTTTCCCTCCTTTCGATTGTCACTCTATAAACACAAGAAGCTTTATTAATATACGACCAAAAACTATTTCTTACAATGAAGTTTGTCACAGAGCCAGGAAATCACTCATCTCCTCCATCTGAAAGCCCTTTTCAACGGAGTAGTTCGGTAACGCGCCCTCCCGAGGCTCCAATACCAAGTAAGGGGGATATGATGTCACTGCGGAGGCAGCTTCAAGCTTCCGGACCGCGTAGCTCCTCACTCCAATACAGTACGACTGGATTTTCCGCGATTGGGAAATATCTACTTCGCCGGACCGTATCGCCGCGAGAAGCTCCTGTGCCTCGTCTCCCCAGGGAATGAACAATGTAGTTTGCTCATCTTTGATGAAGCGGAAATCCTCGCCACATGATTCGTAGGGGAAACCGACCCCATCGAGGTACTGGGGTTCCGAGAAATCGCTCATGATATTCAAGCAATCGGTGTCTTCGACTCCCTCGCTCGAGCCGCTGCCCCCATAGCGCGCCTCGAAAAACTGCCGCACTCCATCATCGGCAAAAGGATGCTGATTAGTCTGGATCACTTCCAGTCCTAGAGCGCGCATACGAGCAAGCCACCCACGATCCACAACCGCGAAATCATTACATTCGAAAACGTATACATGCCCGACATCGCGCTTTCCCTCTCGGTTGCATCGCCCGGCTGCCTGTTTGATTGAGTCGATTCCAGCGACCTCTCTAAACACCGTCGGGAAATCTATATCCACTCCGGCTTCAATCAGCTGCGTCGAAATGACTTTGCAGGGAAGACCGTCTTTGAGTCGCCCCTCCACTTCCGCAAGCACTTTGCCCCGATGGTTGGGGGTCATCGATGCACTCAGATGGAACACGCCATCCGAACCCACCACATCCGCAAGCTCGTCATACATACGAGATGCTGCGCCACGCGTGCTTACGACGCAAAGTACCTGGTCTTCTTCAACAAGCTTGTCTACAAGATCTTGGATGCTGAGCTCGCCGATGTGCTCAATCTTCACGCGATGCTCGAAAAGCTCTTGATGACGCTGACTGATTGGCACGATTTCTGTGGGTACAGTTCCGAAAGGCCAGACAGCATCGAGCGCCGGCTGTGTGGCTGTGCAGAGAATAACCGTCGTTCCGTAGTTTCTGCTGAGCTCCTCCAGAGCGGCGAGACATGGTTTCAGATACTCATCGGGCAATGACTGTACTTCATCGAGAATGATTACGCTTTTTGCGAGATTATGGTTCTTCCTACACCTTGACGGTTTGTCAGAATACACAGATTCGAAAAGCTGTACATTCGTCGTGACGATGAGTGGGGCGTCCCAATTTTCCATCGACAGACGCTGCCGCACGGCTGCCCTTTCGTCGCCATCGAGGTCCTTGTAGTCATAATTGCTGTGATGTTCCAGAACCGATTCGACGCCAAACATCGATTTAAATGTATGTGCTGTTTGCTCGACAACAGAGGTGAACGGAATCGCGTAAATGATGCGCCGCTGGCCGTTGGCAATCGCGTGAGTTAACGCGAAGTCGAGTGAATCGAGCGTTTTCCCGCTTCCAGTCGGAATCGTCAGCGAGTAGATTCCGGGTTTTCCAAAGGCGGCTCGAAGGCAGACCTTGTGAATATCGGAACGCGCAGCATTGACCGGAGAACCGTCTTTTTCAAAAGACGCCATCTTACTGTCCAGCTGCGACTTCATCTCTTCTAACGTGAGCGTCTTCTTTCCTCGAGACGCGGCACGCTTCGGCTCCACAAACTGCTCCGTATCGAGAAAATCCGCATCAACCAGGCAGCTATAGAGCATCCGAACAAGAAAGGTCAGATCGAACGTATGCTCTTTTGGATCATGAGCGTAGACATTTTGAAGAGGCGTGGGCATCTCGGATCTGAGCGCTTCAAATGATGGCAGCTCAAGTGTTTCAGCGAATGATTCGTAAGGCTCCACTTGTTTTTCGAGGCGTGCCTTCAGGGGTGAGCGACCTCCAGCATTAGAACAATGAGTAGCTCCGTTCGGAATCCCGCCATGATGACCGGCAACGGCATATGCAAGTTGCTTTCCTACAACTCCGTATAGCTTTGCGAGAAGCTGCGCCCCCGCGGTTGCATGATCAACCTGTATCGGTTTACCGCGCAGACGTTCTTGAAATGCCTCGCTCCCCTTGCCGACGTCATGCACCATGCCAAGTACACGGGCCCATTCTCCAGCTCCAAAGTCAGAAGCAAATGAAGCTGACCTCTCAGCGACCGCAGATAGATGATCGATCAAGGGCTGCCATTGTTCTTGCGGCGCATCCTCCCGAGTGTGAGCATAGTATTCGTCCATAGGCCACCTCTCCTTGGCAGAAACACAACGAGCTCCAGACCAACAAGCGAGCTAATTCAACCGAACTGTTACTACGCGAATTATCGCACTGGGGTGAGACACGTTTTTCTCGAGGTGCCCCCATCCCAATCGCCCCTCCCCCACGATTCCCGTCTATTGTTTCGAAACACTTAGCCAAATCGAAATAAACTCGAAACATGCGCTCCTTACCCTGAGTGCTGTGAATAGAACTTCTCTGCGACAAGGAGCGCAAAATGAGTCGAGTCGATGAAGAGTACGGGACGCTCGTTTTCAATGACCATGTCATGCGAGAGCGGCTCCCATCAGCCACCTACAAGAACCTCGCCAAGACCATCAAGGAGGATCGCCCGCTCGACCTCGAGGTCGCCAACGTCGTCGCCCACGCGATGAAGGAATGGGCCGTCGAAAACGGCGCCACGCACTACACGCACTGGTTCCAGCCGCTCACCGGCATCACCTCTGAGAAGCACGACGCGTTCATCAACCCGCAAGACGACGGCCGCGCCATCATGACCTTC
>ENA-OPVL01002236-OPVL01002236.1-human-gut-metagenome-genome-assembly--contig:-NODE-2236-length-10549-cov-2.605965_pt1 | contig 10549 bp, 9 predicted proteins | sample MGYA00241496_ERZ501984 | MGnify/ENA primary metagenome ERZ501984 (study PRJEB25962, sample SAMEA2042986) | human gut metagenome | biome: human gut; feature: human-associated habitat; material: faeces... | reverse complement strand
CTCAAAGGAGAAAGAATATGGTATGATCTTTGGTTTTGCGGCAGGCGGTGCTCTGGCGGGAGGACTGGCAGGCAGCGGCATTAAGGCCGGAGTGAGGGCTCTTATTAAGAAGCGGAGGAAGAAGAAATGAGGATAAAGAAAAAGGGACTTGCCCTGTGGCTTGCACTGTTTCTGGGGGTAAGTTCGCTCTCAGGTTGTGGCGGCGGGGATGACGGCATGACACAGCTTTCCGAAAAAGGAGCTGAGATCTTAAACAGCACGGAGGAAGATTCTGATACAGATGTGGAACCTTTGAAGCAGAAAACAAAGCTTCCTGAGGACGGAATCATCACCCAGGCACAGATGGAAACGATCGCCGGAAAGGACGAAAAGTATTATTTTACCGGAAAAACGGACAGCGGGATCAGTTATAAATGGACTTACAATGGAAGCCAGATTCAGAATCCGGTGGAGCAAAAACTTCTGGTACAGTGCAGTGAAGATGGAACAGAAGAGGTAAAGAAGCTTGCCAATGATGCGCCTTATGCGTTGAAAGTCACACTGGAGAAGATGAATCTGGCAGCGCCTGCGAAGCTGACCCTGAATCTGAAAGAAAAATGGGACGTGGATAAGGTTCTTTACTGTCTGGAAGAAGATGGAAAGCTTTATCAGCTTGATACTGCAAAGATTACTACCAGAGAAACCGGAAAGAAAAAAACAGAGCGCACAACACTTACCTTTAACGTGACTAAGACAGGAGGAGATTTCTATCTGATCGGCGGTTCTACCACAGGTGAATCTACGGATGAATCCGATGACAAATCCAAGGGCACTGCTAATAATAAGGATACACAAAACGGTGAAAATTCCACTGGAAGTTCTGGCGGTCAGTCCAGCACAGATGGAAATACCAGTTCCGGACAGACAGACTCTTCCGGCGATGGAACAGGCAATACAGACACTTCCGGTGGCGATGACAGCTCAGATACAGCCATGACCTGTACTTTCTCTATCGAGTGTTCTACGATCCTGAATAACTGGGATGATCTGAAAGAGTCCAAGGCAGAATTTGTGCCTGCGGACGGCTGGATCCTGTATCCTTCGGAGGTGGAGTTCTATGAGGGGGAGACGGTATTTGATGTGCTGAAGCGTGTATGTAATCAGGCCGGTATTCAGATGGAGTCGGAGTGGACACCTATGTATAACAGTTATTATGTATCCGGTATCAATAACCTGTATGAGTTTGACTGTGGCAAGGATTCCGGATGGATGTACTGTGTCAACGGCTGGTATCCGAATTATGGCTGCTCGAAATATACGCTGGAGGACGGCGATACGGTAGAATGGCGTTATACCTGCAATCTTGGCAGGGATGTGGGGGATCAGTATTATGACTGATGCTTTTTCCAGGTGCCATCCTGTTTTAAATTTCTTTTATTTTGCCGTGGTGCTGGGGTTTACCATGTTTATCCAGCACCCGGTTTACCTGGCAGTCTCTTTTGTGGCTGCCACAGCTTACTCCATGTGGCTTAACGGAGTAAAGAAGGTTCTGAAAATCAATTTTCTTCTGACGCTACCGAGTCTCCTTATCGTGGCACTCTTAAACCCGATGTTTAACCATTACGGAGTCACACCGCTTCTTTATATAGAAAGCAGCGGAAACTGGGTTACGCTGGAGGCAATGGTATATGGAATCGTTCTGGGATGTGTACTTTTTATTATGATTTTGTGGTTCTCCTGCTATAACCAGATCATGACAAGTGATAAATTTATCTATCTTTTTGGCAGGATTATCCCTGCGATGTCTCTGATGCTGTCTATGGCGCTTCGGTTTGTGCCTCACTTTATGGCCCAGCTGAAGGTGATCCGCAATGGACAGAAATGCGTGGGGATGGATGTGAGCAATGGCAAATGGTTTAAGAAGATCCGTTATGCGTTAAATATGGTGTCCATTCTTGTCACATGGGCACTGGAAAATGCGATTGAGACGGCTGATTCCATGAAAAGCCGTGGCTATGGGTTAAGAGGACGTACGGCTTTTTCTATTTACCGTTTTAACAGAAGGGATAAACTACTGGGAACTATGCTTGTCGGGCTTTGTGTGATTTTCGGATATGGATGTTACCGGGGAGCTGCTTTTGCACAGTACAATCCCAGAATCCTGCTTGCCGGTTTTACTGTTTTCGGAAGGGTTCCGAAGCAGTCGTGCAGTCCGCTGCTGGCTGCTGTCACATTTGTCAGCTTTGGTGTGTTCTGTTTTCTGCCGCTGATTCTGGATCTGTGTGAGGAATCTGCCATGAAGAAAAGCAGAAGCCACGTACAGGGAGAGATGGCAGTGACCTACAGAAAGATTTATGAAGATATGGAAGGAGAAGCGAGATGAAGATAATAGAAGTGAGAGATTTTTCCTTCCGTTATGCGAATGGCAGCAGGGAGTCACTGTCTCATGTGTCACTGGATGTGGAGGAGGGTACCTTTAATGTGCTGTGCGGTAAGAGTGGCTGTGGCAAGAGTACGCTGCTTCGCCAGCTGAAGTCGGATCTGGCTCCTTTTGGCAGCAGTTCCGGGAAAATCTGTTATTATGGGCGGGATTTAAAGGAAGTCGGCCACCGGCAGCAGAGCCAGGAAATCGGCTATGTACTGCAAAATCCTGAAAATCAGATCGTGACAGATAAGGTGTGGCATGAGCTGGCATTTGGTTTGGAAAGCCTTGGATACAGTAACGCAGATATCCGTATCCGGGTAGCGGAAATGGCAAGTTATTTTGGGATTCAGGACTGGTTTTATAAAAATGTATCGGAACTTTCTGGAGGACAGAAACAGCTTTTGAATCTGGCATCTATCATGGCCATGCATCCGGATATGCTGATTCTTGATGAGCCGACCTCTCAGCTTGATCCGATTGCAGCTTCTGATTTTTTGGAAACAGTAAAGAAGATTAATCGTGATCTTGGAACGACAATTATTCTTACGGAACATCGTTTAGAGGAAGTATTTCCTTCTGCTGACAGGGTAGTGGTCATGGATGAAGGGCAGATTTTATGTGTTGGCACACCGCCGGAAATCGGAGAAGAATTAAAGAAGCGCAATCATGAGATGTTTTTAGCTATGCCGGTACCGATGCAGGTTTATGCCAAAGTAGAGTCAGAGCAGCCCTGCCCGATTACTGTTCGTGACGGGCGAAAGTGGCTGGATATAGTTTGTAAGAAAAAAGGCATTTCACCAGCAAATGCATCTTCTTCATATAGAAAAGAGAGTGATTCCCAAAAAGGAAAATCTTCTTTTTCTAAGATTACAGAAAAGTTTACAGAAAAGTTTAAAGAGAAAAAAGAAGATATCATCTTAGCGTGTGATGATCTGTGGTTCCGCTATGATAAAGAACTGCCGGATGTCGTAAAGGGACTAAGCTTTTCCTTAAAAAGAGGAGAATTCTTTGCATTGCTTGGAGGAAATGGAACCGGGAAGTCAACAACACTTTCACTTTTGAGCCGTTTGAGAAAGCCATATCGTGGAAAAGTACTTTTAGAAGGTAAGGATATCCGTCGTTACAGCGATAAAGAACTGTTCCGCAATTTTCTTGGAGTACTGCCGCAAAACCCGCAGTCCCTTTTTGTAAAGAAAAGTGTGGAATTAGAACTGTTTGAAATGGTAGGCGGTGTAAAAGAGAAAAAGGATGAAGAATATCAGCTTGCCATGGATAAAAAGGATGCGGTGGAAGGAATCATTAAAGTAACACATTTGGAAGAATTACTGCATCGTCATCCGTATGACTTAAGCGGGGGAGAGCAGCAGAGGCTTGCCCTGGCTAAGATTTTGTTATTGCGGCCAAAGCTTTTGTTGATGGATGAACCGACCAAAGGACTTGACAGCTATTTTAAAAAAGAATTTGCCGGAATACTGGCATTACTCAAAGAGCAGGGCGTAACTGTTTTTATGATTTCTCATGATATTGAGTTCTGCGCTTCTTATGCAGACCGATGTGGTTTGTTTTTTGATGGAAATATTGTGGCATGTGGAACTCCGGGAGAATTCTTTGCCGGAAATAATTTTTATACAACAGCGGCAAACCGAATGGCTAGAAGGTATTTTCCCATGGCGGTTACCGGGGAGGACGTTGTGAAATGTCTTAAAAAAGGAGTGTGAACAATGGCAGACTGGAAATCAAGTCAGGAGTTCTTGAAAGAATTTTACGCTTCTCCAATCGTGAATGAAGATACGATTTCTGCAAAGATAAAGCGTATCTTTTTACCAAAAAGCAGGAAAGCTTCTGCTTTAAAAGAATTAGCAGGAGATTTGTCAGGAGAAGGCAGGGCGGGAGATGTCATTTTAGATAATGATATGTTTGAGATGGATACCGAAATCTGGAAAAAGCAGGAAAAACGCAGGCTTTCTGTTCGTACCAGAGTAAGTCTCTTTCTCTTGCTTGTAGCGATTCCCCTCACAATTGCTGTCGGATTTTATGTTATGGATGTTGCCGCCGTTGGCACAGTATTTGAAAAGATTTTTGGTCCAAGAAAGTATTATTTTATTAGCCTGGTAATCATTATATACTCGTTATTACCGTTTTTTATGGTATTTGAGGGACGAAAACCTCAGGTGAGAGAGCTAGTTGTTCTTGCAACAATGGTAGCATTGGCAACCGCCGGCCGGGCAGCATTTTTTATGATACCGAGCTTTAAGCCGATTATAGCAATCGTGATCATCAGTGCAATCGCATTTGGCGGCGAGGCAGGATTCTTAGTTGGTGCCATGACGATGGTAGTCAGCAATTTCTTATTTGGGCAGGGACCATGGACCCCATGGCAGATGTTTGCGATGGGTTTTATCGGATTTTTGTCAGGAATCCTTTACCGAATAGGACTGCTTCCGACCAAACGGCTCAGCCTTTGTATATATGGATTCCTTGTGACGGTGTTCATTTATGGAGGAATCATGAATCCAGCGGCTCTCTTTATGAGTGTGTATGATTTTACATGGGAAGGACTGCTTGCAATCTATATTTCAGGTATTCCGGTAGATCTTGTTCATGCCAGTTCTACATTTATTTTTCTGTGGATTGGAGCAAAGCCATTGTTGGAAAAGCTGCAGCGGATAAAAATAAAATATGATCTGATGAGATGAATAGCCGGGGCGTTTTTGAAATAAGTATGGATGATAAGTATAGATAAAATGTATTCTTAGAAAGATTCTGAGAGTATACGAGATTGAAGGGGGAAACTATGCAGAAAATACCAGAATGTCGTTCCATGAATTTTTCAATTTATGAAGGGATGCTAAATCGTTATAAAGATAGTGAAGATATTAGAAAGTCTTATGAGTCACGAGGATTAAATGGACTGGAAGTGATTCGGGCAGGCGAGCCAGATGAAGGAAAGATTCTGCCGGATATGGTGAATGGGGTACATCTGTATTTTCATATTTTCTGGATGGACTGGTGGAAGGGGAATTATGAACGCCTAGATCAGGAATTTGATTCAAGAGAGCAGTGGCTGGAATACTTTGGAGGAATGAGCAGGGAATCTTATCTGAACAGTTTGCGGGACGATCTTGCCTATGCAGAACAAGTTGGAGCAAAGTATGTAGTTTTCCATGTTTCAGAAGTGACACTCCGGGAGAGCTATATTTATAAATACCGCTATACAGATAAAGAAGTGATTGATGCAAGCTTAGAGGTCATCAATACCCTCCTTGATGAAAAAGAATATCCATTCGACTTTCTTGTAGAGAATCTCTGGTGGAGCGGGCTTACCTTGAAAAATGTCCGCCTTACCCGCCGGCTTATAGAAGGAATGCATACACAAAAAAAGGGAATCATGCTCGATACCGGACATTATATGAATACAACAACACAGCTAAAGACTCCAGAAGATGCCGTAGCATATCTGAATAAAATGATAGACAAATACGAAAAAGCACAGATGCTCCACTGGTTTAAAGGAATGCACCTGCAGCTGTCACTTGGAGGGGATTATGTAAGAAAACAGCGAAAAGAATGGAGAGAACATCCGATAGACTTTGATAAGATTCCATTTTATGAACTATTTCGCCTTGCATATGACCATGCCTGTCATATTGATCTGCATCAGCCTTTTATCGGAGAAGGTGTCCGGGAATTTGTAGAGCGCGTAGCACCAAAGTATATCACGCTGGAATATCAGCAAAACAGCCGGGAAGAATATGAACAATTCGTAGAAACCCAAAGTAAAATTTTGAAATGGATTACGATTCATTAAGAGAAAACAGACGAAAAAAGAAACCATACCATATCCCATCTGCTCTGTAGTCGCTGTGTTTAAGATGCTCATCCGCATCTTAAACTCGCTCCGAAGCCACATCTGGGATATGGTATGGTTTCTTTTTTTGTCTATACGAAATCTACAAATTAGTAGTTATAGTAATTCGGAATATCCATGTCCGTTTACCAAAGCATCGATTTTCTGACCACTCTTACAATATGGGCAGTCATGCTTACTATATGTATGGTAAGTAGGAATATCATTTGGAGTAAACAGCGAATTAACAGGAAGATTACCATATTCAGAAAGCGTACTAAATATTGCTGAAATTCCCTGCAGTTTGCCACCATAGTACTCGATACATTCCCAGCTTCGGTTGATTGTGATTCCAGTTGTGACAGATGCCATTAAAATAATGATATTTCTATCTTTAATCATTGGCTGGATATTTTTGCGGAAGAACATCTGACCATCTGAATCTATTTCTGGAGTAACAATATAGATAGATTTATGCTGGTTGTAAGAGAAGAATCCGCTCTCTGTAAGCTTTTCTGCTAAAAATGCACCGATTACTTCTGTTCCGTCAAGACATACGATGGTATCGACGACGGTATTATGTTTATAAAGTGGAACTAACGCTCTTGCAGCTTCTTCTGCATTAGACTGACGTACTTTTAATGTTGTCATATCTAAAAAGTAGTTGACATGAGAATGCTTTGTTGCGAAATGTCCCGGATAGGCAGAAAGATGTAGATTACAGGCTTTTGAACGAAATTGAATTTTGCGGTTTTCCATAAGATGTCCTCCTCCTTTATTGTGAAAGAATTGTTTATTTTGTTTATTATACCTTTTTTGTGTGAAAAAATAAAGGAGTATTTGTGCAAAATTACAGGCTTTTCTTGACAGTTTATAATTTCTTTCTGATTTTTTGAAAATACTTCATGGTATGCATATACAGTTGTATAAAATGAAAGGGAGCGCTATTAGTTTGTGAAAAAAGTTTGACAAAAATAGTTCAAAATTGATTTTGGATACTATATCTTTGATTTAAAAAAGACAGGAGGAGAATATAAGCGAGAAAAGAAGAATGATGGAAATAAGAGTGAAATTATGAAGAAAAACGGAAGATATTTGATAGAATGAGAATATTTTGTATAAAATGACGAAAAAATAGAAAAACCAACTAGTAATTGAATGTCAAAATACGTTAAAATTATAACGAAATAAAAATGGACATATAAAACAAAAATAGAATTTTAAAGATAAAATAGAGAAAAACAGGAAAAATACACAAGCGTTCCTGAAAAAAACAGGAGATTCAGAAAGAAAATTGAAAGAATTGTTAAAAAATTTGCAAATAGGCAGAATGTTCATTTTGTTTAGTGGAATGGGCAAAATAAAATAAATGTTAAATAACTAACAGAAAATGGTTGCTAACATGATAATAATTTGTTATTATTACATAGAATGAAAGAGCAACAAGGTATACAATATAGCATTTTTATGGAGGAAAGAATATGGGTAATTCAAAAATGAATGCCAGAGAGCGCATTGATTATCTGTTTGATGACCACAGTTTTGTGGAAGTTGGTGGATATGTTTCCGCTCGTAATACCGATTATAATCTCGGTGCAAAGAAAGTAGAAGGTGATGGTGTTATCACTGGATACGGAGTTATTAATGACCGCATGGTTTATGTTTACAGTCAGGATGCTTCCGCACTTGGAGGTTCCGTAGGTGAGATGCATGCGAAGAAAATTGCTTCCCTTTATGATCTGGCGATGAAAACAGGTGCGCCAATCATTGGAATGCTGGATTGTGCAGGACTTAGATTACAGGAAGCGACAGATGCCCTTCACGCTTTTGGAACGATTTTTAATAAGCAGGCACAGGCATCTGGAATGATTCCACAGATTTCTGCAGTATTTGGAATGTGTGGAGGAGGAAGTGCCGTAATGTCCGCTATGTCTGATTTTACATTGATGGAGAAGGAGAACGGCAGTCTCTTTATCAACAGTCCGAATGCATTAGCGGGGAATGAAGAATCCCGTCAGAATACGGCAGGAGCACAGTTCCAGTCTGAGCAGGCTGGTAACGTAGATTTTGTATGCGAGACAGAAGAAGCACTTCTTGACCAGCTTCGTATTCTCGTTGATGTACTTCCTTCTGATTATGAAGCAGAAGATGTTTATTTTGATAACGATGATGATTTAAATAGGGTTATTCCTGAGTTAAATGATGCCGCATATGATGCCGCTTACATTTTAAAATCTATTTCTGACAACAATATGTACATAGAGACAAAGGCAGCCTATGCCAAAGAGATGGTAACTGCATTTATCCGTCTGAATGGAGAGACAGTAGGTGCGGTTGCAAATCAGCCAGTAGATGGTGAGTCCGTTTTAACAAGAAATGGTCTTGAAAAAGCAGAAAGATTTATTAAGTTCTGTGATGCATTTTCGATTCCTCTTCTTACTGTAACGAACGTGACAGGACTTCGTGCCAACGCACATGAAGAGAGAAAGCAGGCGCTCGCATTAGCGAAGTTTACGACAACACTTGCACAGGTTAGTGTACCTCGTATTAATCTCATTGCAGGCGAGGCTTATGGAACTGCAGCGGAAGTAATGAATTCTAAAGCTATCGGAGCTGACTTTGTTCTGGCATGGCCACAGGCATCTGTAGGAATGATGGATGCAGAACAGGCAGTTCGTATCATGTATGCAGAGGAAATCAATACAGATAAGAATAAGACAGCACTTATCGCAGAGAAAACTGCGGAATATGCAGAAGGACAGAGCAGTGCATTAGCAGCTGCAAAGAGAGGATATATAGATGACATCATCGAGCCGGACGCAACAAGAAAGCGTCTTATCGCTGCTTATGAAATGCTTTACGGAAAGAAAGTAACTCCAGTGACAAAGAAGCATACGGCAGTATAGTGAGGTGAGAGTATGAACGTATTTGAACAAGCCTTATTAAATACTTTGATGGGTATGGGAACTGTATTTGCAGTACTGATTTTCATTTCTTTACTGATTTCTCTTTTTGTATATATCCCATCTATTGAAAGAGCGTTAAAGAATCGTTCTTCTAAGAAAGAGAAAAAGGCTGCGCAGGAAGAAAGACCGGCTCCAAAGCGTCCGATTCTTGAAGAAGTTGTGGAAGAAGAGGAACTTGTGGATGATGGTGAACTTGTCGCAGTAATCACAGCGGCAATCATGGCAGCGAATGGAGGAGCAGCAGTCAGTGCAGATAAGTTGGTCGTTCGTTCAATCAAGAGAGTGAAGAGAAGATAGCAAAAATGTATTCTTGGAATCTTTTTATAAAGTTTTGAAAAGTTAGTTATAGAAAGATTTTAGAAGTACATAAAATCATTCAGGAGGATTTACAATGAAAAATTATAGAATTACAGTTAATGGTGTTGCTTATGATGTAGCAGTAGAAGAATTAGGTGCAGGAGAAGCAAGTGCAGCGCCGGTAAGTACACCAGCAGCCGTTCCGGCTCCAGCTAAGAAAGCTGCCCCAAAGACTTCCGGAAGTGCCGGTGCCGTAAAGATTACAGCACCAATGCCAGGTAAGATCGTAGCAGTAAAGGCACAGGCAGGTGCTTCTGTAAAGAAGGGCGACGCTGTTCTTGTATTAGAGGCTATGAAGATGGAGAATGAAATCTGTGCTCCTCAGGATGGCACAATTGCAACTGTTGAGTGTGCAGCTGGTGATTCTGTAGAGTCAGGTAAGGTATTAGTTTCATTAAATTAATTATGATTCTGATATAAAGTGACTTACGGAGGTATAAGATGAGTTATATTATAACAACTTTAGGAAACCTCGTTCACCAGAGTGCATTCTTCGGACTTACATGGGGTAATTACCTTATGGTTCTGGTTGCGTTTGTTTTCCTTTATCTTGCAATTAAAAAAGGATATGAACCTCTGCTCTTAGTACCTATTTCTTTTGGTATGCTTCTTGTAAACCTTTATCCTGACATTATGTTAGCAATAGAGGATTCAAGTAACGGTGTAGGTGGTTTGTTACATTATTTCTATTTACTTGATGAATGGAGTATTTTACCATCACTTATTTTCTTAGGTGTTGGTGCCATGACTGATTTTGGTCCATTGATTGCTAACCCAGCAAGTTTCCTGCTTGGTGCAGCAGCACAGTTTGGTATCTTTGCAGCATATCTTATGGCTATCCTTATGGGATTCCCGGATAAGGCAGCAGCAGCTATATCAATTATTGGTGGAGCAGACGGCCCTACTTCAATATTCCTTGCAGGTAAGCTTGGCCAGACTAAATACATGGGACCTATTGCGGTAGCAGCATATTCA
>ENA-OPVL01002235-OPVL01002235.1-human-gut-metagenome-genome-assembly--contig:-NODE-2235-length-10550-cov-2.265746_pt1 | contig 10550 bp, 9 predicted proteins | sample MGYA00241496_ERZ501984 | MGnify/ENA primary metagenome ERZ501984 (study PRJEB25962, sample SAMEA2042986) | human gut metagenome | biome: human gut; feature: human-associated habitat; material: faeces... | reverse complement strand
TTTGTTATTACTCACCACTTGCAGAAGTGGGAGTCTCAACTCAGACTGAGATGAAATTGCTTTCACCTCTTCATTCTACAATATTTTATTCTTTTTATATACTACTTTTTTACAACTATAAACATTTTATTTACTCTACGTTCAGAATATAGGTTTCAATGGCATGTGCCACACCACATTCTTCGTTTGTAAGTGTTACAACATCTGAAATATCTTTGATTGCCTTTGATGCATTTCCCATAGCAACACCAAGCCCTGCTGCCTTAAGCATTTCCGCATCATTCCCACTGTCGCCTACTGCCATGGTCTCTTCCATGGAAATACCAAGTTCTTTTGCCAGAAAATGAAGCCCCAGCCCTTTATTGACATTTGCTGCCGTGAACTCAATATTATGGAACCCGCCGTCTACCACACAAATATCCGGGCAGGCAGTCAGCATATCCCAAATCTCATCACGATGTAAAAAAGTACCATCGGATGCCGGTATAAAATTCAGCGTTACTTTCTGGATCTTGGCGTTACCGCTTTTTGCATAAGCAAGCAGATCCGGAAGTTCATGACGCCCTTCCAGGAAATGACCTACGATATGCTCCGGGAGTCCGAGTCTCCACACATAATCATACACCTGCACCGGGGTATAGTTATGTCCGTCGATAAACACAGTCACATATACTTCTCTATCAAGTATATATTCAAAAATAGAAAGCAGCTTTTCTGCCGGCAGGCAATGTTCATCCAGACAGGTTCTGTCTGCGGTCCGATAAACGGCTGCTCCGTTTGTGGTAATCAGATATGGCATTGCTACCTCTTTTAACTGATCATGCGGCACTCCGTCATAATCTCTGCCGGAAGCCACTACCACAGTTACGCCTGCTTCCTGTGCTTTTTTGATTGCTTTGATATTTTGCTCCGGAATGTGTCCTGTGTTATCAAAAAGCGTTCCATCTACATCCAGTGCCAGAAGTTTGATTTTGTTATTTGATTTCATATACATATGCTCCGTATGGTTTTAATTCGATTGCATCCGCATACTGCTGCGGTGCATCATCATAATTGGAGATGAACAATGTTCCCTGAGATGCTTCTACAAAATCTCCCACCGGATAAACGATGGTCTCTTTTGTAAAATTACAGATGACCAGTAATGTCTCATCTTCATTTTTTCGGAGATAAGTATATACCTTTTCGTTGTCCGCGTCCAGAAGTTTGTATACACCATCTGTAATTACAGGTACTTCATGGCGCAGCTGCACTAACTTCTTATAATTTCTTATAATAAGAAAAAACGGATTTTGGATCTTTGACAGATGCCTCTGCATTGATTGTTTTGTAGTTGTCATTTACCGCGATCCACGGCTCTGCTTCAGAGAATCCGGCATTTTTTTCCGTACTCCACTGCATCGGAGTTCTTGCATTATCACGGGATTTCAGACGCAGAAGTTCCAATGTGTCTTTTGTAGAAAAACCTTTTCTTCCGGTGCAGTAGGCAATGCCGCGTTTTTCCTTGCTTAACAGATATTCCGTTGCTTTATAAAAGCCTTCATACTGCTTTGCCCGAATCATGGAAACACTCTGATCTTCATTATACTCATTGCATGCGATCAACTTACCATAACTTAAATAGGAATTTAACATTTCCCATTCATTTTCAATCGAACAAAGAATGATTCCATCTGCATGGTGCATGCTAAGACATGAGGCTTATTATTAATGACCCTTGAAACAGTAGAAACAGACATTCCGGCAAGCTTTGCTACATCTGATATCGTTGACCAATCTTTCACATAATTTTTATTGACATGCTAGATATTTCCGCGATAGAATAAATAGTAACTATAAGCAGTGCCAGTTACATAAAATTCAAAGTGAAACTCTATTTTCACTCTTGTCTTTGTTGTAGTATGTAGCACTGCATTTTTTGTCTCAGTTGGAATTTCATATCCAACTGAGATAAGCGCTTTGCAGGATGTGCAGTGATTCTGAATGGAATATATCAGCTTACGCTAATCAGAATCACGCACCAAGTCTCACATGCGTTCAACTTGAAATTTTACTATTGGAGGTTATTTCACTATGAAATATGATGTTGTGATCATTGGTGCCGGTCCTGGCGGTATTTTTTCCGCTTATGAACTGATTCACCAGAATAAAAATTTAAAGATTGCTGTTTTCGAGGAAGGCTACCCGTTAGAAAAACGTCATTGCCCGATTGACGGCAAAAAAGTTCCATCCTGTATCAAATGTCCTACTTGTGCGATCATGAGCGGATTCGGCGGTGCCGGAGCATTTTCTGATGGAAAATACAATATTACAAATGACTTTGGCGGCACATTATACGAATATATCGGAAAAGAAGAAGCCCTGGATCTGATGCGTTATGTAGATGAGATCAACATGACACATGGCGGTGCTGAAACGAAACTGTACTCTACTGCAGGAACACATTTCAAAAAGATCTGCATGCAGAATAAATTAAAACTTCTGGATGCATCCGTTCGTCATCTGGGTACCGATATCAATTATGTTGTTTTAGAAAATCTGTATAATGAGTTAAAAGATCAGATTGATTTTTACTTCCAGACACCGGTAACCAAAATTGAACGTCTGGGAGATAATAACTATCGTATCCACTATCATGATACATTTGCTGACTGTACTAAGTGTGTTGTTTCTGTCGGACGCATCGGCAGCAAATGGATGGAGAGCATCTGTAAGGATCTTGAGATCCCGACAAATTCAAACCGCGTAGACCTTGGTGTACGCGTAGAACTTCCGGCTGTTATTTTCTCTGATCTGACAGATGAGTTGTATGAAAGCAAAATTGTATATCGTACAGAAAAATTTGAGGACAATGTGCGTACTTTCTGTATGAATCCAAACGGTATTGTGGTAAATGAAAATACCAACGGTATCATCACAGTAAACGGACACAGCTATGAAGGAAATGAGAAAAAGACGGACAACACCAACTTTGCCCTTCTGGTTGCAAAGCATTTCTCTGAGCCATTTAAGGACAGTAACGGATATGGTGAAAGTATCGCAAGACTTTCCAATATGCTAGGTGGTGGTGTGATCGTACAGCGTTTTGGTGATCTGGTACGTGGAAGAAGAAGTACAGAAAAGCGTATTGAAGAAGGTCTGGTAACACCAACCTTATCAGCAACGCCTGGTGATCTGAGTCTGGTTCTTCCAAAGCGAATCATGGATGGAATCATTGAGATGATCTATGCTCTGGATAAGGTAGCACCTGGTACAGCAAATGACGATACCCTTCTCTATGGTGTGGAAGTTAAATTCTACAATATGGAAGTAGAGATCGATAAGAATCTGGAAAGCTGCCATAAGGGACTGTATGTGATCGGTGACGGAAGTGGTGTTACACATTCTCTGTCCCATGCATCTGCAAGTGGTGTTTATGTTGCGAGACATATTATCAGCGAAGAAGAATAGTCTGCAAATAAAAAGTCGGACTGGGATGGAAAAGTAAAATAAAGAGAAAATTAAAAACCGTAAATCCGGAGATTTGCAGTATTGTAAAGAGCAAATCCGGATTTACGGTTTTTTGTTGTATCGAAAAAGTAGTAGAACTTTTTGATGCAGATATGTCTAGTTTTTTATGGTTGCCTGCCGGTAAGTCATATAGGCGATCACAGCAGTTGCAAATTCGGTAATTCCGAATGCGTACCAGATCCCGGAAACCCCGAAGATCCGGCTTAAGATAAATGCGGCCGGAATAATGATGATCGTATATCTGCACAGTGAGATGAGCAGGGACGGTGTTCCCTTTCCAAGTCCTTCAAGTGCACCAGAGCTGGTGATGGACACGGAAGAAACTAAAAATCCGAGGCTGATAATCCGAAGTGCCATTCCTCCTGCCTGAATGGTTTCCGGATTAGAACTGAACAGTGCGATCAGTGAATCCGGGAAGATCTGGCAGTAAACGGTACCAAAGAGCATGATCCCAAGACTCAGATAAAGGGTATCGGCAAACAGTCTGTGGACACGCTTTGTCTCACCGGCACCGTAGTTGTATCCGATCAGCGGACGCATTCCCTGGATGATTCCATTTGCCGGAAGATACAGGAAGGTCTGAAGCTTGTAATAGATTCCGAGCACCATCACGTAAACCTGGGAGTAGGCGGAGAGAATCCCATTTAGTGCGGTGATAAGCAGGGATGGAAGTGCCATATTCAAAGTGGCAGGGATTCCAACCGCGTAAAGCCGTCCGACCATGGCACGGTCTAAGTGGCAGCTTTTATGAATTTTCACCGGAAGCGGTCTGGTAAAATAAAAGGCAAGGTACAGTACCAGTGTGACAACCTGACCAAGACCGGTTGCAAGTGCGGCTCCTTCAATTCCCATTTTCGGGAACGGTCCGATTCCGAAGATCAGAAGTGGATCCAGTACGATATTGAAAATACATCCGCTCATCATGCAGATCATGGACACGCGCATCCGTCCGACTGCCTGAAAAATTTTTTCCCAGGTAATTTCAAGAGAGATTACAATGGAAAATCCAAATGCGATCCGGGAGTAGGCATTTCCCATCTGAATAACGGTCACGTCTTTTGTAAAAATCTGTAAAAATAGCGGCATTACGGCAATTGTGACTACGGTAAGAACAATACCGTGGATGACAGAGAGAAAAAGTCCCTGTGTGGCAGCTGCATCTGCTTTTTTCTGATCCTGGGCGCCAAGGAAAAAGGAGATGGCGGCATTGATTCCGATTCCAAAGCCGACACCGACTGAGGTGATAAAATTTTGGATCGGGTAGACTAAAGACAGAGCAGTCATTGCTTCTTCACTGATCCGTGCAACGAAATAGCTGTCAACAATATTATAAAGAGAGTTGACCATCATTGAAATCACCATTGGCAGAGCCATGGAAATCAGAAGTGGCAGAATCGGTTTTTCTTTCATGTAAGTCTGGTTCATAAACATTCCTCCTGATAAATGTAAAGCATAAGGTACAAAATCTGTAAAAAAGGGCAGAAGCCCGATATATAAAAAGCCACATAACTGTCGCTGTATGCAACAAGTTATGTGGCGAAAAGTAGATATCTATTTTGATATCCAGAAAAATCCACAAAGATTTTAGTATAAAATTACACAGATAGTTATTTTAAAAATTTTCCTTCCATTTGTCAATATCTTTTTTAAAAAATAACAATTAAAATATTGACAAAAAAGTAAGCCTAAACTAACATAAGTGTATAAAATATAACATTGCTACGATATGAGTAACTAAAGGAAGGAGTAGAGGAATGTTTTTAGAGATTAAGGGGATCAAAAAGTCGTTTGGAACAGGCGACAGCCGGGTAAATGTTCTGAAAGGATTTGATTTGGAAATTGAAAGAGGAGAGTTTTGTGTGCTTCTGGGACCATCTGGTTCCGGAAAATCGACTCTTCTGAATATTATAGGCGGTATTGACGGGGCAGATGAAGGAAGTATTACGATTGATGGAGAACAGCTGGAGGATATGACAGAGAAGAAGCTGTCCCTGTACCGGAGAAAGCATCTGGGTTATATATTCCAGATGTACAATTTGATTCCAAACCTGACACTTAGAGAAAATATTGAAATCGGTGCTTATTTAAGTAATCGTCCGCTGGATGTGGATGAGCTGATGCAAACGCTGGGTATTTATGAACATCAGAACAAGCTGCCGAACCAGCTTTCCGGAGGACAGCAACAGAGAACCGCGATTGGACGTGCAATTGTCAAAAATCCGGACATCCTGCTCTGTGATGAGCCAACCGGTGCGCTGGATTATAAGACATCCAAGGAAATCCTGAAGCTGATCGAAACAGTCAATCAGAAATATGGGAATACCATTATTATGGTTACCCATAACGATGCAATCAAGGATATGGCAGACCGGGTGGTAAAACTTCGTGATGGAATGATCCGCAAAAATTACTGTAATGAGCATAAACTTTCTGCAAGTGAGCTGGAATGGTAAGGAGGACGCGTGTTATGAAGAGTCCGTTGAGAAAACGGCTTCCGAGAGAACTGAAGGGAGAAATTGGAAAATACCTGGTGGTTCTGATCCTTATGATTGCAACGATTGGGTTTGTATCCGGCTTTCTGGTTGCTGACGGAAGCATGATAAAAGCATATAATGAAGGCTTTGAGAAATACAAGATTGAAGATGGAAATTTCCGGGTAAAGAAAAAAATTACCAAAGCACAACAGGAAAACATCGAGAAAAATGGTGTGACACTGTATGAAAACTTTTATCTGGAAGAGGCACTGGATAATGGAAGTACCATGCGTATTTTCAAAAACAGGGAAGAGATCAACCTGGTGTGCCTGATGGAAGGAAAGCTTCCTGAAAAAGCAGGAGAAATGGCAATTGACCGTATGTATGCGGACAATAATAAGATTTCTGTCGGAGATACACTGAAAAGTGGTTCACAAAAGTGGAAAGTCACAGGATTTGTGGCACTGTCTGACTATAGCTGCCTGTTCCAGAACAATAATGACAGCATGTTTGATGCAATCAAATTCGGGGTATCGGTTGTAACACCGGAAGAGTTTGAATCTCTGAATCAGGATAAGATTCAGTACAGTTATTCCTGGGTGTATGACAAAGAACCGAAAAATGAAAAACAGGAAAAAAAGATGTCGGAAGATCTGATGGAAGCACTGGGGGAAGAAGTCACTCTGGAGTCTTTTGTGCCACAGTATCTGAACCAGGCAATTACATTTACCGGTGATGATATGGGGAGTGACCGTGCAATGATCACAATGCTCCTCTATATGATCATTGTGATCATTGCGTTTGTATTTGGAATCACGATCAGCAATACGATCCGTAAAGAAGCAGGCGTGATCGGAACTCTGCGGGCTTCCGGGTATACAAGAAAAGAACTGATCGGACATTACATGGCACTTCCGGTGATCGTTACGCTGATCGGTGCGGTGGTCGGAAATATTCTGGGTTATACAGCACTGAAAAATGTATGTGCGGGGATGTATTATGGAAGCTATAGTCTGCCGACCTATGTGACAGTATGGAATGCAGAGGCTTTCTGGATGACAACGGTGGTTCCGGTGCTGATCATGCTGGTAGTCAACTATGGAATCCTTCGTTACAAGCTGAGGCTTTCACCGCTGAAATTCCTGAGAAGAGATCTTTCTGGAAGCAGGCGGAAAAGAGCAGTCCGGCTAAGTCCGAAGCTTGGAATTTTCCATCGATTCCGGCTCCGTGTGATCTTCCAGAATATGAGCAATTACATTGTACTTTTTATTGGAATCATATTTGCGAATCTGCTTTTATTCTTTGGACTTTTGCTGCCGTCAGTACTTTCGCACTATCAGCAGGATATCCAGAGCAATATGCTTGCAAAATACCAGTATATGCTGGAGGTTCCGGTAAGTGCGATGAGCGGAAACAAACTGGACAGTATGCTGGAACTTTTACAGTTCTCTTATGGAACAAAGACGGAAAATGAAGATGCGGAAGCGTTCAGCGCTTACTCATTGGAAACATTGCCAAGCAAATATAAGACAGATGAAGTGATTCTGTACGGAATCAAACCGGACAGTAAATATATCGATGCAGATCTGGAGGACAGTGAGGGTGTCTATATTTCCAGTGCCTATGCAGAGAAGTTTCTGTTGAAGCCGGGCGATTCAATCACGTTGAAAGAAAAATATGAAAAGACAAAGTATACATTCAAGGTTAAAGGAATCTACAAATACAGCGGTGGAATCTGTGTATTTATGCCACAGGAGCAGTTGAATGATACCTTTGATCTGGGAAACGATTATTTCAGTGGATATTTTTCCAATTCGAAGATCAAGGATATTGATGAGAAATACATTGGCTCTGTACTTGATCTGGAAGCACTGACAAAGATTTCGAGACAGCTGGATGTGTCCATGGGAAATATGATGAGTCTGGTCAATGCCTTTGCAATTGGAATTTATATGGTCGTGATCTATCTGTTATCCAAGATCATTATTGAGAAAAATGCACAGGCTATTTCCATGACGAAGATCCTGGGATATACCAATGGAGAGATCAGCAGGCTTTATATCTGGCCGACAACGATCGTGGTGATCATCTGTCTGCTTCTCAGCCTGCCGATTGAGAAAGCAGTTATGAATGTGCTGTTCCGGGAAATGATGCTGACTAGTATTTCCGGCTGGATCGCGCTTTGGATCGATCCGAAGATCTATGTGGAAATGTTCCTGATCGGGATTGGAACCTATGCAGTTGTGGCAATGTTAGAATATCGAAGGATTAAACATGTGCCGATGGATGAGGCACTGAAAAATGTAGAGTAAGGGAGTAAAAGAAGAGAATTAAGGTACGGATCAGGGCAGACTAAGCTGCCCTGTAGATTGCCGGGACAATCTCGCGGAGGAGAGCAAGAAGCGCCTGAAACTGTGCGTGATGATAAATATTTTTCCGATAGACAGCACAGATGTCCCTGGTGTCATGAAAGTGATCCGGGGTAAAGAAATGAATGTCCGGAAAGGAAGTAGTCCGTGCATAAATTTCAGGAAGAAAGGCAATCCCCATTCCTCGTCTTGCAAGAGAAAAGGCAGTATTACTGCTGGTGCAGATGCAGCGGATATTTGGATGGAAGGCAGCAGTTTCACAGATCTTCCGGCTGATCTTTCCGAGATCGTGATCTTCAGAAAGCAGAATAAATGGAATTGCAGATAACGCAGGCAAATGAATTTGAGGAGTGGCAGAGATGTCCTCCTCTTTTTGTGATGGATCGGAAAAAGGACACAGAGAGTCAGGGATTGCCAGGACAAAACTCTCCTTTACCAGAAGCTCACTCTCATAATTGATAGTGTCCGGGCTGGAAATATCGAGAATCAGATCCAGCTTGTCCTCTTCCAGCATCTGCCGCAGGATATAGGTCGGCTGCTCAATGATCTGGATATCGCAGTTCTCATACATGGAATAAAAGCGTTCCAGAACCGGTGCCAGAAGCCGTTCACTTCGGTGGGGACTGAGACCCAGCCGGATCAGTGTCCGGGAGCCGGAAACGATATCACCAAGCTTCCATTCCAACTGGGTATGAGAGTGGATGGTAGAAATTGCCCATTCATAGAAAAGGGAGCCTGCATAGGTAAGCTTCATCTCGCCACGGTTCCGTTCAAAAAGAGGGATTCCGGTTTCTTTTTCCAGAGCCTGAATGCTTAAGGAAAGGGAAGGCTGGGAAATATAAAGCTTCTGCGCCGCTTTGGTGATACTTTTTTCTTCGGCAATGGTGATGACATATTGCAGCTGATTCCAGTTCATAAAAAATCCTCCATAGGTTTAAACTATATTTTTAATAATAAAACATATATTTTACTAATGTCAATAGAGATGATAAAGTAAAGAAACAGGAGGAAGAAGAGATGAGTAAAGAGAGAATCAAAAATGGACTGATGCTGTTTGCATTTTTCTTTAAGATAGGATGTTTTACATTTGGAGGCGGATGGAGCATTCTGGCGCAGATGGAGCAGGAGTTTGTAGATAAACGAAAGCTGATCACAAAAGAGGAACTGCTGGATATGGTTGCAGTTGGAAAGTCAGTTCCCGGAATTATGATCACCAATATCAGTATGCTGTTTGGTTATTATGTAGGTGGCTGGTTCGGAGGTGTCTGTGCAGTACTCGGAATGACCTGTCCGGCGGTTCTGATCCTGTCGTTTGTTACTGCATTTTATAAGGTGCTGAAAAGTAATGTCTGGTGCTATGCGGCACTTCGCGGAATCCGCTGTGCGGTAGTTCCGATTATGGGAAGTGCGGTACTTTCACTGGGGAAAGAAGCGTTCCGCAGAAAATCAGCAATCCCGATCTGTGCGTTAGCACTGGCGCTCTGTGTATTTACGGATATCAGTAATGTGGTGATGATCGTAGCGGGAGTGATACAGGCGCTTTCTATAAGAGCGGTGAAAAAGACAAGAGGAGGACAGACGGCATGATCTATCTCAGACTTTTTACAGCGTTTATGAAAATCGGATTTACCAGCTTTGGCGGAATGTCGATGATCCCGGTTATTATGCAGGAGATGAAGGTCAATCAGTGGATGACGGCGGAGGATCTGACTAACTTGATCGCTATCGCAGAAATGACACCGGGACCGCTTGGGATTAACTGTGCGACTTTTGCCGGGATGCAGACGGCAGGTGTTCTGGGTGGGATTGCAGCGGTTATGGGCGTGCTGATGCCAGCTTATACGCTGACGCTTGGCGTAGCGGTGTGCTTTGCAAAGTTCCGTGGCAATGATATTATGAGCTGTATGTTAAATGTGATCAAGCCAATCTGCATCGCAATGATCCTTGCGGTGATTCTGGATCTGATGCAGGAAAATTATTTTCCGGATGCGAGGATTGACTGGTTTGGGTGCGGGATCGGAGTGATGATGTTTTATCTGATATTGAAGAAGAACTGGTCAGTACCGAAGGTGATCACTCTTGCGGCGGTGTTTGGAATAGTTGGATATGGTGTGCTTGGGATTGGATAGATTTATAGATAGAACAGGAGAGTTATTCTTTTGCAAATTTGAAGATTTGTAAGAGGGTAACTCTCTTT
>ENA-OPVL01002232-OPVL01002232.1-human-gut-metagenome-genome-assembly--contig:-NODE-2232-length-10559-cov-2.126999_pt1 | contig 10559 bp, 10 predicted proteins | sample MGYA00241496_ERZ501984 | MGnify/ENA primary metagenome ERZ501984 (study PRJEB25962, sample SAMEA2042986) | human gut metagenome | biome: human gut; feature: human-associated habitat; material: faeces... | reverse complement strand
GAATCGAGTTGCAGCCCGATGGGCGAACTCTGGTTGAGCAGACGCGCTGCGAAGCCGTCGAAAAAGTCGAACACGGCGGCCAGAACCATCAGGCCGAAGGCCAGCTTCAGGTCGCCCCAAACCAGCGCCGAAACCACCGCCGCCGAACCGCAGAACAGGTTCGACAGAGTCAGCAGATTGGGTATCGTGAAGAGTTTGATTTTCATTGCCGGGGCGAAAATTTAATTTTCCAATAGGCGGCAAAGTTACTAAAATATTTTTATCTTTGTCGTAATCAACACCACATTATAACTCATGGGAAGCAACAAATATTGCGTCATCATGGCGGGAGGCATCGGAACCCGCTTCTGGCCCAAAAGCCGCCAATCCAAGCCCAAGCAATTCCTCGACATCCTCGGCACCGGCAAGTCGTTTATACGCATGACGTACGAGCGTTTCGAAAAACTGGCTCCGGCTGAAAATTTCCTGGTCGTGACCAACGCCCGCTACAAAGACCTCGTGCTGGAACAAATCCCGGAACTCGGGCCGGAACAGGTACTCTGCGAACCCGTCGGACGCAACACGGCTCCCTGCATCTGTTATGCAGCCTACGGACTGCAGAAGCGCGATCCGGGAGCGAAGATGATCGTCACCCCGGCGGATCACCTGATCCTCAACGAGGAGGATTTCCGCGCCATCATCGGCGAATGCCTCGACTTCATCGACGACCGGGCGGCTCTGATGACCGTCGGCATCAAGCCCACCCGTCCGGAAACGGGCTACGGCTATATCCAGGTATCAGACGACCGGACCATCAGCAAGGTCAAGTGTTTCACCGAAAAACCCAACCTGGAGCTGGCGCAGACGTTCCTGCAATGCGGCGAATTTCTCTGGAACTCCGGCATCTTCGTCTGGAAAGTCGGCGACATCATCGAAGCGGTGCGCACCTACCTGCCCGAGCACCACGCCCTCTTCTCGGACATCCAGCCGGTATTGGGCACTTCAGAAGAAGCGGAAGCCATCGCCCGAGTATTCTCCGAATGCCGCTCCATCTCGATCGACTACGGCGTGCTGGAACGTGTCGATAATGTCTTCGTGCGGAGCTCGGATTTCGGGTGGAACGACGTCGGAACCTGGGGCTCGCTCTACGAACTCTCGGCCAAGGACGCCGACGGCAATGTCGTGCCGGCCTATTCGGAACTCTACGATACGACGAACAGCCTGGTCAAGGCCGTCGGCAAAAAGGTCGTCGTCGTGGATTCGCTGCACGACTATATCGTTGTTGATACGCCGGATGCCCTGTTGATCTGCCCGCGTTCGCACGAGCAGCATATCAAGCAGGTTCTCGAAGACCTCACGCCGCTCGACGACGGTTGCTTCGTGTAAATGTAGCCCCGTTTGAACAGAGAGAGGGTCGGTGCCGCTTGGGGGCCGACCCTCTCTGTTTTTTGCTCCTGCCAAGGTCCCGATTGCCGGAATGCATGTAGCCGGTTGTGCCGGAGGCATCTTTTATTCCGTGCGGTCAATGTCTCATCAGTATGTCTCTGTGGCTTTCGATGCATTTCACCAGTTTGGAAAACCTGCGGTTGCGTTTTTTTATGATGTACGGTCGGAATACGAACCAGTTCACGGAGATCCATGACAATAAGACCGAATATGCGATTATTCCCCGGGGAGATGAATGGTGGAATGTATATTCATAAGTATAGAGCGAGAAGCCCAACGACAGGACCAAAAAATACAGGTTCAGCACGATATGTTGCTGTCTATGTTCCTGCTTCTTGATTTTCAAAAGATTGCTCATATAATCGACGTTGGAGCAGTCTGTTTTTAATCTATAGTAAAGATGAAGCAGTCTGCCGTAGGATAGGACCGGCAGCATGAAGCCCATGGATAGTAGAATAATTCCAGCTTTGGTAACAGACAGCAAGGGGGGCCAATGTATCCAAACAGTCACTCCTGAGGCCAAGGCCAGCATCATGAGCATAATAACCGCACAGGACTCTCCCATTCTGCGCATTCTGAAATATTTTATCTTTTTTCGGACCGCCGACAAATCGATGACAGGAACCTGCTGCCCTTTCCATAAGGATTTTATGTCGATATCATTCTTCATCCCCGCGTAATTTTTTTGCCAATATGGATTTGATCCGGTGTATCCTTACACGTACGTTTACTTGCGACATACCCGTGATCTGAGCTATTTCCGATTGTTTCAAATCTTCCAGATAAAGCGAGATGATCAGGCGGTCCGTCTCTGAAAGCCCGGATATGGCCTTATACAAGGCTTGCACATGCAATGAGCGGTCATCCGCTGCTTCAACCGACACGTCGGGGGGAACTTCCGTTTGAGAGATTCTTCTCTGACGTTCGCCTTGACGCAAACAGATGTTGGTGGCAATGCGAAAGATCCAGCTTCCCACGGATGATTCACCCTTGAAGGAGGGGAGATATTGCCATACGCGGGCAAAAACGTCCTGTGCCAAGTCCTGGGCAAGGGGATAATCATTGAAATAGCCCATACACAATCGGAATACCTTGTCCCAATAGGCCTTGTATATATCCTCGAAATTCACGATCAGTCATTTAGAAAGTCCATAATCTGCCGGATATACCATTCCCGGTCATCAAACATAATAAAATGCAGGCCTTTGTTCGCATATTTCAATTCAAGGTTCGGCCGATTGCCGAACTGCCGCTCAATGATCGGGGCGATTTTCTTGAACGGATGTTCCAGTAAGACCAATGTCGGAACCGAAATATTCTCGACGGCAGATCTTAAATCCACATTGGAATAGTCATAATACATTCTCGCGCAGGTCATTCTGTCGGAAGACAGACTCCATTTGACCAGATCGTCATAACGGAGTGAATCCGTCGTAAGGGCTGTTGCACTGATGTATGCTTGCCTGCGGAACTGCTCATCGCTCATGCCGAGCATTCCGGCTCCGGCCTTTGTCCGTTCATCGTCCGATATTTCTCTTGATTGAAAATCCGGATTATAGACAGCCGCCAGACAGGGGAGTGCATCAACAACCACAATGCTCTTTATCCGGTTTGTCTGGGTCGATGCGATGTTCAACGCCAAACCACCGCCCATACTGTGCCCGATCAGTATGGGTTTTTCTATATTTTCATGGTGGATGAAATCGACAATCTGCCTGGTCCAATTGGCAAATGAGGGCTTTGCCTCTGGCGCGGTCCCTGCAAAACCGGGCATGGTTAAGACATAACAGGTGTAATCATGGCGCAGGGTATCGACGGTTTGATCCCATACATCTCCGGAACATGCAAATCCAGGTATCAGAATAACTGCCTGCTTTCCGTGACCCGTGCGTTGGACAGAAAAAGATTGTGCAATACATGTATCCGTTATTCCCAACAGTATCGCATACAGCAGCCCGGCTTTGCAAATTAACTTGTTCATGGCTTCGATCTTTTTTTCATTTAGATACGAAACCATGAATAATGTTACCCGGTCGGGCTGACTTTTTTCAGCCGTATTGTGGCAAGGAAACGGATTGGACTATTGGACGAAAAAAAGTGTGAATCTCGCAGGCGCTTGATTCACACTTTCTTCCTTGCGGAGAGAGAGGAACATGAACTTTTCATGCAATCCACTCTAAACCAGAGTGTTAAGCTGAATATCAGTGTGAAATGACACCATATAGGCCACAACCTATTTTCGCTATTTCCCCTTGTATTCACTTGGTTGTTACAAAGTTACGGAAAATTTTCTGATTTTGCAACCGAATTGGAAACGAACCTATTGATTCCTTGTCGAATTTCGAGGGTGATATGATGAGTTTAAATATAAATAAATCAATAGATTATCTTTTTGTTCGGTTCTGGATCCCAATCGGATATTTCCAAATCAAGTGATCCTGCGCTTTTCTGACATGAGAACATCTTGCTTGCCACCTTTTCGGTGGCCGTAGCGAAGGCTCAGGTTTGTACCTCCGACCAGACGGAAGGGGCAAACGATTCTTCGGACATCAGTGTTCCGAGTGTCTCTTTCAACAGCGGCGTTACCGTTTCATAATGCAGGTAGCTATTGTCAGTCATTTTGCGATGTCGTGTTTATACGGTATGTGTTTTTGGGAGAATCGGTTTCGAGGGCAGTGAGTGTGGTGCCGTAGAATCGGGCAATCTCCGCTTTTTCTGCGTCATTACCTCGCTCCAGGACGCGGGCAATGACCGAATCGCGGTACCGGCCCCAGTCAAGTGTGTCGAAGTCGGTATCCCAGAACAGGGACCGACGAATTGCCGGTGTCCCGGATATGGCACGGCTCTTTTGACCATTCTTGTATTCGGCAATCTCGTAGTATGTCTGAAGCAGCAGCAGGAATCCCTCTTCATATCCGAATGCCTGCTCGATCTTCAACGCCATCTCGACCGTCAGATTGCGTCGCCCCGTAATGACAGCATTGAGTGTTTGACTGTGTTCTCCGATGGAGGCAGCAAACGACCGCTGGCTGAGATTGCGTTTCTTCAAATCCTTGCCGATTATCTTGCCCGGATGGATACCTTTCAATATGTCAATTCTGCTTTTCATGGCTTCATCTGCAAATGTACGAAATGTAAACAGATTTGTTTGCAATTTATTATATTTTTCTGATTTAGGAAGACCATTTTTTGTCTGAACAGTTGGTCACAGGACATCGTTTGGTTGTCGATGATGTTGGAAACAATGCCGCTCGTCATGCTTTCTTTGAATAGCATGAGCCTTCAGATGGTGTCCTTGCCGAACTTGCAGTAAGAACCGAACCTGAAAAGCTATTTCTTATCGGCAAGTTAAGTGGTGATTTCCAATCCCAGAATGATGATTTTTGCCGATACCGGCAAGTTATGGAGGTTTTGCCTCTGTTATCTGATGGTCTGCCGGGAACAAGAAATCTCCGGGTTTCGGATTTGAAAAAACATATAATTGATTCAAACACTGATAAACGAGTTCCGGGGTTGTCCCATTTTTGCCGTGGAAACCAAACCCGACAAAGATGGAAAATCAACACACGGATGACCTGTCCCGCATCCTGCGGACGGTCGAAGAGATCCTCGAGATCGTACACTTCATGAAGGATCACCGGAGCCAGCTCGAAGGCGATCCGATCCTCGATTTTGCGGAGGTCTGCCAGTTGCTCCGCCAGAGCGAACGCCAGGTGCGCCGCTTCCGCGAACAAGGGCTGCTCGTCGGCTTCAACATCGGAGCCCGGCGCATGTACCTGCTCTCCGAAGTGCAGGAGTTCATCCGCAAGATGCGCCGCCGCGGAAAACTCGAATCGTTGAATCAATAAATCTGTTACCTATGGAACCTAAACAAAATTCCCGCATCTATCGGCTTGTACCCTCCGAACAGCTCGAACGTCTCATCAAGACGAATTTCCTTTTGAGTAAGGGTTTGCTGCTTTTTGAATACCTGTGCAGCCAAAGCGACGAGCCGTTATTCCTGACGGCCGATGCGGCCTGCGAAGTCCTCGGTATTCATCCCGAGACGCTGACCCGTTACCGCCAAAAAAGGCTGATCCGCCCCACAATCTATCGAAGACAGTTCCTTTACAATGCCTATGATCTGCTAATGCTCGTTTATCGGATCAACCAGCGCAACCTGCAAAATGCGCTGCGGCGTACACCCAGGATTGTGATTGGTGGGAACGAGCATAACGGATGATGGAGAAGCTGAAGAAGAATCCACAAGTGTCGACCTCGGGCCAAGATAGCGGCGTGCCTGCACCTTGAAGCCCTTTTCCGCACGATTTCTACCCGTCCGGGTTTGTCGTCCGGAAAAGGACTTCCGGTTTGTCCCGCCGCTAAATATGCGCCCGTGGCCGGCACCTTCCTTTTCTGGATGGGCCGGTTCCAAAACCGTATGTCAAACCTCAAAATGGATTTGGTATGATTGACCTTCAGAAACACATTTGGGAAGGCTGGACCGTTGGCGATTTTGTTGAACGCCTTACTCCGGAATTGGATCACATCATGTCGGGACGTAGTTGGCGCCGACCCTTTACCTCAAAACAGGAACTTGCCGTCTGGTGTCGGGAGAATCAACCCTATTACAAAAAACACATTCCGGGCGTTGTTGCCTATTTTGCCCGAAGGTATCGTTTACGTTGATAGCAGTGAGAGATGACTTATTACCATCGTTTTTATATCGAGAGTTTATATCCCGAGAACCGGCGGAGGATTCTCCTCTGGTTGTTCCGGACATTTCCCGTTTACCTGTTTGAAACGACGCCTACGGGTTATAAGGGTCGATTCTATACGCAGAACGTCCGCTTCCCGAGAGCGGCTTTCCGTGATCTGACGTTCAGTCTTCGAGGTGACCGCTCGTTATGTCTGTGGATCATCTCGTATGACCTGCACACGCTCTATCTTGAGCGGAATATTTATATCTATAAAAAATGGCGATAATAATTGAATCGTTTTTATAATCTTATAGTCCGAATATTTTATTCAAACGGTATCTGGATTCTGCGATTTTAGAGTTTTAAGTTCGCACTGATAGTGTTGTTTAAAACGGATTCTGGCCTTTTCTACTATTGGATCTCCTTTGCTCGACGGAAAAGATCGTGCAATAATCCGTGCGAATTTTTTCACTAATGAATTATCATTGAACAAAGGATGTTGAATTGTCGCTTCAAGTTGATCTATGGCATGACCAACGTCCGTTCCTTTCAATTCAATGAAATGTCCGAACCAAGTAGCTAAATCTGAGGGGTTCTTTGACAAAAGTAGTTTGTCACATTTGCAGCCAGACGTAATAATACATCCATCCACTTGGAATATTGCAGCGCCACGAGGAGGGGTGATATTAGCTTTATAATGTATCCCTTTTTCTTCCGTAGCAATAATCGAATACGTCTTCAATGGCTTCTCCGGAATGTATCGAGCTGAAAGCGTCTGATAAATATCACTCGGCATAAATTATATCATTAAGGAGGGTCAACTTGTCTTCTACGCAATCGGATGCATGGTCTAATTCTGTGCCACTTATCATTCCGATTTCAGTATCTCGAATATCGGACATAGTACCATCTTCACGAATATAATAGGCTCTTATCTCATCAATGGGAACGATTTGTTCTTGGGGAACAATTTGATACGTTGCTTTCTGGTCCTTCTTTTCAGCCTGCGCTGCTCTGATTAGTACATTGAACGCCGTAACAACATATGGGCTATGTGTTGTAATGGTAACAGCACTGGACATGCCGGTAGTTTGAGAAGCGTCATTGATGCGTGCCACAATATGTCCAATCAGGCTTTGCTGTGATTCGGGGAAAAGATTCTGTTCAGGTTCTTCAATATAAAGACGAGTATTTTTATAGTTAAATATTCTTGCGGCTTGATTTATCACAGATCCAAGATCCTGATCATTTTGAGTCCTGCTATTGGCTATTTTTTTGAAAAAATCGGCAACATCCTGTTTGCTTAAATCTATGGTATTGGAGAAAACAGGCCCGGTAAAATAATCGGTCATTACAACGATTGGCAGAACAGACTGACTCCACTCGACGCATAAAAAGGGGCAAATGTTTCCCGGGAATTTTTCAATCGAATGATATCGGTATCGAGTTTTGCATCGTAATAGTATTCCATGTTACCGACAACACTCAAGTCTGTCGGTTCTTTTTCCGATGTGTGTTCTTTGGCTTCACCCCATTCGAAGATATGGTTAAACAGTACATCATAATCGTTGGTGCGATATGCTCTGTCCACGTTTTTTATCGCGGAGACCAAGTTCCTTTCCGATGGAATAAAACATAATTTGGTATTATGCCGCTTTTGTTCGAAATCGGAATTACGGGTAATTCTGACATTCCGATTCCCAATAAGATCAATGGCAATACACTCTCCTAAATAGTGAATCTCGCTTGTTGTTTTAAAAAAATTATCGCTGAGCCGATGAAACTGTTTCAATTCCCGTAAAAAACGGAAATAATGTGTATAAGCCGATACCAATTTTTTTTCATCTCCTGTCATGATCTTTTTTTCAATCCATTGACAGAAGCACAATATCTTCATCAACGTACTTTTTCCCGTACTTTGCTTGCCAATAAAAATATTGAAACGACCTAATTCTACCGTCCCGGTATCTGAGAGTGGTCCGATATTTTTGATGGTTATCGATGCCATAATCAAGAAATTTAAGCAAATTTAAGAAATAAATCCTTGCGTACAAATGTTCTGCCGCTAATTTTGTTGCATATACTTCTAATCATCAATTACTGCTATCATATCGTATCATTTGATTCCACCTCATTTGTCAAATTTCTATCAATAAATTCTTTCTCCCGGTTGCCGTCGGGGAAGATAGTCATGCGGAAGGCCGCGAGCGGCCCGCCGTCCTCGGACGGAAAATCATCCTCGCCGGGGCTGCGGTATTTTTCGCCGCTCCGACGTCGCCGCATGACTGTGTCTCTTCCCGAGGCAACCGACCGCGTCGGGAATAAGTCCTCATAACATAATTATTTCATTGACTATGCAGTCTATTGGGATTGCACAGCCACAAAAAACGTGAGACACACGGTAAAAACTGTTTGATGTTATGCAGACTTCCAAAGGAGAACCGAAAACGAAGAAAAGCAGGACCAAAGCATCGAAAGCTGCGACCTCGAATCCGAATCCCGACGTGCAGGAGTCGCCGCAGACTGCTGCCTCCCCTTCCGAAACTGCGGAACAGCAACCCGCTCCGGCCGTTCAACTGTTGGATCTGAACAAGATTGTCAGCAGCACCTACAATCCCCGCAAGGATTTCCGCTCGGAGACCTTGCAGGAACTCGCCGACAGCATCCGCCAGGTCGGGGTTCTGCAACCGATCTGCGTCCGACCCAAAGAGGATGGTTTCGAGATTGTCTATGGCGAACGGCGTTATTGGGCCGCTGCAATGGCGGGGCTGAAATTCATTCCGGCCCTTGTCCGTGAGTTGTCGGATGCCGAAGCCGAGGATGCCGCCATTACGGAGAACCTCCAACGCGAGGACGTGACACCCCGCGAGGAGGCTGCGGCCTACAAACGGGCGCTGGAATCGGGCCGTCATACGATCGAGAGCCTGGTTGGGAAGTTCGGGAAATCCGAGGCCTACATCCGCTCCCGACTGAAACTCTGTGATCTGATCGACGCCCTCGCCGAGCAGCTCGACCGGGAGGAGATTTCGGTTGGTGTCGCCACCGAGATCGCGAAATACGATGCGGCGGTCCAGCAGGAGGTCTACGAGGAGCATTTCTCGGACGGATGCCGCCTGTCGTGGAAGAATGCCCGGATCCGGGAGATTGCCCGGCGGCTCTACGACCGTTACATGACCCGCCTGGACACCTATCGCTTCGACAAGACCGAATGCCACACCTGCCACCACAATACGGCCAACCAGATCCTCTTCAAGGATGAATGTGCGGAGGGTTGCGCGGGCTGCCAGAACCGGAGCTGCATGATGCGCAAGAACGACGAATACCTCGTGCAGCAGGCCCTGCAACTGCTGAAGGCGGACCCGCGGACGGTCCTTGCCACGGTGGGCGATACGCCCGATTCGGTGATTGAGCATCTTGAAGAGGATGGCTACCGGATTCAGGAACTGGATTACTACCTCGATTACTACGATACGGCCCCCGAAATGCCCGAAGCTCCCCAGGCGGAGTGCTACTCGTCGGAAGAAAACTATGCGGAAGCCGTGAAGCGCTACGAAGCAGCGTTGGCCCGGTTTACGGAGCAGACCCGGCAACTCGAATTCGACGTTACGGAAGGACGAGTCCGCAAATATGCCATCATCGGAATGTTCGATGTGGAGATCCGCTATGAGGACATCCCGGAGGAGGAGCAGGTGGTCGCAGTCGAGGATGCCGCAGGGGAACGGACGGTCTACGTCACGATGGTTCCCGCCTCTCCGATGGAGAGCCTGCTGCGACAGGATCACCGAAACCGGCAGCTTTGCTACGAGCATATCACTGCCGACATGAAGACGCTGTTCCGTGAATCGAAAGTCTCGGACAGCCCGCTGACCGAAGAGGAGCATCAGATGTTCTACTACGCCGTAATCCGACACATGGCGGACGACCGGCTCCGACAGTGTGGCATCGAGTCTCAAAATCAGTGGCGCGTTACCGAGGAGGAGCGCTTCGCGGCCGCAGGACAACTGACACCCGAGCAGCGGGCGGCAATGATCCGCCTCTTCCTGCTCGACTTCTTCCGCACGACGTTCCATCTTAGAGGACTGTTCTGCTACTTTCGGCAGGATTGCATCGTAATGACTGAATCGTCTTGTTGTAAATTTATTATGCAATGTTTCCTTGATGATCCTGTGGATCAAGAGGTGGACACGCGCCTGATGTGCCGGTTCGCCGATCTGAATTTTGAGGCTCAAAGCCGGACTGTGCAGGAGAAGTACCTGGCAACCTACGAACGACGCCGGGCGAAGCTGCAGGAGCAGATCGACGACCTGAAGGCGCAGGAGGAGGTCCGGGCTTTGGCCGAATCCCGGGAGTCGGTTGCAGAATCCATTCCCGAAGAACTCCCCGAGGAGCCGGAGGCAACGCCCGACACGGAGATTCCGGTACCGCCTGCCGAGCCGCTGATTATTCCGGCCGATC
>ENA-OPVL01002224-OPVL01002224.1-human-gut-metagenome-genome-assembly--contig:-NODE-2224-length-10575-cov-6.632224_pt1 | contig 10575 bp, 8 predicted proteins | sample MGYA00241496_ERZ501984 | MGnify/ENA primary metagenome ERZ501984 (study PRJEB25962, sample SAMEA2042986) | human gut metagenome | biome: human gut; feature: human-associated habitat; material: faeces... | reverse complement strand
GTGCACCGCAGCTCTCGGCGCTGGCAGTGACCGTGCCTCCGATGCAGGGCACCCCCAGGATCCGGACATAGCCGGGACGGGGGAACCGTTTACCGTTGATGGTAACGTTTTCCACCACCGCATCCTTCCAGTTCATGCTGCGCAGGCACTGGCGCACCCCGTCAATGGTGATGTTCCGCATCACCAGCCCGGTAATAGGCACCTCCGGGAATGCTTCCAGAAAGACGCCGTAATCTCCGCCGTGGGCGGTGATATTCTCCATGGTGATGTCCCGGAACACCGGCAGGCTGTCGCCGTTGCGCCCATCCTCGTAGAGCATGGTACCGTGAACCGCCGCCCCGTGGACGTGGTCCATCACACTGTCGCATAGCATGACCCGCTCCACAGCGCCGCCCCGCCGGGCGTTGGTCTTGAGCCGCAGTGCATAGGTCAGGTTGGGGCTGGAGAATCGGTTGTCGCTGGCAAGCACATTGTAGATGCCGCCGCTCATCTCGCTGCCGATGACGATGCCGCCGTGGCCCTTGTCCAGCAGGCAGTTGCGGATGATGGTGTGCTCGCAGCTCTTCTTGAGCTTCATGCCCAGGAACACCTTGCTGGCCTTCATGGCAATGCAGTCGTCGCCCACATGGATGTTCACGCCGATGATGCGGGTGTACTCGCAGCTTTCGGGGTCGATGCCGTCGGTGTTGGGGGCGTTGTAGGGGTTGTTGATGTTGAAGTTGAGCAGGTCGAGGTGCTTGACGAAGATGGGGTGGATGGTCCAGGAGTAGCTGTTCTGCACCGTGATGCCGTGCAGGCAGACCTTTTCGCTGTCCACCATGGCCACCGCGCGGGGACGCCAGGCGATGCGCTTGACCTTGGGGTCCACCCACCAGTCGCCGTTCTGGGCGTCACAGTCCAGGGTGCCCTCACCGGTGACCACGACGTCGTGCACCTGGGTGATGTTCAGCAGGCCGGCAAAGCTGTTCAGCGGGTTGCCCTCCCAGCCGGTCAGGTAGTACTCATCCACCTCGTTCTCGCTGGGCAGTACGCCGGGCAGGATGGGGTAATGGGTGCGGTCGTTGTCGCCCAGCAGCACGGCACCCTTTTCCAGATACAGGGTGGTGTTGCTCTTCAGGAACAGGCTGGCGGTGCGGTAGCGGCCGGCGGGCACATACACGGTGCCGCCCTTGGGGCAGGTGGACAGGGCGGCCTGCAGCTTGCCGGTGTTGTCGGTCTCGCCGTCGGCCACCAGGCCGTAGCGGGATGCATCCACAAAGAACGTTTCAGCCTCGGTGACAAAGGTCAGGCTCAGGGTCTCGCCCTCGGCCTGCACGCCCACGGTGTACTCGGTACCGGGCAGCAGGGAGAACAGGGAGAACACATTGGTATTGCATGCTTCGTAGACAGTCTTGCCGTTCAGAGTAACGACGAACGGGTGGGCCGGGCGGAAGCACAGGCCGTTTTCCAGCTCGAACACGGCACTGCGGGTCATGGAACGGATAAGGGACAGGTTCATGAGAAAACCTCCTGATAAATGGTTTTGGCTTGCCCGCACCGGGCGGACATGATATGATAAAAAGAAAAGCGGGTGTGCGCGGAGGACGTTAAAGAATGAAGGCAGAACAGGAAAAGATCAGTGCAAAGGTCCGGGCAGTGTCGATGCACCTGAACGGCGGCAAGCTGCAGCTGCCCGCCGAAGAGGAGAGCTGCTACGTTGTGCTGGTGGCAGAAAGCGGCTGTACCCTGCAGTACGCAGAGCAGACCATGCTGCTCAACCCGGGCAGTGCGCTGCTGCTGGGACCCGGCGGCGGCTGCATCCAGCAGACGGGCAGTGCGGCACCGGAGCTGGTGGGCTGCAGTTTCCCGCTCAGTGCCCTGCACGAGCTGCGCACCCAGACCCAGCGGGATTTTTCCCGGCTGTTTGAGCCGGAGCAGTCTGCTGTGCTGTACGGTTCCGTGCAGTGGAACAGCCGCCTGCGCACCCTGCTGGAGCTGATGCGCACCGCCATGGAGGAGCCGGATTACCCGGGCGCGCTGTACCTGCTGCTGGTGCTGCATTACATCGAGCAGGAATGCATCGCGGAGAGCAGCGCGGTGGCCCGACCCCACAATAAGACGGTGGAGCGAATCTGTGCGTATCTGGCCGCCAACTACCGCCAGAAGTTCTCCCTCAGCGAGGTGGCAGCGCGGTTCTACCTGTCGCCCTACTACCTCAGCCGCCTGTTCAAGCGGGTGACGGGGCAGTCCATCGTGGACTACATCAACAACCGCCGCATCGAGGCAGCCCAGAAGCTGCTGGAGACCACGGAACTGAGCATCAGTGCGGTGGCCGAGCAGACCGGTTTTGCCAGCGCGGCCCATTTCCGCCGTGTGTTCCACGAGGTGATGGGCACTGGACCGCTGCAGTACCGCAAGGCACATAAGGAATGATTGGTTTTCCTGCGGAAAACAGGATGCAGCCCAGCGGGCTAGGATGTCTGCCTACGGCAGAAGAGATATGCCTCACGGCACAATGTTGTGCAACGTGCAGCATGTTCCGGAAGGGGATACATCATTCACAAATAAAACACCCCCTGTGCCCTCTACGGGAACGGCACAGGGGGTGTTGTTTGCATCAGATGCTCTTTGCGCAGCGGGACAGGGGCTTAGCCCTTGACGGCACCAGCAGAGATACCTTCAACGAACTGGTCCTGTGCACAGAAGAAAACGATCAGCTGCGGCAGGATGGAGATCAGGGACAGCGCCAGGATCTTGTTCCAGGCAAAACCGGTATCACCGTCCATGGACAGCTTCACGAACAGGGACATGGGGTACTTGCCGGGGGTGCTGACGTAAAGCAGCGGGCCCATGAAGTCGTTGCAGCTCCACATGAACTGGAACAGTGCGCAGGACACCAGAGCGGGTCCCAGCATGGGCACGATGACCTTGTACAGGGTCTGGAAGGAGGAGCAGCCGTCGATGGCTGCGGCCTCGTCCAGGTCACGCGGGACATTGCGCATGAACTGGATCAGCTGGTAGACGAAGTAGGTCTCCGTAGCAAAAGCGCAGTGGACCCAGATGGCCAGGTAGAAGGGGCTGTCCAGCCAGCCGAACTTGTTGTACAGCAGGTACTGCGGCACGTTCAGAACGACCTGGGGCAGGAACAGGGTGGCCAGCATGATGTTGAACAGCAGCTTACGGCCGGGGAAGTCGAAACGGCCAAAACCATAAGCGGCAACGCAGGCGGACACGACCGTGCAGATCACCTTGGGGATAACGTAGCTGTAGGTGTTGAGCATGGCCTGCAGGATGTTGATGGAGCCGCCAAAGTTGTTCAGCGCGTTCTTGTAACCATCCAGCGTGGGGTTCTTGATCCACAGGCTGATGCCTGCAAAAATCTCGCTGTTGTCCTTGAAGGTGGCACTGATCATCCACAGCAGGGGATAGATCATGATGACGCCGACCAGGATCAGGACGAAATACTTAAAGAAGGTTGCGATTTTGTTCGATGCGTTCATTCCCATACTGGTCACCTTACCTTTCGTCAGAGTAGTAGACCCACTTCTTCTGGCTGGTGAATGCAATGATCGTCAGGACGCAGACGATGATGAACATGATCCATGCCAGAGCGGATGCCATACCCATGTCATACGACTTGAATGCGTAGTTGTAAACCAGCAGAGAGATCAGCGTGGTGGAACCACGGGGGCCGCCGTTGGTGATGATGTACGGGCCATTGAACTCCTGGAATGCCTGGCAGATCTGAGTGACCAGGTTGTAGAAGATGATGGGGGTGATCATCGGGACGGTGATGGAGAAGAACTGACGCCACTTGCCGGCGCCGTCGATGGTGGCAGCCTCGTACAGGTCTGCGGGCACGCCCTTCAGAGCGGCCAGGAACAGCACCATGGCAGAGCCGAACTGCCAGATACGCAGGAAGCAGATGATCCACAGCGCGTAGTGGGGGTCGCTCAGCCACTCCGGGCCCTGCACCAGACCGAAGGTCACGGCACGCAGCACGGTGTTGAGCAGGCCGTCCTTGCTGAACACAGCCTTCCACAGCACGGCGATGGCAACGGAGCCGCCGAGGATGGAGGGAATGTAGTACACGGTACGGAACAGGTTGACGCATGCGATCTTGAAGTTCAGGATGTATGCGATGAACAGTGCGAAGATCAGCTTCAGGGGCACGGTGATGAAGGCGTACTTGAAGGTGATGATCAGTGCCTTGGTGATCTTGGTGGTGGTAAAGGCGGTGATGTAGTTCTGCAGGCCGACGAAGGTGGTGCCGGACTTGAAGAAGTTCATATCGGTGAAGCTGTAGTACAGCGACTGACCGAAGGGGAAAGCCTTAAAGACCACAAAGCCGATGATCCAGGGGATCAGGTACAGGATGCCCTGATACTTGTCCAGCCACTTCTGGAACGGAGTGCGCCCGATAACCGGGGCGTTGCTTTCTTTCATCTGGGAAATCCTCCTTTTTAAGGAATTTCGGAGCAGGCCTGAAAAAGATCTGATACAATTTTGTCAGAAATTTGTAATACATCTCTGATAAAAAAGGGGCATCTGCCGTTTGGGCGACAGGTGCCCCGGGGATCAGATCAAAGCGTTGGGGAGAAATCAGGCGATGGTGTAGCCGACAGACTCCATGCCGTCCAGCAGGCCGTTGACAGCCTCTTCGGGGGTCTCGTCGCCGTAGTCGATGTTATCGAACACTTCCTGATAGATGCCGGTGCCGGAAGCCTTCAGGTCGTTGTTCTCGAACAGGGGATCCAGCTTGTTGGTGGTGAAGGCCATGACCTTGGCGTTTGCATCAGCAACCAGATCCTTGACAGCGCCGGCAGCCTGAGCGTAACCCAGACCAGCCTTGGAAGCGGGGATGCCGCACTCGGAACCCATGATGGAAGCGCCCTTCTCCTCGTTCAGCAGGAACTGGATCAGGGTAGCAGCCTCAGCAACATGCTCGCAGGTCTTGGTGATGGCCAGGCCCATGGAAACCTTGGAGAAGCCGCCGTTGTAATCGCCGAACTTGATCTCCTCGCCGACGGTAAAGCCGGCCTTGTTGTCGTCATCCAGAGCGGAAGAGTACTTGGTAGCAGCGGAATCCCACTCGAAGATGCCTGCGATCTTACCGGTGATCCACTCGTTGGACTGGTGGGTAGCGGTGTCGGAGTTTGCGGAGTAGTAGTCCTTCAGGTTCATCATGACGTGGTTGTCCACCAGACTCTTGATGAAGGCCAGACCCTCAGCAATCTCTTCCTCGGTGTAGTTCAGGGTAGAGGTGATGGGGTCTGCCCAGTCCTTGCCGTACTTGGACTCGAGGTAGAATACCATCAGGATCATACGGTCGTAAGCGCCCAGGTGCATGGGATAGTAGTCAGCGCCCAGCTTGTCCTGGAAAGCCTTGCCGGCTGCCATCAGGTCATCCAGAGTCTTGGGGACTTCGGTGATGCCGGCCTTATTAAAGGTGGTCATGTTCCAGAAGAAGATACGGCCGGTCATGGAAACGGGCACGCACTGCTGGGAGTTTGCAACGTAGCAGGCATCCATGGCAGCCTTGTCCCACTGGGTCAGATCCAGGAAGTTGGACACGGTGTTCAGGTCCACGAACTTGCTGCCGTCAGCAGAGTAGTTGTACAGCCAGTTCCAGTTCACCTGGCACACATCCTGTGCGTTGCCGGCGATAAAAGCGGCAGCCATTTTCTCTTCCCAGCCGGACCATGCGGCGAAGGTGGGCTCGATGGTGATGTTGCTGTGCTCAGCCTGGAACTCCTTGATGGCGTTCTGGTAAGCCTCGTGACGGCTGTCGCCGCCCCACCAGCTGATGGTCATGGAAACAGGACCGTCCGACAGGGCCAGGCTCTCGTCTGCGGAAGCAGCGGGAGCGGATGCCACGGAAGAAGAGGCTGCAGTGCTGGAAGAATTGCCGCCGCAGGCAGCCAGCAGACCAGCTGCGCCCACAACGCCAGTGACCTTCATGAAATCACGACGGGAAATTGCCTTGCTCATTTTTGTTCTCCTCCTAAAGATGATCAAAAACATCGTCTTGCACGGGGGTTCTGCACACACCCCGTTGTATACAATTATGATAACAAAAGGCGGACAAAAAAGAAAGACGCAAATTGTGGTTATGCAACTCGAAAACGTACAAATATTGCTCTGTTTTTCGCGCCGGATTTGACGCCATTGCTGAAATGAATAAACTTCGGACGAAAAACTGTGCAACATGTATACTTCAACGTTTTGCATAAAAAACTGGGATGCAAGAGAGAAAGAACGTTAAAATTTCTGCGAAAAGCTGGAGCATTTGCCCTGGGACCTGGATTTTTTGTAGCTGCGTCAGCAAAAGGCTCTCTGGCAGAGAACACCCGGAGTCGGGAAAAGCCAGGAAAAGAACTGATATATCAATTGCGCAAAAAAAGTGCGCCGGTGCCCTTGAGTGATATATCAGTCCGCACCGGAGCCGGGCGGCTTTGCGGGAGAAATAAGAGCAGCAAATATATGACGTCGGATGTCTGATAAATCCAACAAAAACCGCCGCACAGAAGTCTGTGCGGCGGCTGACGGAACAAAGTGTGTTATTTGCGGCCTGCGTAAAAAGCCCGCCGCGCGCGGAAGTAGCACTGCGGGCACATGCTGACGTACTGAACGTCGTTTTCCAGGTCGATGGCCACCTGTTCGCCCTCAAAGACGAACTGGCCGTTCACCTTGCGGCAGTTGCAGATGGCCTTGCGGCCGCAGGTGCAGATGGTTTTCATCTCTTCGATGGTGTGGGCCAGCTCCAGCAGGCGGGTGGAGCCGGGGAAACCCCGCAGCGAAAAGTCGGCCCGCAGGCCGTAGCAGATCACCGGGATGTTCAGGTCTACGGTGACCATGAACAGCTGCTCGGCCTGCTCTGCGGTAAAGAACTGGCTCTCGTCGCACAGCACGCAGGCCAGCTTGGTGACCTGGCTGGCTTCGCGCACCACCTCGAACACATCCATGTCCGGGCGGATCAGGCGGTCGGCCTTGCGGTGCACGCCCAGGCGGCTGACCAGTTCGCCGCCACCTTTGGTGTCCACCTGCGGCTTGAGGATCAGCACCTGCATGCCCTGCTCTTCATAGTTGTGGGCCACCTGCATCAGGGCTGTGCTTTTGCCGCTGTTCATGGCACCATAGCGAAAATACAGTTTTGCCATGGCGTCACTCCTGGTTGCGCAGGCGGTAGCCCAGGCTCATCAGGCTGTCGCCCAGGTGAACGTTCTCCACTACCACATCGGGGTAGGGAACGGAGAGGTCGTAGTGGGAGAAGTTCCAGAAGCCCTCGATGCCCAGGTCCACCAGACGGCCGCTGACCTGCTCGGCACCGTCGCGGGGCACACAGAGCACGGCCACCTTGGGGTGGTGCTCGGCGCAGAAGACCTCCAGCTCGTCCACATGACGGATCTGGATGCCGTTGATCTCCTTGCCCACCTCGTTCTGGGCCACATCAAAGGCGGCGATCAGCTTGTAGCCGTTGGCGTCGGTGGTGATGAAGCGGCTCACGGCCTTGCCCAGACGGCCGCAGCCGATCAGGATGGTGGGCAGGCGGTCGCCGTTGCCGAACAGCAGGCCTTCCAGAATGGAGAGCAGGTTTTCCACCGAGTAGCCGATGCCCTGCCGGCCATTCACATCGCCGATGCAGTTGAAGTCCTGCCGTACCTGCGAAGCGGTGGGGCCCATCTGAGCAGCCAGCTCGCGGGAAGAAATGCTGTTGATGCCGTCTGCCTGCAGAGAGCACAGATAGCGGTAATATTTGGGAAGACGCTTGATAACGGGAAGCGAAGCCCTTGCAGGAGTGTTCATAGAATACTTTCTCCTTTCGCTCTATCGCAGTACTTGCCGCAGCTGCCTGCTTTACAGATGCGGCGCAGAGAAACCCCGATCCGTTTACGGGTTCATATTGCAGATATTACAGTCAATTATTTAAAGTATACTGCACCGATGGAGAATGTCAAATCATTCTCAAAAAATTTTTATGAAATGTTACCGCTTTTTTGCTGCAGCGGGTCTGCATAGCCCGGCACAGGCTGGGGAATGCTGACAAAAAACGCAGGAGGAAAGCATATGAACGATGAAACGCAGCTGACCGACGCGCGTCGGCTGGAAAAAGAAGAGATCGAGGATCTGGGCACGGTCACGCTGGCCCGCGGCGGGCATGTCATCCACTGCCTGACCGTCATCGGCCAGATCGAAGGCCATTCGGAAGCGCCGCAGGGCCAGAAGACCACGAAGTATGAGCATGTCATCCCGCAGCTGGTGGCCGCGCAGGAGGATCCTCGCATCGAAGGTCTGCTGGTGTTGCTGAACACTGTAGGCGGGGATGTGGAAGCAGGCCTTGCGCTGGCGGAGCTGATTGCCAGCGTGTCCAAACCCAGTGCAACGCTTGTGCTGGGCGGCGGGCACTCCATCGGCATCCCGCTGGCCGTGAGCGCACAGCGCAGCTTCATCGTGCCCACCGCCACCATGACGGTGCACCCGGTGCGGCACTCCGGGGTGATCCTGGGCGTGCCCCAGACCATGCACTGGTTCGACCAGATGCAGCAGCGCATCACCGGCTTTGTGGCGGCCCACAGCGGCATGACGGAGAAGCGCTACACCGAGCTGATGCTCCACACCGGGGAGCTGGTCATGGATATGGGCACCGTGCTGGACGGCCGCCGCGCCGTGAAGGAAAAGCTCATCGACGAGCTGGGCGGCCTTTCGGATGCATTGGACTGGCTGCACCGTGCGATCGAAACTCGGGAATAACACAACAATAGGTTTGCCATTTGCCCCGGTGCGTGGTACAATAATAAAATCAAGAATTGTGTCTATGCGAACTGTGGGGAATGGAGAAGAATGGCAACGAAGAAACGAAAAACAACGACACGGCGCTCAACGTCGCGCAAAAAACGCGCGGAACAGCGCCTGCCGGCAGGGCTTGGGACCCTGTTTGCGGGGCTTTTGCTGGTGGGCCTTGCCTTTGTGGAAGGCGACTCGGTGTGGAAAACGCTGCATCAGGTGCTGTTTGGCCTGTTTGGCTGCGGCAGTTTTGTGCTGGGTGCAGCGGTGTGCTGCCTGGCCGTGCTGTACACGCGGGGCGAGGATCTGCTGCCCCACATCTGCAAGCTGGCGCTGGGGCTCGTGTTTGCAAGCGGCACGGTGATCGTGTTTTCCGACATCCAGCCGCAGGGGCTGTCGGCCTTCCAGATGGTGGCGGCCTGCTACCAGAACGGTTATCAGGCGTGGCTGTCCGGCGGCGCACTGGGTGCGGTGCTGGGCGGCAACCTGCTGCTGCTCTGCGGCCGGCCGGCGGCAAACTTCATCATGCTGGTGCTGGCGCTCTGCGTCAGCCTGTACATTTTTGACCTCACTCCGGCTGAGGTCTGGCAGTGGCTGTGCGACGTGTCCGGCGGGGTGCACGCAAAGGGCGTGGCCGTGTACGAGCAGGGCGCAGCCCGCCGTGCCGAGCGCCGCGCCGAGGGCAACAGCCTGTCGCGCTATCTGCTGGCCCGCCTGCGCGGAGAGGCTGGCCGCGCAGGAAGCCGCAGACGAGTACGACGAGACGGAGGACCTGGAAGAATACGAGGACGAAGCCGAAGCGGAAGAGCCCTTCCGTCTGGGTCTGCCGGACTGGATGTCCGGTGTGCTGCACTGGGGCCATAAGGTGACCCAGGAGCTGGAGCAGGCCCCGGACAGCCCGGCCGGAGCGCCGGACCAGCCTGCGCAGCCCCAGCCGGAACCGCAGGCGGCCCCAGCCGTGACGCCGGTGCGGGTGCGGGCATCCCGCCCGCGCGCTCCCTTTGATGTGGACCTTGGCCCGGACAGCACCGAGGTGAAGGAGGGCGGCAGTGAGCCCATCGAACCCTTCATCCCGGGGCCGGGCGGCACCTTTGGCATGGACCCGCTGCGCGCGGCACCCAAGCCCACCATCCGGCCCATCGTGCCGGATGCCGTGGAAACGGCGGCTGAGGACTTCTTTGCAAAGCCGGAGGAGACCCCGGCGGCAGAGACTACGGAACAGCAGCCCCGGCCGGTGCCCGGCAATCCCTTTGATACGCCCATCGCACGGCCTGCGACTCCGGAGGAATCGGCTGCCGCGGCTGCGCCCATCCAGCCCGTGATGCCCACGCCGCAGCCGGACCAGCCGACCCGTGTGAGTGCCGAACATGCCATGGCCCAGCGCAGCGACCCGGATGCGGACGGCTGGATCAGCATCACCGCCGAACCGGTGGAGGAAAAGGATATCAACTCGCTGGTGGCGGCAGCCATGGGCGCTGTGTTCTCCCTGCTGCTGAGCTTCGCCTCCATCAACCTGCGGGCCGACCAGACCATCGGCGGTACGGCCCTGAACCTGATGGCTCCGGCTCTGGTGCTGTTTCTGGTGCGTATCATTGCCAACCAGAACACCCTGCAGATGGCGGAAGGCGACGCTGCCAGTTGGTTTATGATTAAGAAGGCCATGTTTGGCTATGGGCGTATGGAAGATATGGGGCCCTTGGGGGAAACCTTTATCAACCGTACCTATTTGGCCACCTATCTGTGTATCTTACTGTTCATTGTCTTGGCCATCATCCTGTACAAGACACGGTTTGGCCTCCGCCTGCGGGCTTG
>ENA-OPVL01002223-OPVL01002223.1-human-gut-metagenome-genome-assembly--contig:-NODE-2223-length-10577-cov-2.419122_pt1 | contig 10577 bp, 8 predicted proteins | sample MGYA00241496_ERZ501984 | MGnify/ENA primary metagenome ERZ501984 (study PRJEB25962, sample SAMEA2042986) | human gut metagenome | biome: human gut; feature: human-associated habitat; material: faeces... | reverse complement strand
AGAGCTGCTGACCATATTTGGTCAGAGCCCGACCGGTCTGTCACGTATATGGCCAGGAGCTCTCCGATCTGTCACGCGGACGGCGTCGATGCCGGTGCCGCCACCGGAGCCGAAGCCGGCGCCGGGGTGTCCCTCCGTCCCAAACTGACACGATACCCACGGCCCCTCGTGCCGCCTTTTGTGATGAGGAGATCGGCGCGATACCATAAGGGAAGAACGTGAACCTCGTGACTCCGCAGAAAGGGGCATCCCATGGCACAGGATTCCGAATCTGCTTTGCCCTATAACCCGCGCGACAAGCAATCAATCATCGAATACGCCTCTCTGCTCATGGGCTCGACGCTTCGCGAGCACGTAGACGTCGATAGTATTCCGAGTACGAAGAAACGGCGTGGAACCTTCGGAAATGCAGTCGAGAAGTACTACTTCATGTACGACCTCAACAGTGACTCGAACCCCGATTTCAACGAGGTCGGGATGGAGCTCAAGACAACGCCCCTCATACGGAGGGAAAAAGGCCAGTACTCTGCAAAGGAGCGCTTGGTTATTACGAATATCAATTACATGAACGTTGTTAACGAGCAATTCGAGACGAGTGCCCTTCTGCACAAAGCTAGTGATATCTTGCTCATCTCGTATCTGTACGAGAAAGAGAAGGACCCTCTCGACTACATTATCGAGGTTGTCGCAGAATGGGGGCTTCCCGAAGAGGACCTCGACGTTATCAAACGGGACTGGGAGACGGTCGTCGATAAGGTTCGCCAGGGCAAGGCGCACGAGATCTCGGGGAGCGACACGCTGTACCTCGAGGCGTGTACCAAGGCGGCAGACTCCTCGGTCCGGCGTTCTCAGCCCTTCTCCGACATTCCGGCTAAGCCTCGCGCATGGGCGCTGAAAGCCTCGTATATGACAGCAGTGCAAAACAAGCTCCGTGATAATCTGCAGCGAATCAAACGTGCGCCTGGCGAGGAAGAGCTCGACGAGCTTGCCTTGATCAGGAAGCGCTTCGCCCCGTACTTCGGGAAGACGCTCATGGAACTTGCAGAGGCATTCGATCTCGTACACGATGGCATCCGTACTCCAAAAGCGCTCACGGCACTCATCGTCAAGCATATTCTCGACATCGACGAGGACGCTAAAGTCGAGCTGTTCGAAAAGGCCGGAATCAAGCCGAAGGCGATTCGCCTAAGAAAAAACGGGCGCCCGAAGGAGGCCATGTCTTTCCCGCGATTCGATTATTACGAACTCGCCGAACGCGAGTTCGAGGAAAGCGACTTCTACCGCTATCTCCAGAGAAAGTATCTCTTCGTAATATTCGGAGAAGTCGGTAAAGAGGATTACCGTCTTCGCGACGTCGCATTCTGGCAAATGCCAGACAACGATTTGGAGGAAGCTCGCCGTTGCTATGAGCTGATGCGCGAGCGGGTGAAGGCTGGGCGTGCCGAAGAGTCCGTCAAATCAACTGAGAATCGCTGCTGCCATGTAAGGCCGCATGGGCAGAGCGCCGCAGACACTCTACCAGCGCCGCCTGATGGCCGCCCCGTCACCAAAAAGTGCTTTTGGCTTAATCAGGGCTACCTGCAGCAAGAGATATCCCGCATACTTCTTGACTCCCCGGAATCTCGATCTTGACATGCCCTCGGGGTTGATCGATCATACGTGATGGCGGATAATCACGTCTCATCCGGTGGCTATCATCTACCGGACGGCAAATTGGAATGGATGGTTATGGCAACGATAAGAGTCGCGGAAATGTTTGCGGGCGTCGGCGGGTTCCGCCTTGCGCTCGACGGATACGGCGACGAGGGCGATGAGTTCTTCTGCGCACCTGCGGGCGATTTCGAAACGGTTTGGGCTAATCAGTGGGAGCCCGACGGAAGAGAGTCAAAGCAGTTCGCTTGGCGTTGCTACGAGGGACATTTTGGCGAGGGCAGTTGCGTCAACGAGGACATCAACAAAGTTCTCGACGACTACGAAGCGGGGGAGACCTTCATCCCGGACTTCGACATGCTCGTTGGAGGATTTCCCTGCCAGGACTATTCCGTTGCTAAACCGCTTTCGCTTGCGAAGGGCATTGAGGGCAAGAAGGGCGTCCTGTGGTGGGACATATATCGCATGCTCCATTTGAAACGACCAAGGTACCTATTGCTCGAGAACGTCGACCGCTTGCTAAAGTCGCCGGTCAAGCAGCGGGGGCGTGACTTTGCCATTATCCTCTCCTGCCTGGCAGAAGAGGGGTATTCAGTCGAGTGGCGTGTAATCAACGCTGCCGAGTATGGCATGCCCCAAAAGCGCCGGCGCGTATACATCTACGGAGAGCTGACCGACCAGAAGTGGGATCTTAACGAGCGCGTTCGCGAGAAAGGCGTCATCGCCCGTGCGTTTCCAATTGAACCGACAGCTACGGATGTCGACAGTGTGGACGTTTCTGCGGACCCGTACGAGGTCTCGCGTGCATTTGGGATTGGCAAAAAGCTCTCGCCGTTTCAGAACGCAGGGGCAATGCAAGACGGTGCAGCCGTGACCATGAAGGTTACGCCCAAGTATGAAGGCAGAAGTGTGGTGCTGCGAGATGTCGTCGTGCCCGATTCGGAGGTTCCCGATGAGTTCTTCATCGACGACGATCCCGAGAAGCTGAAACGCTGGGCGTATCTTAAGGGGCCGAAGAAGGAGAGTCGCACCACGGCAGCGGGGTATACGTACAGCTATTCCGAAGGCGGAATGGCGTTTCCTGATAGCCTCGATGCGCCGGCACGTACGATCCTCACAGGAGAAGGAGGACGTGGGGCAAGCCGGATGAAGCACGTCGTGTTGGGAAGCTCGGGTAGACTACGGCGGCTGGTCCCCGACGAGCTCGATCAACTGCAGATGTTTCCGAAGGGCTGGACGCGCACCGAGGGTGACAAGCCTATGAGCGACGGGCATCGGGCCTTCTGCATGGGGAACGCGCTTGTCGTTGGCATTCCCCATGCAATCGGGAGGGTCATCGCCGAAGATGCAAAGTAGAGGCGCGCCACGTTGGTGGGCCTAAAGCTTTGCTAACTGAAGGCGTTGCTTCTCGACACGTCTTAATGTCCCCGAGAACCTGTCTGTTCGAACTACTCTTTCAAGGAGGGGTCGTAGAAAGTCAAGTTTGCGGCGGTGTCCTGGTCAAAGGCCTTCATGTTCATATCGTCGAGCGTCCCGTCATCGTTGATGGGGATTTCGATGAGCTTGTCTCCGTATAGACAGGCAACGATGACTCTGTCCTCTGCAGGCGTAAGAGCAATTCCACGTGGCCACCATCCTTGCTGAGAGGATAAGTCAATCCACTGCACTCGCTCGGGGATGCCGGTGCTGGAGTTTATCTTGAGCACGCTCACGCCCTGGAATCCTCCGTCGGAATGTATTTTCTCTCCGTAAGTGTCCGCTTCTTTAGATGTGTCATCGTTTGAGCCGCGAACGACATCGTAGATAATTGTTCCGTCGTTGGTTATTTTCATATCTTGCTGCTCGAATTTGCAGCCTTTTGGCATGCTATTTCGGATGTCCTCTGGCACAGGTATTCCGGAACCTATCTTTGTGAGGTTTCCATTCTCATCAGCGGAAAACGTCACGACTTCATTCGCTGACTCGAAATTGACGTAGCAATACTTCGAATCGGGCGAGAAACGTACATAACGGCAGGAGTATCCATCTCCAAGGCTCGCTGTTGAGAGGGCGGCTAATTTGCCGCTGACATCAAGACCCATCGAATAGAGGTCCCCTGTTCCCTTGTCGGCAATGACAAAGAAGGCTCCGCTTGGCGCCCATGTCACGGTGTGCAGCTGTGAGATATGCCTACCTTCCTTGCGATCGAAGGTCATGATGTCACAGGGGCTGTCCAAGGTCCCATCGTCTTTAATGGGAAAGACGACACAATTCGCGGAGGGTATGGCAGGGGTTATCTCCCATTTCCCATCGATTTTTGAAGCGTGGCAGGGGGAAGGCTTCGCGGTGTGGATAGAGCACAACAAGAACTGCTTATCGGGCGAAAAACTCACCATAGACGGGTTCGAACCATATGATGGCGATGTCTGGAGTTCCTGGAGTGATCCATCTTGTGGGTTGATGGAATAAACCCAAATGTTGCCCCCGGCACCCGCTGACAGCTCCCGGTCCTTGTCGTATGGGTTGTCGCATTCCTCGGTTACGTACAATGTGCCGCGTTCATAATCGATCAGAATGAATCCGACGCTGATCTTGTTTATTAGCTCGGGGTCTCCAATTGTGCCCGTAGAGGCATCATAGGTGTGCTTGTACAGCCCCGGGGTTCCTCCCTTCTCATCCCAGCTCCCTGAATAGAGGTACGTTTTACCTGATGATGATGACGAGCAGCCGACGATGCCCGTGCTTGTGAAGGCGCAGGCGCCGATGAGGGCGGCTGCTTTCAAGAATGACCTGCGGTCGCAGAGCAGTTTCTCCATGTCAATGTCTCCTTATCGGATTAAGGCAATAAGTTCGTGACCTATGCTTCGAAGAATGTGAAGCCAGATGGCGTGTCCATATCCGTCAAGCTCTTTCCCGCAAGATTGAGCGTCCCATCGTCGTTGATGGGAATCGAGACGATTTTGTCGCCATGCAACGTGGCAACGAGAAGGAATCTGCCATCAGGGGAGATTGAACATCCACGTGGCCAAAACAGTCCTTCGCTTTCTTCGAATTCTGCATTTTGAATGCGGGAAACCGAACCACTTGTTTGGTCAATTGCGTAGACAGCGACACCTTGCCAACCGCCGCTTTTATGGATGCGATTGGTTCCCTTAAACCCATCATTTGATCCGCGATAGCAGCTATAGCAAATAGTGCCGTCTGCATTGATCTGCATATCCTGAGACTCGAAACGACACCCGTCGGGGAGGCTGCTACGTTTGTCCTTCTCTACGACGGTATCGCTACCGATGGCGGCAATTGTTCCGTTTTCGTCATACGAGAAAGCATCGAAACGGTTCGCCCCTTCATAGTTCACAAAGAACCAACGCTTTGTCGGATGAAAGCGAACATACCTCGGTTTTGGCTTCTTTGCTCCTGGGTCGTCGGCATCTCCAAGCTGATTTGCATCGAAGTCAAACAACAGCTTGATTGCGTCGTCTTTGACCGTCATCGAATAGATGTGACCGGTGCCCTTATCATTGACAATGAAGAAATCGCCTAGCTTTGCAGGCGCCCAAACGCACGAGTGCATATGAGACATTCGCCAGTCCGGGTCTTTCCAGGTGTCCCCCTTTCCCGAATCTATTTGGTAAATATCGAGTGGGTCGGGTGAAAGCGTTCCGTCGGCTTTCATTTTGAACAAAACGATGTTTGGCTCAGAATATGCAGGCACGAGCTCGAATCCGTTCTCTGATGCTCTTGTCTGGGTCGCGCATGCTGCTTGTCCATGGCATGAAACAACCCCATATTTTCCATCGGGGCGTTTTGTGAACATCGAAGGATTCGAACCGTAACTGTCAACTTCTTGAATGCGTTCCAAAGACCCCTTCGAGCCGTATTTCCATACGACGATTGTTCCGCCGCCGCCTTGTCTGAGGCCGGAGTTCCCCCCGGTCTTTTTTCCTGAAGCGCATTTGTCGTACGCCTTGTCGATTTCGTCGACCATGTAAATGAGCTTGTGTGCGTTGTCATGGAAGTGCGAAGATCCGCTGATTGCATCTGGCGTAAGCGCCTTCTCGATTATCTGCCTGTCGCTGAGTTTTCCCGTTTCTGGCTCATAGGCAAACACCGAGACTCCGTCAATTCCGCCATGTTCTCCCCATGAGCTGCAAACGACATATGTTCCCATGTACATCAACTCCTCTGGACGAACCCACTCCTTTGGGGAAGACAACGATTTCATCGCCCTTGCTGTCTCCCCAGCTCGACGCTAATTCTTCGGAGTCGATTGTTGGAGGGGGAGATATCTCGCAAATCGTCTATTTGGGCTGGTTGATGGGGGGATGATATTTCTCACATGGCAATTGACCTGGCGTTTTTCAAAAGCTTTAGGAGTCGAGTAAACGTTTCGGTGCATGACTTGTGTGTTGCTGATGATATAGTGCATTCGATGTTCTGAAATTGGGGAGGGTTTCGTGAAACATCCGTCGCTGCTTGCCCGCGCATGTGGCATGGGGCTGTTCCTCGCGTGGATAGTTGGCTTTGCTTTCATAAACGAGATATCTGAGTCGCAGCTTGTGGAACATGGGCCAGAAATCGAAAAATACGTGCCGATTGTCGCGAACATCATCACGCTTCTTGTGCTTACCGCCAATCACAGGCAGTTGTGCGGGCTTGCCAAACGCCGCGGAATCCTTTTTCTCACAGGCACCTGCGCGGTACTGGCGCCTGTGATTGCCGTTATCTCCTTGCGGCTACTCGGTTCAGTTGCCCTGTTCTCATTTGGAATGGTTCTCCGTGGAATCGCAGCAGCGACGCTGTTCATGGAATGGAACGAGCTGTTCGCTCGGCTTCCGTTACGGTTTGCGGGGGTATGTTATTCAGGAGCGTATGCCGTCTCTGTGATAGTGCAGATGTTGATGGGCGTTGTTCCGAGAGAGCTTGCTTTTGCAATAGAGATACTCTGCGCTTCGGGAGCGACTGTCATGCTGCCGGTTTCGTTGAAGATCCGGCATCCGGTGCCCAGCGATGATTTGGAAGAGGGACGTGAAACGGCCTGGACGTTCCCCGTCCGTCTGACTGTCCTTGTTGCGGTCTATACCGTGACCGCTTTCTTTTTGCGACAACTCAGTAATTGCGATATGTCGGTTATCGGGCGATGTGGCGGTGGGGTAATCGCCTTGTTGAGTCTTGTAGGATGTGCGTTCTTCTTTGACAGACATTTTGACGCATCGCTTCTCGAAATAATTGCTCTTCCGCTCACCATTGCAAGCATTTTGATCTATTGCCTGTTTGGCGCGCAGGCTTCAAATCTCGTACTGGTCTTGTCGGATGCCGGTAACGTCGCCTTTAGAATCTTTATCCTCGTCATGATGTGCAATCTCTGCTTTCGCTATCAGATTCCGGCGCTTTGGTTGTTTGGGGTAGTTCGCATCGTCATGATTGCGGCAGAGGGTTGTGGGCTCGCGCTGGGGAGCTACGGTCTGCTGTTCGAGGAGCCTGTCCACGAGCAGGCTCTTCAGGCGATTTTGTATTCGTTTGTTCTGCTGCTCGTTATCGCTTCCACGACGACGCAACAGATGCGAACCCTCGCAGGGACCTCATGGCGTATCTTCCCAAAGCAAACGCCAGGCGAATCGTATTCTGAGAGACTCTCTGCAGTGATGAGCACGAGCGAGCTCCTGCTGTGGCGTTGCTCGCAGGTAGCACGTCTCTATGGGCTGACGCAGCGCGAAGAAGAGGTATTGGCCAAGCTCGTCGAGGGGAGCACCAACCGTGAAATTGAAGAGGAACTCGTTGTCTCCGAAAGCACGGTAAGAACCCATATTCGTCACATCTATTCCAAGCTTGGTGTCCATAGCAGGCAAGAAGTTGAGAAGGTCGTTACAGGCATCTGAACATTTTTTCACTTTAGCCCCTCCCCGCTAACTCCCGCATTTGCTTCAACGTTGGAATAAACTACAACCTGGCGCAGCTTGTGGGATGGCCTGCGTCCGTCATGTCCACGCCGCTATTGGCGCATGGCGACTAACCGCAAGTAGAAGGGGAGTATCGTGAACGAAAACGTTGCTGCGTCAACGGCGCGTGCGAGGGGCCTGCGCCATCTGGTCTTGGCGGTGGGCATCGCTGTGCTGTGCGCGCTCTGCATCGGCTTGGTGGGGTGCGGTGGGCCGTCCCCGACGGACGTCACCAAACAGGCAATCGAGGCGGTGAAGGCACAGGATACCGATGCGCTCGCGAAGGTCTATGCGGGGGATGCGGCAAACATATCCACCGACATGTTTGCCTCCACGTCGGAAGGCGAGGAGCTCGCGGATTCTTCAGACCTGACCGACGACCAGCAACAGGTGGTCAAGGACTTCTACAGCAAGCTTCTGGACTTCGACTATACCTTGAGCGACGAGCAAATCGACGGCGACTCGGCGACGGTCAAGGTCACCATCAACACCTACAACTTCGGCAGCGCGCTCAACAAGGTGTTCCAGGACGCGCTGAGCACCGCCTTCATGTACATATTCAGCACCGATCAGGACGCGGCGCAGAAGGCCACCACGCAGGCGATGATCGACTCGCTCGACACCCAGATGAAGAGCCTGACCGACAAGGACAAGAGCGCAACCGCCACGGTGTCGCTTGAGAAGCAGGATGGCAAGTGGATAGTCCAGCCGTTCGACGGCGACTTCTACAACGCGCTGACCGGCGGCGCGTACGACCTTTCGAACAACATGCAGAAATCGTTCGGTTCGAACAGCTAGTCATTCGCGCCGGCCGTTCGGCATGCATCGCTCTTGACGCAGCGCATCGAGTAGCGCAATAATCCTCGCCGCAAGTTGTACTAGGAAACCAACTATAAAAAACTAGGAGTCTTCATGCGCAATTTCTCCAAGCAAAACATCTTCATGTTCATCGCGGCCCTGTACTGCTCGTGCCTCATCGTCTCGAACATCATCGCCGGAAAGACCTTCGCGTTTTTCGCATGGCAGCTGCCCTGCGCCGTCGTGATCTTTCCCATCGTCTACATCCTCAACGATGTGATGACAGAGATCTACGGGTTCAAGTCCGCCCGCGCGGTCGTGCTGACCGGCTTTTTCGCGAACCTGATCGCGGTGCTCGCCTATGCAGCTGCCATTGCGCTGCCGTCCTCGCAGTTCTTCGACGCGCAAAGCGCGTTCGAGACCGTGCTCGGCAGCACGCCGCGCCTGCTCATCGCGAGCTTTGCCGCCTATCTTGCCGGTTCGCTGCTTAACTCCAAGATCATGGACGCCATGCACAGGCGCTGGCCCAAGTTCCTCATGGCGCGCTGCATCACCTCCACGCTCGTGGGCGAGACCGTCGACGCGGCGATCTTCATCACGGTGAGCTTCATCGGCACCATGCCGCTTTCCGCGCTCCTCACGATGGTGGTGCTGCAGGCGGGCTTCAAGACGCTGTACGAAGTCGTCGTCTACCCTCTGACGCGCGTGGTCATCTCGCAGGTCCGCAAGCTCCCCGATACGCTGCCCGCAATCCAGCAGTCCGAGAGCACGGCAGCTGCGAAATAGCGCAGAGGATCGCTCAAGCACGGGCCAGGCGGCTCGGGCGATGCGGGGCGTCACATGCTCCTCGCTTGCGGGTCGTGTCATGCGCGCTGCCCTATAATACGGGCAAGCAACGCGCGTTCACGACCAAGGAGGCAGCATGCAGGTGCTCGTGGTGAATGCTGGCAGCTCTTCGCTCAAGTGCCAGCTTATCGAAACCGACGGCAAGGTCTCGCTCATGAGGTGCCAGGCCGAGCGCGTGGGCACCGATGCGGCCACGATGAGCGTCTCGTTTGCCCCCGATTTCGCGAAGCGCACCGTCCGGGTGCCCGGCCTGTCGGTCGACCAGTGCCTGGCCAAGCTGCTCGAGTACCTGCCCGACGATCCCGATGCGCCCATCAGCGGGCTCGACCAGATCGACGCCGTGGGCAATCGCCTGGTCGCGGGTGGGGAGTACTTCACGCGTGCAACGCTCATCGACGACGACGCGCGCAAGAAACTCGCCGACATCGAGGTGCTGGCACCGCTCCACAACCCCCATGCGGACGCTTGCATCGATACCGTACGCGCTCTGATGCCCAACACGCCGCAGGTCGCCGTCTTCGACACGGCGTTCCATGCGACGATGCCGCCCAAGGCGTACATGTACCCGCTGCCGTACCGCTACTACGAGGACTATCGGATTCGCCGCTACGGCGCTCATGGCACGAGCCATCGCTACGCTGCGCAGCAGGCGGCGAACCTTCTGGGCCGTCCGCTCAAGGATCTGGGGCTCATCTCGTGCCACCTTGGCAACGGCGGCTCCATCACGGCGGTAAACCACGGCAAATCCATCGACACGACGATGGGCTTCACGCCACTCGAGGGGCTGATGATGGGAACGCGCTCTGGCAGCATCGATCCCGCGATCGTCACCTACATCATGCGGCGCGAGCACCGCACCTACGACGAGATGGACGAGATCTTGAACAAGGAGTCGGGCGTCTTGGGCGTATCGGGCCTGAGCTCCGACATGCGCGACGTCCTGCAGGCGGCAAACGAGGGAAACGAACGTGCCGCGCTCGCCATCGACATGTACGTCTACAAGATCCAAAAGGCAATCGGGTCGTTCTTCGCGGTGATGACGCGTACCGACGCCGTCGTCATGACGGCGGGAATCGGGGAGAACTCCGCCGAGATGCGCAAGCGGATCTTCTCCGGGCTGGCGCACATGGGCATGATCTTGGACGAGGACCGCAATCAGGTGGAGGGCGCCATCGGTGTGAACCGCATCATCTCGATTGACGATTCGCCCATCAAGATCTGCGTGGTCACGACCGACGAGGAGATGCGCATCGCGCGCGAGACTGCCGCGCTTCTGCAGCTAGTCTAGGCCACGACCCCCGAGCGCATTCCACCCACTCCTCGCGTGAGACGCGTGGCACTGCCACATATCCCACGCATCCCGCA
>ENA-OPVL01002220-OPVL01002220.1-human-gut-metagenome-genome-assembly--contig:-NODE-2220-length-10585-cov-2.135233_pt1 | contig 10585 bp, 13 predicted proteins | sample MGYA00241496_ERZ501984 | MGnify/ENA primary metagenome ERZ501984 (study PRJEB25962, sample SAMEA2042986) | human gut metagenome | biome: human gut; feature: human-associated habitat; material: faeces... | reverse complement strand
CCGTGCAAGCACATCGTGGTTTCAGGCTTTTGACCCTGGCATCATTATATTATAGAAACAAAATGTAGGGTATGGATTTTAGATACAATCCTGTGTGGTAAGTGATATTTGTTTCTGTAATATCAAGCAAATAATTTGCTTTTATTTTGCGTAAAAATCTTCTACTGCCTGGAAGAATGCATTGATATTTTCCCATGGAGACATCGGAGGAATATCACATCCGGAAGAAATTACAAAGTTTTTGTATTTACAACACTCGTCCATAACTTCTTTTGTACGATTGTATACGCTCTCAGCAGTTCCGTTTCTGAATTCTCCGGCCGGATCTACATTACCCATGGCGATAAGGTTTTCCGGAACATGGCTCATCATCTCTGCCATATTGATGGCATTTCCGAAATGATACATCAGGCAGCCATTTGTCACGATAGTATCAATGGTCTTTACTGCTGTATTTCCACAGTTATGATATACCACAAGGAAGTTGTCATCCTGTACTGCATCTACAATCTGTTTTACATAATCAGCAGAAAATTCCTGTGCCAGATCCGGAGATAACAGTCCTGCCAGCGGCTCAGCCATTACGATTCCGTTTGCACCGACTTTTTTATATTCGTTGCAGTAGTTGATCAGGAATTCAGTTACTTTCTGCAGAACGATATGTACCATATCCGGCTCGTCGTAGCAGTAGATCAGTGCTTCGGATACGTCCAAAAGTCTGCCTGCCAGGGAGAATGGTCCGATAACACCTGCCAGAACCGGACGATCTGTGATGAGTTTGCATGCTTTTTCGATAGCATCAATATAAATCTGGGTACGACCTGCACCGATTTCCGGAACTTTGAGAGCCTCTGCCTCTTCTTCTGTGGAAACGATGGAACCGATAACGGTTGGAACCTCATCATCAGATACACGGATGGTGGAACCGAAAGCTTCTGCCTCAAGAGACAGATCCATTAAACTTACACTGGCTGCAGTCGGACAGGAATCAGCAATGATCTTCATACCTTCTGCCTGTTTGTCGCTGCTATTGATCAGCTCTGCTACGGTGATTCCCATTTTCTGGATGGATGGAAAAGAAAGTACCGGTAATGATTTCTTTTTGTCACTTGCGAGTATGTCTGCTACCCACTGTTTCATGTTCATTGTCATGATAAATGCCCTCCTTAATTTCAAAACCTATGGTTTTAGTAGGCAAAAAAGTAAAAAATAATAATGGCCAAGGTGCTGCATGGGGGCAGCACCTGCCAAAAATTAGATTCTGTTGTAATAAAAATCCGATGAAAAATCCAATATGAAAACCGTGACTGGATTAACCTTCGAATACTGCTGCTGCTGCGTCTGCTGCGGAAGCGGCATCTTCTGTGTAGATATCAGCGTTGATGCTGTCTGCAAATGCCTGGTTTACCGGAGCACCACCAACCATGATGGTTACTTTGTCACGGATTCCTGCTTCTTCTGCTGCTTTTACTACTTCACCAAGCATTGGCATGGTAGTTGTAAGAAGTGCGGAACAACAGATGATGCTGCAGTCGTTTTCAATCGCACATTTTACGAAGTCCTGAGGATCAACATCGACGCCAAGATCAATGATTTCAATGCCTTTTCCTTCAATCATCATACGAACCAGGTTCTTACCGATATCGTGCATGTCACCTTTTACAGTTCCGATACAAGCTTTTCCAAGCGGTTCTGCGGCATCTCCGGAAAGAAGTGGTTTTAAGAGAGCGGTACCTGCGTTCATAGCACGTGCTGCAACTAATACTTCCGGTACGAATACTTCGTCATTTTTGAATTTCTCACCGATGATGTTCATACCACTTAAAAGTCCGTCTTTTAAGATGGTTGTTGCGTCAATACCTTCGTCGATAGCCTGCTGTATCAGCTTTGTTACTTCTTTTTTCTTTCCTCTCTGTAAAGCATCTGAAATATCATTGATAATAGACATAATGTTTTCCTCCTCCTGTTTGTCAGTCAGTTTATATCCGAAAAATCGGGATTCTTTTGGTTAATGTTTCCCCATGATTTTCTGCTGAACTGTCAGTTTTTTATGACTTTATATTCTATATTATATAGCAGCAGGGGGAAAGTGTAAAATAAATAATATGCTTGATGTCATAGCATTCTGTTATACATCCGGAACGTGTTTTTTTGTACATCATAAAAGTAATGTATCTGTTACAGATGTATTTATGCGTCTTTGTAAATCGTTTTGCCGCATTTCATGATCTCATCGATCATCACTTCCGTGGACCATCCACCGAATGGAAGGAACATTGGGCAGTAGCAGTATCCTTCAGCGGTTTTTTCAAATACTTCACGTACGCGTTTGCGCAGATCCTCTTCTGTCAGAGTGCCGGCCAGGGCTTCTGTCTGGTATCCCTGATAATCCGGTGTGGTGTGATATCCGAGGTTCATGCCGGTGATGGATTTCAATTTTGGAATATCATTGATTTCCATACCCTGCCATGCGTCAATGCCAAGTTCTACAAATTCCGGAACGACAGCTTCGATCTTTCCACAGGAATGCATATCAAAGAGTACGCCCAGTTCGTGGCAACGGTCAACGGCTTTCTTGATCTGTGGTTTGATCAGGGAACGCCATACATCCGGGGAGAAGAACATGTTGTTCTGGGTACCCCAGTCATCATGGAACATCAGAACATCCGGTTTGTAATATTCGATGACTTTTTCCATGAGTTTGATTTTCCATTCCATATAAGTGTTGAAGAATTCTTCAACCTCTTCCGGATCTGTCAGTAATGCACATAATGCATTCTCAAATCCCATCAGCATATGGAGACGTTCGAAAGGTCCGTTTACAAACATGATCTCAAATACTTTGTTCTCACGGTCAATATCACTGATGTGATCAATCTCTTCAACTTTGGACCAGTCCCATGCATCCAGATCCGGGAATTTTACCAGTTCTCTCCAGTCACAGATGTCTTCCATGATCGGTTCAACAGAATGATCCGGTGCAATGGCATCTACGCTGGATTCATATTTCCACGGAACTCCAAACCAGTCTACTCCGCCATGCTCATGGGAAGGACGCTCCTTGTAAGCTTCCGGATTGAATAAAACGAAGATACCTTCGTCAGTCGGCAGTTCATCTACCGGCTCATGGCGGAAAAAGGCCATTACTCTCTCTTTTGGTGTCATTTCCTTCATTTTTTCAGTTCTCCTTTTTGTTTGATAATTACAGTGTTAGATTGTTTTTCTTTTTGAAAATTAATTGTTTTTGTCCAGTTCTTTCCGGTTCTTTTTTCCCATCTGATTCCATACTGCAGACAGGATCATTAATAAAACCATAACCCCAACAAAACATAACATCCAGATCTGTGTCGTAGTCATTTTTCATACCCTCCCTTATTTGTCATCCAGGTTGACCAGTTCGTCGCTGTCACCGAATTTGTTGAGTTTACCAATGGCATATCCGATACCGGTTATAGCAAATACCATGATAGCAGTATAAATAATTGTTGTCACACACATATGCATAATATCTTCCTCCTTTATGCGCGTTTACCGGCAAACAATCCTTTTTTGCCCGGTAATACGGCGGTTGAGATCACACCAACGATCAGAGCAACGATCAGTGAGATGTAGTTTACATGGAAGTTGGCCCATCCGAGTGCATTCTGTAATCCGAAGGTGGACCAGATACATACAACGATCCATGTGATGATAAATGTAATGACAGAAGCTTTTGTGCTTCGTTTCCACCAAAGTCCGATCACGCCCATGATAAATACCGGGATTCCGAAGGAGAAGCACCAGTTTACCATGTCTACAACTGCCGGCTGGAAGTTACAGATGGCAATACTTACGATACCGATGATGATGATGATCACACGTGATAAGGTGGATTTCTGTTTTTCTGTTGCATTTGGTTTGTACAGTGTGTACATATCATGTGAGATCAGGGTAGCCGGTGCCAGTGCCATAACAGCGAAGGAAGAAAGGTCTACACCCAAAAATCCTGCAGCCAGTAATGCGATGACCGGCTTCGGCAGCAGATCCAGCAGCATGGCCGGTGTCATCATCATGGAACCTGCGTTTCTGTATGCCAGGATAGAGAAAGCAGCTACACCGATGAGGGCCGGGATGATACAGAATAAACCGTTGATCGGGCCTGCAAACCAGAGGGATTTTTTTACTTCATGATTGTTTTTTGCGGTTGCTACCGGCTGATAACCGGTCTGTGCCATACCATGGAACATGGTAGCACCAAGTGCGGACGGAATTGCAAATCCGATGATCAGTGCTTTGTTTCCGAAGATGCTTGTCATCCAGGATGTGTCAGCATTTGCTGTCATGGTTGCTTCTACCTGATCCCAGCCACCCGGGAGTTTGAAGCACAGGCAGATGAATACGACGATCAGAGCTGCGTACATTAAAATAGCATTTAACAGGTTCAGCCAAGCAATCTCTTTCATACCTGCCAGTAATACATAGAGCATGGCCAGGATACCGCCGACGATGGCACTGATCATATAAGACCATCCTGTCAGGAAGGAAAGTGTGATGGCGATGGTCTCGACTTCCAGACAGACCATTGCGATACTTAATGCTGCGTTTACACAGGAAATCATCGTTCCAGGTACTTTACCAAATACTTTGTTCAGAAAATCACCGATGGTTTTCGCTCCGGTTCTGCGAATCCATGGACCGGTGATCTGTGTGATGACTACCATCATAATTACACATGCGATACCAAACCATGCAGCGATAACTCCCATAGATGCTGCATTCTGACAGGTTCCCCAGTTGTGTGCGGAACCGAGCAGCGTCAGGGCAAGTGTGATACCTACCAGAGAAGCCGGGAGGCCGCCACCGGCAAATGCAAAGCTTCCGCTTTCCGCACCGCCGCTTTTCTTATTTTTGTATGCCATAAAGGCACCGATACCAACGATGGATACCACTTCATAAATCAGTACTGCGATCAGTACACCCCAATTCATAACCAATTCCTCCTATTTTTCTTCCATTGTACTGTCCGATACAATGATCCACCATTTCAGGTTTCTTTTTCTATCCCGATCAGTCAGCCATTTTCCCATTCAGCTGCCGGTATACAACAGAGGTAAGTTTTTTTGTATCCTTGATCTGGACGACCTCATCCAAGGGAAACTTAATATTCAATTCTTTCTGGATTGCCATCAGCAATAATACTTTTTTATTCATTGCTGAAGTGGCACCGTCACAGGACGCCTTATTATCATAGGCTATGGCCTGTTCCTTACTGAGTTTGATTGCTTTTGCAACACTCAGTTCTGCCAGATCGTCCAATACATAAACATCCGCCACTTCACCAAACAGATTATATTTATACAGGACATAATCATAAATATAGGTATGTAATTCGTCTTCCTTCATATGACGATGCGCCTTGATATAATCTATCTGGTGCTGCGCATGTTCTCTGTGACTGATCAGATGATTCTTTATCTGTGAAAAATCCAAGATTGTCTCCTTCTACTTTTATGCAATAACTGCTTCAATGCCAAGTGCTTCTGCAAGCATTTTCAGTTCTTCCACATAATCACCATATGCAAGTACCGTATGGTTTCCAAAATACTGCTGTTTGTGGTAGAAATCTACCTTATCAGCTACATTGAAAAATACACCCTGATCACAATTCTTCATCTCATATCCAGCTCCGCCTGAGATAGTTCCCTTTGCAATAAAAATCTTCGTCGCATCCGGTGAAATACGGATCATAGTGATCACCTGTCCGATATCCTGTGCAAAATCATAACGGATGGTTGCGCCAAATCCGCTGTATGCAAACGGTGCCAGACGATATCTCTCTTTCTCTGCTTTCAGACCTTTCAGATTTCTGTTCGGTGTAGAGTGGAACGTCATATAAAGGTTTGTCTTATCTGCAATATCTTCAATGGTATTGTCATTGAACTTGTGGAATGGAATCATATGGCCTTCTTTATCAAAAACAATCGCATTTGTATTTCCCATATATGGTGCTTTTCCGGAAAGATTTGTCATAATAACTTTTCCGATCACGGAATTGATATCATATTCACAGGCTGAAGAAATACCATTTTCATCATTCAGGGAATGTGTCATACATAACGTGAATTTTTCTTCAGAGAATCTGCGTGTGGAGCACAAATCAGGACATGGTGCCGTAAATGCATTACAGTCATACGCATCCAGCAGTTTCTGTACCGTATAGTATGCCTGAATCGTCTTTTTAACCATATCCGGCTCCATCGTACAGGCTTCTGCATTTGCAATCAGTTCGTCTGTGATCTTCTCAATTTCCTTCATATCTTCATCGTTGATATTCAATGCCTTCCTGCCCGGCGTGGACGGGTTTGTGGTCGGATCTACCGGATGTGTCTGATCCAACAGTTCATGAACATTTACATGACGGAACTGAATGCCCCATTTATTCGTTACATCACTCTGATTAATAAAGTTATCATAAGAACTGTAAGAACGATTGGAATCCCATCTTACTGCCAGAAGGACACGGGTGTTTTTCAGGCATTTACGAACACGCAGAACTCTCATCCATGTATCAAACTCATCCCATGACATAAATGCATACGCTTCAAGTCCTCTGTTCTTTACCGCTGCCGTATTTCCGATTCCATCACAGCACAGTCCCGGTGCAGCACCTACCGGTTTTTTATAACGCTCTGCAAACTCAAGATAAATATCACCACGTCCGATACCAAAATGAAACAGATAAAAATCAACTTTATCAATATCTTCTGCCATCTTCTCATACATTGCTTCCGGGCTTCTGAACCAGTCATCACGCTCTACATAGATCGGATCCATAATATGAACGCCTTCCGTCTCATGTTGTACTACTTCATTTACATATGCGGCATTCATTTCCTGATTCATCATGGCATCATATTCCGGCATCAGCTCATCGCCTTCCCCAAAGCGACATGGTCCCTCATAAAAATATAAGTGCTGGATTCCCACAAAAATTGGACGAACATTCAATACTGTGTCAATTGTCTTCTTAATCATCTTGTCTTCTCCTCTTGATTATCTGATTGATTCGTGATTGTTCCTATATTTCCGTTGGCCAACTGGATTGATTCTATTGTAACGTGAATGTTTCTATTTGAAAAACGGATTAATTTCTCATTATCGTGAAAGACTTTCATACCATACAATTCCTATCATTTTCATCTTTTTTTCATAGTAACTATTCTCTTTGTTATCCACTATTTCCCTGTTTTCGGAGCACATCGCTGAAATCTTTCCTTATTTTGATTTTTTTACACAAATTTAAGATTTTTCCACGTTGTTTTTTTTAACCTGTGGTGCTACACTCTTCTAGAAACAAAAAAGAAACTGTGTAAGAAACACACAGTTTTGAGAGCATAAAAATTATACTTACATCGGAGCACTATTGCCTATGAAAAAAATTTTTGAATATCTCAGACACAACACCCACCTTTTTCTGTTACTATACGCGTTGATCTATATTCCGTGGTTCTGCTGGCTTGAGGAAAAAGTAAACATCAATTCAAATTTCCATGTCATTCACATGGCACTGGATGACTACATTCCATTTTGCGAGTTTTTTGTCATTCCTTACTACCTGTGGTTTATCTACATGGCAGCTGGCATTATCTTTATCGCATTTACAGATGGAAAACTGTGCTGGCGGCTCGGTATCTTCCTGATCACCGGTATGACCGTATTTCTCTTTATCTCAACGGTATATCCAAACGGACAGCTGCTCCGCCCGGATACATTCGCAAGAGATAACATTTTTGTACACATCGTACAACGGCTGTATGCATCGGATACACCGACGAACCTGTTTCCAAGCATCCATGTATACAATTCCCTCGCCATTTATTTTGGATTGGCACACAGTCAAAAGCTGCAAAATAAAAAATGGATAAAAAACGCAGCACTGATTCTCACCGTCTGCATTATTTTATCCACTATGTTCTTGAAACAGCACTCTGTCTTTGATGTGCTGACAGCCTTTGCACTGGCTGCTTTTATGTATTCCGTGTGCTATGGTTCTATCGCTGTAGCTTTTGAACGGCGGCGGCAGAAACGGATTCCGGCTGGACAAATATAAATATTTCAATGTAAAAAAGATGTGCCATTTTCTTCCATATGAATGAAGAAAATGGCACACCTTTTTTAACTACATATTTTCAATTTTCTTTACTGCATCTTCCAGATATGGATTATCTGCTTTATAGAATAATCCCGCATCTGCCAGTTCTGCATAAGCCGGATCCAACGGCATTTTGCCAAGAACCTGCATTGCTAGCTCAGAAGCCGCTTCATCAATGTGGCTTTCACCGAACAGCTTGATCTCTTTTCCGCAGTCCGGACATTTCAGATAACTGTAATTCTCTACTACGCCAAGAACCGGAATATCCATCATGCCAGCCATATTATAAGCCTTCTTTACGATCATCTGTACCAGTTCCTGTGGAGATGTCACGATCACGATACCATCTACCGGAAGAGACTGGAAAACTGTCAGCGGAACGTCACCGGTTCCAGGTGGCATGTCCACGAATAAATAATCCAGGTCACCCCAGACAACATCGCTCCAGAACTGTTTTACAGTTCCTGCGATAACCGGTCCTCTCCAGATAACCGGTGCTTCCTCATCCTCCATCAACAAATTGATGGACATAATCTTTGTGCCATCCTCTGCTGCAATCGGCAGGATTCCCATCTCGCTGCCCATAGCCGGTCCGTGTACGCCGAACATTTTCGGAATAGACGGTCCGGTAATATCTGCATCCAGAATACCTACTTCATATCCTTTTTTACGCATTGCAGTTGCTAAAGATGCTGTTACGAAAGATTTACCTACGCCACCTTTACCACTGACAACACCGATTACTTTTTTAACAGATGAATACTCATTTAATTTTTCCTGAAAGCTCTGCGGCTGCTTGCTGCTCGGACATCCTTCACAACTCTCGGAAGAACAGCTTCCTGCACTGCTGCAGCTGCTACATGCACTGTCTGCCATAATTATACCTCCTGTGGATTCTCACTAATCATTAGAATGATCCAGCACAAAGCGCTGCTTTATACAAAGTAATCTTCTTTTCTGAAAACTTGACTCTGCTGAACCATTACTGCTTATTATACCCCACTTTCAGAGAAAAGTGAAGCGTTTATTTTCCTATATTTCACTAGGATTACAGGCTTTTATAAAATTGTTCCTGTTATTTATTCTTCTGAGCTGCCTCTTTTTTTGCAAAAATTTCTTTGAAAGATTCTGTATATGGAGGACGTGCGATACCAAACTCGGTCACGATACCTGCGATCAGCTCATGATCTGTCACGTCAAACGCCGGATTAAATACTTTTACACCTTCCGGAGCCATGCGCTCTTTATACCACATCTCTGTCACTTCTTCCGGTTTTCTCTGTTCGATCTTAATCTGATCACCGGTCGGAGTGTTCATATCAATGGTGGAGGTCGGTGCTGCGATATACATTGGCACATTATACTGTTTTGCGACTGCCGCAACTACGGAAGTACCGATCTTATTTGCAGTATCTCCGTTTGCTGCCACACGGTCACAACCCACAAAAATTGCATCTACCCAACCGTTTTTCATAACAGTTGCAGACATATTATCACAGATCAGAGTTACATCAACACCGGAAGACTGAAGTTCAAAAGCAGTCAGACGTGCTCCCTGAAGCAGTGGTCTGGTCTCATCTGCAAAGACACGGAAATTGTAACCGCGCTCCTGTCCCAGATAAATCGGAGCCGTTGCTGTGCCGTATTTGCTTGTTGCAAGTTTTCCGGCGTTGCAGTGTGTCAAAATACCGTCACCCGGTTTTACCAGCGTCAGACCATATTCACCGATAGCTTTGCACACGCGGATATCCTCGTCCTGGATCTCAACAGACTCCTCTTTCAGAAGCTGTTTGATCTCGGCAACGGACTTGTCCGCATTGTTTAATACAACCTGCTCCATGCGGTTTAACGCCCAGGAAAGGTTAACTGCTGTCGGACGGGAAGAATCCAGGTATTCTTTCTGTTTTTTGAACTCTGCATAAAATGCATCATAATTGTCTGTATCAATTCCTTTTGCCAGTACATAAATACCGTAAGCTGCTGCCACGCCGATGGCCGGAGCACCACGTACCTGAAGCAGATAAATCGCATCCCAGATTTCCTGTGCGGTCTTTAATGCAATGATCTCTGTGCTTCCCGGTAATTTTGTCTGATCGATAATAACTACGGCACTGTTTTCATCATCTAAAGAAACCGTATCATAATCCATAATGTTTTTTTTCTCTTCCATCATTTATCCTCTCATCTTTCTATATTTTCTGCCATTTATGCCCTATTCTACATGAAATCAAAGAAAAATGCCAGAGTAATTATGATTTCTCCGGCATTTTATCTCATCTTACGTTACTGTTCACACGCGCCAAGTCTCACGTGCGTTCGACTTGAATTGCAGTTAATTCAGCTCCGCGATCCGTGTCACCCCCACATAAATCTGTGAAATTTTATACCAGGTCGGGAAATCCACCACACCACTCACCGGCAGATCAAAGATCCGCTGAAATGCTTCTACGGCTT
>ENA-OPVL01002201-OPVL01002201.1-human-gut-metagenome-genome-assembly--contig:-NODE-2201-length-10663-cov-2.050999_pt1 | contig 10663 bp, 7 predicted proteins | sample MGYA00241496_ERZ501984 | MGnify/ENA primary metagenome ERZ501984 (study PRJEB25962, sample SAMEA2042986) | human gut metagenome | biome: human gut; feature: human-associated habitat; material: faeces... | reverse complement strand
GGGCCTGCCGATCAGGTTATCGACCATCCGCGCGAGCAGCGCACGCGTGAGTTCTTGAGCCGTATCGAGGGGTAGGCTCAAGCATTTACTCAACTATTAATTGAGGCGAAGCCGCCGCAGGTCTTACGGTCTGTGGCGGCTTTTTGTTTGCATCGACGGGGTTCAATAATCGCCTCACAAGCTTGTCTCTTCCTCTCGCCGCCTGTATTCATACGTGCGCCGAAAGGTATGCATGGACAGCCGCCCGTGAGGGTAGGGTGGTGGCATAGGACATTTGGAGGGTGAGTCGGCTCGGCTGCCGACCATGCTGCTCCCGGGATGGCACCGACCGCGAACTCTCCCCGTTGGCGTCGCGCATTGTGCGCGGCCCTGCAAGGAGGTCATCATGGGTGCTCCCAAGACCGGTAACGTAAGGAACGTGGTGCTCGTAGGCCAAGGCGGGGTGGGCAAGACTTCACTCGCCGAGGCCATGCTCCACCTTTCCGGCAAGACCGCCCGCCTGGGCGGCCACGACGGCACCAAGCCCACGCTCGACTATGACCCCGAAGAGGTCAAGCGTTCATTCTCCATCTCGACGACCATCGCGCCGATCGACTGGAAGGGCGCGCGCATCAATGTGCTCGATGCCCCGTGCTACCCCGATTTTATCGGCGATGCCTTTGCCGCGATGAGCGTCTGCGAGACGGCTCTGTTTGTGGTCGACGCCGAGGCCGGCCCGCAGCCTACGACGGTTAAGCTCTGGTATGCCGCCGAGGACCTGCGCCTGGCGCGTGCGGTATTTGTGAACCGCCTGTCGCGTCCCGAGGCCAGCTTTGCGACCACGATGGACCTGCTGCAAGAGCGCTTTGGCACGCGCCTGGGCGCCGTGACCCTTCCCTGGGGCGAGGGCGAGGACTTTGACGGCATCATCGACCTGGTGCGCATGAAGGCGCGCCACTGCAACGGCACCGAAGCCGTTGAGTCGGAGATTCCCGAGGAGTATCGTGCCCAGGCCGAGGAAGCCCATGACCATCTGTGCGAGCTGGTGGCCGAGGCTGACGACGAACTGATGATGAAGTACTTGGAAGGCGAGGAGACGCTGACGCAGGAGGAGCTTGAAGGCCTGCTGTCGAAGGCGATTGCCGAGCGCATCTTTGTGCCGGTCTTTGCGGGCGATTGCATTAAGGAGCAGGGCGTCAACTCGCTGATGGACGACATTGCCACATACTTCCCGGCGCCGACGGACTACGGCGAGATGCCGCTCATCGACGGCGATTCGCTCAAGATCTCGAGTGACGATGACCGTCCGGTGGCGTTTGTGTTTAAGACCCTGGCCGATCCGCAGCAGGGTCGCATCAGCTTTATCAAGGTGCTGACGGGTACGCTTGAGCCGGGCCTTGAACTAATCAACGCGCGCACCCGCAAGAGCGATCGTCTGGCTCACCTGTATGTGATGTGCGGCCGCGACATGACCGAGGTCGGTCACGCCTATGCCGGTGACATCATCGTGGCGCCCAAGCTGGCTGCCGAGACGGGCGATACGCTCTCCATTACCGGTAAGGTCGAGGCTGCGGCGTTTAAGTTCCCCAACTCTCAGTACCGCATCGCCATCGAGGCCGAGAATCGCGGGGACGAAGAGAAGCTCTACACGTTTATCGAGAAGGCCTGCAAGGCCGATCCGACTATGAGCATCGACCGCGACGAGGAGACGGGCCAGACTATCATCTCCGCCGTGGGTGAGGCGCAGGTTTCGGTGCTGCTCAACCGTCTGGAGGACCGCACCAAGGTCGCTGCCAAGAGCGTGCCGATCCGCATCCCGTATCGCGAGACCATCCGCCGCACGGCAAGCGCCCAGGGCCGCCACAAGAAGCAGACCGGTGGTGCCGGTCAGTATGGCGACTGCTGGCTGCGCGTTGAGCCGCTCATTGGGCCCGACGGCACGAGCGACGGCTACGAGTTTGTGGATGAGGTCGTGGGCGGCCGCATTCCGCGCTCGCTCATCCCTGCCGTGGACAAGGGCGTCCAGGAGACCATGAAGGACGGTATTATTGCCGGCTATCCGCTCACGGGCATTCGCGTCGCGGTGTATGACGGCTCGTATCACAGCGTCGACTCCAACGAGATGGCGTTCCGCGCGGCGGCTCGCATCGGCCTGCGCAAGGCATGCGCCGATGCCGACCCGGTGGTGCTGGAGCCCATCGAGGAAATCACGGTGACTATACCCGAGAGCTACGCCGGCGCCGTGATGGGCGACATCTCGGCATCGCGCGGTCGCGTGACGGGCATGGAGACCGATGAGCGCGGCGACACCGTGGTCATCGCACAGGCGCCTCTCGCCGAGTTGACGGATTACTCGACTCGTCTGCGCTCTATCACGCGCGGCACGGGCGACTTTACCATGAAGCCCGCAGGCTATGAGCAGGTGCCTTATGACGTTCAGGCCAAGCTGGTCGAGCGCTATGAGGAGGGTCGCGCCAAGTAGCGTGTGATTTTGCCTGCAATGTAGGTGCTGACGAAAGGGCCGCCTTGGGTAACCGGGGCGGCCCTATTTGATCCTTTGGGACGGAGGAAAACGGATCATTTTTTTTGGTTACGGGCAGCGCGGCCGGCATTAGTCTCCGGATGCCTGGTTGCGGCCGGTGGCGTAGTCGATCTGCACATGCGGCTGCAGGTTGTAGCAGTACACGTGGAAGCAGAGGGTCTTGCCGTGGTCCTCGATCGATTGCGCCTCAAGGCGCACACCGCGGCAGACAAGTTCCTCTTCGTTGTACATGGGCGTGACGCGGTAGAGCACATGGTTGCCCGTGTCGCGGATGTAGTCGAGGATCTGCTCTTCAAACGGCAGCATGCCCGTCTCGTTGAGATAGCGTGTACCGGTGAGGAGATTCTTGCGGTTGGCGTTTTCACCGCAGAGCGACCAAGCGATGAGGTGGCAGCGGTTGTAGAGGCTCTGGCCCGGAATAAAGTCGTAGCGCTGCTGGTGCCAACCGGCAGGATGGATACGCGAGATATCGCCGCGCTCGCCTTGACCGAGTGATTCGGGGCCCACGCAGGCGAGTGCTTTGCGGGTGCGGCCCAGGCTGTCGAGCTTGGAGAACTTCTTAAAGCAGCCCTCTTCTGTAGCGCGCTCGTATTCATCGAGCGTGAATGACGGTGTGCCGAGCGGGTGCGTGCTGTCGGCGCGAAGGGCAACGTAGGGGTTGCCGGCGTAGTCGGGAATGCTGCTGAGATAAACACCGCGGGCGCGGTTGAGGTCGGGGTTTTCAACCTCGTCGATGGGGGTGGCGGCGCTGTTCTCGGCAACGTTGCCGTTGGTGTTGGTCGTGGCGGATTCGGAGCCATCGCCGGAGTCCTCGGAGCTCGCTGTTCCCGATTCGAGCCGGGCGACCAAGTCCGCTTCGTCGTCGGTGCGGTTGGGGCTCTCGCTTTGCTTCTCGGCCAGAGCCACCGCCTGTTCATCGCTTTGCGGCGACAGCAGCTTGGGCGCTCCGTCGAGCGACCCTGTGAACAGCGCAAACCCAAGCACCACGGCGGTGCCGATGGAAAGTACTTGCTTGTAGGTGGACTTGCGCGACATTGAGGCTCCTGGATGGACGGTTGGGAATCTACCAGTCTAGCAGGAGCCGGCAGGGGCCGTTCTGCCGAACAAATACTTAAGATTTGGGATAGACGCTACTGATTCATTTGTCTCATATGGAGCTGCAGCGGTTGTGTATATGAAGCTATTCGGCGTTTCCCCAGATAAAACCTGCCAAAATAAACCTGTCCCTTTTTGGCGGGCTAATCGTGAGTTATTTCACTGCAACTTAGGGCACGGGTAGGAAGTGTGCACCTTAAAGAGTGGAACCCTTGATTAGAGAGATTGCGCTCGTCTCTCTAAATGTCTCTTTAAAGAGAAGGTCAGTTAAAGAGATAGCATTAGGAAATCTAGCAGTGAATTTGATGCATCTCTCTAAATTTCTCTCTAAAATAAGATGCCTATCTCTCTAAAGTTAGAGAGATATACTATACTTTAGAGAGATAAATCTATCGTTTTAGAGAGACGGAATGCCAATGCTGCTGGATGAACCTCTTGGCCTTATCGTTGAGCGCCTTCGCAGGCGGGGGACTGATGACGCATCGGTAGAAGTTAAAGCCTGCACGAATAAATTGAGCGCAGACGTATGGGAGACAGTGAGCGCTTTTGCGAACACTGCGGGTGGGCTCATTATTTTGGGCCTGAACGAGGCCGAAGGATTTGTTCCTTCGGCTAACTTTGCTATCGATAGGGTGCGCGATCAGTTTGTTTCGGGTATCGGAGACGGAGGCTCAGCGGCAGTGGTGACCCATGCGCCGCGGTACGAGCTTGATCGAGGCGAGGTCGACGGGCTCCAGGTGCTTCTGGTGCGCATCTTTGAACTTGAGCTTAAAGCGAAGCCTTGCTATATCGGCGCGCGCGGCGTGCAGAACGGTAGCTACAAGCGCGTGGATGATAAAGATATCAAGATGTCACCCGCTGAGCTATATGAGCTGCAGAGCGCGTTGCTTCCGAGCGATGCAGACGGCACGGTGGTTTCGGAGGCAACGGTCGAGGATTTGGATCCAGATGTCGTGCGGTCTATTATCGCAAATCGCCGGCTGCAGACCCCGCGCGTTTTGCGCGGGGCCGATACGCTGGAAAAGCAGCTGGTCAGACTCAATATCACTACAAAGGATGGTGCCGTGAAGCTCGCGGGGCTTCTGTCGGCGGGAATTTACCCCCAGCAGTTCTATCCCAAACTGATGATCGATGTCGCCGTTCATTCCGATGTGGAAAAATCTGCACCCGGGCAACCCCGGTTTATTGACCGCCAGTTGTGCGATGGCCCGATTCCGGCTTGCATCGAAGATGCCCTTGCCGCGATTGGACGAAACTTGCGCAAAGCGGCGATAGTGCAAGGCGCTGGCAGAAGGGATGATTGGGAAGTTCCCCAGGAGGTTTTGCGCGAGGCCTTGGCAAATGCCTGCATCCATCGAGAATATTCGCCCATGTTTGTGGGGCAGGCCGTGAGCGTCGATATCTATCCAGACAGAATAGAGATCAAAAACCCTGGCGGGCTTTGGGGCGGAAAGACGGTGGACAATCTTGCAGACGGGGAATCGCGCTGCCGAAACCCAAAGCTCATGAGCCTAATGGGGGCGACGCCGTTAGAGCATGCCGAGGGGGCCGTTGCGGAAAGCCAGGGATCTGGTATCCCGGCTATGATTCGCGAGATGGAGTCTCGTTCGCTTGGCAGGCCGAAATTTATCGTTAAGGCCGATTCGTTTACGGTGCTGCTTTCCCGTCACGGGGCGGAGCTTGCTGAAAACCGCACGTGGATTCAGAGCCATGTGGGCACCGAGCTGACGGATCGCGAGGAAACACTGCTCATGTTTATGCGGGAGCATGGGTGCGTATGCGATGTTCAAAAAATACGAGAGGCCCTGAAGTGGGATTCGGATGACATTCGCCTGATCTGCGGGAATCTTGTCGATAAACATGTCCTGTCAAAATGTGGCAAAGACACGTTTGAGATTATCGATATGAGCAGAGAATCGTCAGCCTCGACAGCGGATAGGATACTGGAGGCTCTCAGCGCCGAAGTGGATATGACGGCGCGAGAAATAGCGGTTGCATCGGGGGTCAAAATTTCGTCCGTCCGCTACCATCTGCCAAAAATGGCGGATAAAGGACTCATCGAAGTAATGGGTTCGTCGACGAGCCGCAACCGCCGCTATCGGAGGAAGTAGATGCAGCCGAGTCGCCCCTCTTGTGTCTCTCGAAGTTAGATGGGTGCTAGGGGGGCGACCGCCTCGCGATATTTCCCCAGATAAAACCTGCCAAAATAAACCTGTCCCTTATTGGTAGGTCAGTTAACGCAGTCCGGGTTGAGCATATGCGAGCGAGCAGGCTCCGGGTGCGGTAAGGTGACGTGAAACAAGCGGGCGCTGACCTTTTGGTCGCGCCCGTGAAGTTGAACGTCAGATTGCCGTGCCCGGGGCCTGCGCAGCGCCGAGCAGTTACGCCGTTTGTAAAACGGCGTAACCTAAAGGTTCATGTTGCCGTGGATGTAGGGGGTGACCTCGGGGGAGATATGGTCGCAGCCCAGCTCGCGCAGCGCGGACTCGATAACGGCGGGCAGCGGGGTTTTGCCCTCGGCATCAACGGCGTTGCCACCGAGGGTGGCAATCTTGGCGACATCTGCGGGTGCGGCCTCGATATGCATGCAGCCGCCGACCAAGCGCGCACGCACCTGCGCCAGGTCAAGATCGTGCAGGTAATCCTCGCAGGCGCGGATCAAATCGACCTTTTCGCGCGTAAGCTCCTCGCCCGTGGGGACGCGCGTGGCGAGGCAGGCGCCGGCGGGCAGGTTCCAAACGGGATAGCCCCATGCGCGCAGCAGCTCGCGCTCTTCGTCCTTGGTAAAGCCGACCTCCATGAGAGGGGAGCGTACGCCGAGCTCTTCGGCGGCGCGCATGCCGGGACGGTAATCGCCGCGGTCGCTCGCGTTGCTGCCATCGATGACGGTGGGAAAGCCGAGCGACTTGGCGTGGTTGACGATGGCGGTAAAGCCGGCGTGCTTGCAGTGGTAGCAGCGATTGGCATCGTTGCAGGCTACTCGGGGGAGCTGCAACTGATCCACCGAAAGATTGAGCACGGGGAGCTTAAAATGCGGCCCCTCATTGGCTTGTCCATCAACGGACCGCTCAAACGAAGCCTGTTCGGGCGTACCGATGAGCGGCGTGGCGAGGTGGACGAGAAGCGTGTTGGCGGGCATGATGCGAGCACACACGGCGGCCAAAAAGCTGCTATCGACGCCGCCGGAAAAGCCGATGGCGACGCGTCCGTATGCCAAAAGCAGCTGCTCGAGTGCTGCGAGTTTGTCCTGAAGCTCCTCTGCGGGTGCGGCGGTGTCTGAAAGCATGAAAGTTCCTTACAGTTATTAAAGCTCGGACGAAACTATAATCCTACCGAGCCACTCGCCATAAGACTTCTATCTATGTAACGAAAGTGCAATATGGTATATACGTTATATACAAGTTCGTAAAGTGCGGTAGAGTAGCGAAAGTATGACAGCGCGAGTCGATGGGGGACCGATATGATCAAGGCTGTTATTTTTGACATGGATGGAACGCTGGTCGATACCGAGCGTTTGGGCAAAATCGTTGCCGGAGCCTACGGGTAGGACGGCAAGGGCGGGACGGACCGCCTCATCCTGCGTCATAAGCCCGTTGACGACCTCGTGAATCACGCCGTCGCCGCCAAGGGCGATAACGGTGCGATAGCCCTGAGCCTGTGCGGCCAGCTCCTTGGCGTGTCCCATGCGCTCGGTCAGCACCAGGTCAAACTGGGATGAGCGCGCGGTCATGTCCAAAAAGCGCTGCAGGCGCTCAGCGACCTCGCGCGCCGCACCCGACTGGGCGGCTGGGTTGGCGATGATGAGCGTGCGACCAAAATCAGTTGCGTGCATGGGGCGACTCCCGGCGTATGACGTGACGGTGCGGTCGCGCTCAGGTCGAATTGCCCCCGATTGTGGCTGCACGGCGAATACTTACGTCTACTCTATCAGGTCGTTGTGGCGCTCGATAGCATCCGCTACTGTACCGCCCTCATCCACAATAAGCGAACGGCGCTTGGGTGAGATGATGCGCTGGGCGGGGTACACGCCGCGGTGCCCGCCGGTTAGGTAGCTGATAAAGGCCACGATGACAAAGAACCCGGCGGCCGTGCCGTGGAACAGATCGATGGCCATCATGCAGGTGGTGATGGGCACGTTGAGGCCGGCGCAGAACACGCCGAGCATACCCAGCGCTGCCAGAAAGCTGGGGTCGATTCCGACGAGGCAACCGATCCAGCCGCCGAGCGCCGCACCGATACCAAACAGGGGCGTGACTTCGCCGCCTTGGAAGCCGGCACCCAGGGTGAGCGCCGTCACCACGAGCTTGATGGCTGCGTCGGCAAGGGTTGTGTTACCGGCGAACCCGGCGCCCGAGAGCCAGGTGGCAAGGCCGGCATACTTCCAGGCGTCGAGCATCGCGTAGGCCGCGAGCACCACGAGTGCGCCCACGAGTGCGCGAACGAGGTAATTGGTGATAAAGCGACCGTACAGGCTCTTGACGGTTCGAACCGACCAGGCAAAGAGACGTGCGGTGAGACCGAAGGTAATGGCGCTGATAACAACGATGACAACCGTCCGTGGTGTCATGTTGGGAACGCTGGCGATTACATTCGCTTCGTATTCGGTACCCAGGGCGAGTGATGTAAAGTAGCCGGTAAACGAGGCGACCAGGCAGTAGATCCCCGCGGTGTAGTCGATCTTGCCGATAAAGCACATCTCCATGCCAAAGAAAGCTCCGGCAAGGGGCGAGCCGAATACGGCGCCAAAGGCCGACGAGATGCCGGCGAGCATGAGGTCGTGGTGATCATGCTTTTTGAGGTGGGTGAGGCTCGAGATGTTGCTGGCGATGGTGCCGCCAATCTGCACCGCGGCTCCCTCGCGACCGGCCGATCCGCCCGTTAGGTGCGTGAGTGTGGAGCAGACGAAGGTGAGGACGGCCATGCGCATATGGATGAGGCGTGTGCCCAGGGCGGAGTCAATGACCAGGTTGTTGCCGCGCTTGGCGGCAAGGCCGTGGTTTTTGTAGACCCACGCGGTGGCCATGCCCACAACGGGAAGCAGCGCGTAAATCCACGCATGGTGCTCGCGATAGTCGGTCGCGATATTCAGCGAGGCCAAAAACGCCCAAGCGGCAACGCCCATGGCGAGCGAGACGATGACGACGAGTGCGAGCAACTTAGCGCTCGCGAGTAGGTTGCGGGCGTTGCGGCGCGTGTCGGCAGCCAAGAGATGCTCGGAGCGGGTAAGTTGATGCCTGCCTGCCGTGATGACGTCGTTCAGGGAGAAAAAACCGCCTTCGTCGAGCGGCTGGGAATGATCCTGCGCTTCGTTTGCGCTTTCGGGTTTGTCGTTATGAGCCATACGTTCCTCTTTTAGGTTGCAACGCAAGCATTATAAAACGCGGTAAACGCGACGAGCCGGTGGGTTGGTTTCCATTCTGTTTCGCGGCCTGCAACAGACAGGTGTATTTGCGGGTACAGGCCGAGTCGCGGTCGTGCGTCGGGGGATTATACTGAGACAAGCATAAAGAATTGGCGCCCCTGTTGTGCGCCGTGGCATTAAGAGGTGCATATGGCAGAGAAACTCATTCCGCTGGAGGACGCACAGTCGATTGTTCTGTCGAACGTTGCTCCGACCAACCTGGTCGAGATTCCCGTGTGGCAGGCGGCTGGTCTTCCCTTGGCCGAGGACGCGGTGGCCGATATCGACATCTCGCCGTTTGCCAACAGCGCTATGGACGGATATGCCGTGCGGTCGGCGGACTTGGCGCAGGCATCTGGCGAGGCGCCGGTGACGCTCGATGTTATCGGACATGAGGCCGCGGGCCATGTGTTTGAGGGCACAATCGGAGTGGGCGAGACGGTCCGCATCATGACGGGCGCGCCGGTGCCCGAGGGTGCCGACGCCGTAGTGAAATACGAGATAGTCGAGGTGCTTGACGGCGATGGCAACGAGGGCTCGCATGTGAGCTTCTCGGCGCCGGCCAAGGTAGGGGAGAACGTTCGCTCTGCTGCCGAGGAGGCCCATGCCGGCGATGTTGTGATGCACGCTGGCGAGGTCGTGGCTCCGGCGGGCGCGGGTCTGCTGGCAAGCGCCGGATACGCGAGCGTGAAGGTGCACGCTGCCCCGCGTGTGGGCATCATCTCGCTGGGTACGGAACTGGTCGCACCGAGTAAGGTACCGGCGCGCGGTCAGATTCGCGATTCCAACTCCTCGGCGCTGATGGCCGAGGCGCTCGATGCTGGCGCCGAGCCCGTGTTCTACGGCATTGCGCCCGACGATGAGCAGGCGATTGCCGAGCTGGTGCATCGTGCCGTGCAGGAGTGCGATTTTGTCATTACGAGTGGTGGCGCCTCGGCGGGCGATTACGACTATGTGACGGCGCTGGTCAAGCGCGAGGGCGAGGTGCTGTTCGATCGCATTTCGATGCGTCCCGGCAAGGCCATCACGTTTGGCCTGCTCGGCGGCAAACCATACCTGGGACTTTCGGGCACTCCGGCCGCAGCGTACGTGGGCTTTGAGATGCTCGCGCGCCCGGCGATTCGCAAGATGCGCGGCTTTGCCGAGGGTGCGCGTCCCGTGCAGCAGGCGACGCTCACGCACGGTGTGAAAAAGCGCCAGGACCGACGCTTCTTCGATCGCGCCACGGTTTTGCGCGACCCCGAGACCGGTGAGCTGTTGGTGACCGAGGCCAAGACGCAGAATTCGGCGCTGCTCGGCACGATGCAGCGGGCCAACTGCCTGCTGCGTATTGACGAAGGACCGTGCGAGCTCAAGGCGGGAGATGTCGTGGACGTTGTTCGCGTCGACCTGCCCGAGGGCACCGTGTTGTAGGAGGAACGCTATGGAGTTGAAGATATCGATCGTGACGTGCTCGGATACGCGCGATCTTGCCCAGGACGAGGCTGGGGCCGCACTCGAGGAACTTATCGAGGCGCAGGGCTGGGCGGTCGCCTCACATGTGGTCGTGCGTGATGACGTTAGCGAGATCGGTGATTCCATTGTGGAAGCCGCCGATGAGTGCCACGCCAATGTCGTGCTCACCTGTGGCGGCACGGGACTTTCGA
>ENA-OPVL01002200-OPVL01002200.1-human-gut-metagenome-genome-assembly--contig:-NODE-2200-length-10664-cov-1.936658_pt1 | contig 10664 bp, 9 predicted proteins | sample MGYA00241496_ERZ501984 | MGnify/ENA primary metagenome ERZ501984 (study PRJEB25962, sample SAMEA2042986) | human gut metagenome | biome: human gut; feature: human-associated habitat; material: faeces... | reverse complement strand
CTTCACAGTAATAAGCCGGGATTCTGTGTCCCCACCAGAGCTGTCTGGAAATACACCAGTCGCGGATGCCTTCCAGCCAATGCATATAAGTCTTTCCAAAGCTTTCCGGAACAAATTTTAATCTGCCAGACTGTAATGCATCAATGGCCGGTTTTGCCATTTCTTCCATTTTTACAAACCACTGCGGTTTGATCATCGGCTCTACGGTTGTCTTACATCTGTCGTGGGTTCCTACGTTGTGAACGTGATCCACTACTTTTACAAGAAGGCCAAGCTTCTCGAGATCCTCTACCATGGCTTTTCTTGCCTCGTAGCGGTCCATGCCGGCGTATTTGCCGCACTTGTTGTTCATGGTTCCGTCATCGTTTAAGATGTTGATCTCTTCGAGGTTGTGGCGTTTTCCTACCTCAAAATCGTTCGGGTCGTGTGCCGGTGTAATTTTAACGCATCCGGTTCCGAACTCTTTGTCTACGTAAGCATCTGCGATAACCGGGATTTCACGGTCGGTCAGCGGCAGTTTCAGCATTTTTCCTACAATATCGGTGTATCTTTCATCCTCCGGATTGACAGCTACGGCAGTATCGCCGAGCAGAGTCTCCGGACGGGTCGTTGCGATTTCTACGAAGCGGCCTTCTTCTCCAACTACCGGGTAGTTGATGTGCCAGAAGTGGCCTGCCTGCTCCTGATATTCAACCTCTGCATCGGAGATGGAAGTCTGGCATACCGGGCACCAGTTGATGATGCGGCTTCCTTTGTAGATCCATCCTTTTTCATACAGACGGCAGAATACTTCTTCTACGGCTTTGGAGCATCCCTCGTCCATGGTGAAGCGTTCTCTCTCCCAGTCTGCGGAGGAGCCGATCTTTCTTAACTGGCTGTTGATGCGTCCGCCGTACTCTTTCTTCCACTCCCAGCAGTGCTCCAGGAATTTTTCGCGTCCGATTTCATCTTTGTCGATGCCCTGCTCTTTGAGCATATTGGTAACCTTTACCTCGGTTGCAATCGCCGCATGGTCGGTTCCCGGCTGCCAGAGGACTTCATATCCCTCCATCCGTTTGAAACGGCAGAGAATATCCTGCATGGTGTTGTCGAGTGCATGGCCCATGTGAAGCTGTCCGGTTACGTTCGGAGGCGGCATCATAATGGTAAACGGTTTTTTGTTCGGGTTTACAGTGGCGTGGAAATATCCTTTATCCAGCCATTTCTGATACAGTCTGTCCTCGAGTCCTTTCGGATCGTAGGTCTTTGCGAGTTCTTTGCTCATGAGATCCTCCTTTTATGTTTGGTGTATTGTGGTATTTATTCCCGCAGAGGCTTGTCTTAAATCAAAAACGCCCTTCACATACACATAACATGCATGCAAAGGGCGAAAATTCCGCGGTACCACCTTAATTTGTATCTCGTTTCGGAGTCTGTAACGTGACTCATGCGTGAGAACCTAATCATCACATCTTCTGTGCTTTTCAGCTCTCCGGTTCAGAAACTACCTTCCATGACCACCTTCCCGGACAGCCTTTCAGCCGGTGAACCATCCTCTCTTTTGGGGCCTGCCATGTACTCCTCTTCCTCATAACCTTTTCTTTTTCTGTTGGAATAGAAACTGCATTTATCATAATCGCGTTTTTTTATTTTGTCAAGCCGCCGCGGGCAAAAACCTTTCTTCTTATGGAAGTTTTAAGATTTCACACGCTTATTTTCGGTGAATCCGCGATGCACAGTACTGCATTTCTGCGCGGCCGTACGACGCGTAGCGGACCTGTTCTTTCGAAAACGGCTTCGCATTGCTTGGCCGTCCCAGGTTTTCGCCGTGGATCACCTGATCCACAAGGTCGATGAGATCTGCGAGAACGCCGAGGCTGAGCGGATTGTAAACCGGATGCGCCGTCGATTCAAACACCTGCGTGTGATGACCGCCGAAGAATTTCATGCGGCCGCCCCTCTTCACAAGCCATGCCATCAGTCCGACCAGCCCGTCGTAATACTCTTCCAGGCTCGTTCCGCCCGGCACCTGCATCCAGACACCGCAGCCGCTTCCGATCGCATCTCCGGTGAACAGGTAATTCTGTTTCGTTTCCAGCACAACGACGCTGCCCGGCGTATGGCCCGGAGCCTGACAGATGGTAAGCTCTGTTCCGCCGAGCGGAATCACGGAATCGGTACGGATGTCATGAATCTCCTCCCACGGTTTTAATTTTCCCGCTGTCAGTACGCTGAGCGTCTCCGGGTCCATCTTCTTTTCGTCGTGGCACATGTAAACCTCGTCGAACTCATCGATATGATACATGTGATCCGGGTGCGCATGCGTGATGACTAAAAGCAGCGGCTTGTCCGTCAGCTCCCGGATCACCGGCAGAATCTTCGCGCTGACTGTGATGCCGGTATCAATCACAGCCGCTTTTTCTTCTCCCTCCACCACGTAGAACGACGAATTTCCCGCGTCCAGAATACAGTAAATCTTTTCCCCAATTTCTGTTACCTGAAAACCTTCCATGATGTAAAACCTCCCTTGTTATTGAAACAGATTCCACAGTGTGGTGAACACAAGTCCCCCAACCAGAATCACCACCCATAGAATTGCGGTAATTCTGGCTTTTAAGGAATGAGACTGCGTGCGGAGCGCCTCCGGGAACTCTCCTTTTTTCTCCCACTCGCCAATCCGTTTTTTGGCTTCTTCTGTGTATTCCTCCGGCACATAAATGGCTCTTCCCTGGTACGACATTCCCATCGAAATCTGCAGAAATTCACCGGCTCCCTCGCTTTTTCCATAAGCCGGAATCCGGCTCCGCTGCAGAAGTTTTACGACCTTGTTCATCGTTGCTTCATCATCTGTCCGATACACCTTCCGATATTCCATATCTTTCCCTCCTGTGCTTTGTGCCTTAGATCCACCTTCCGCTATTTTATGCTATTTTCTTTTTTTCTCTCAGCATCATCACCCACGCAATCCGTAATCGAAGTTGATTGTGAGCAGCATCGTAATCTGGCCAAGTGAAATATGATATCAATGTCCTGCGTTCTCTTCCCCGATGATAATCGAAAGCAGCGTATGATCCAGCATGATCGTGCGGTTCCACGGATTGAAAATCACACCGCTGATCTCCTTTGTTTCGGATGCCATGTGGATCAGCTGTTCCAGGCTCACGAGAAACGTGGATTTCACGCTGCCGGCGCCCTTTAATTCCTCATCAAAGCTCGTAAACGCGGCCCACCAGACTTTTCCGTCTGCGCTCTTTACTGTTCCGATCCGGATCTGATCGTCGCCGGATGGCGGTTCCACGGAAAGAATCGCCTGTCCGCCCTCTTTCATTCTGCGGCGGATTACCGTCAGCACATGTGCCAGCAGTTCCGGCGTCGGCTCCTTTTGCAGTCCCAGAATTGCTTCCTCTATCGTTTCATTCCCCTGCAGCCCTTCGTCCTTTGGAGTTTCCATTTCTTTTGCCATTGCTCTTGTCCTTTCTTTTTCGCTTTTCCCACACAGAATCTGTGTACCATCATCCCCGGCAGCTTCGGCACTTCCGATGACCTTTACTCTGCGCCTACCCAGATGCCATCTTCCCCGCAGAATCTGCACTCTTTTGATAAATCCAAAACGTTTTCCATCCGCTTTAAGATCTGATCGTACTTCCCTTCCCGCATCAATGCAATCGTCACCTGATCCGTTCCGATCTGCAGATGGCGGAAGCCGCGTTTTCCTTCCTCCGTCCACGGCAGAGTCAGCTCCAGTTCAAAGCCGCCGCTGCTTCCGTACAGCTCACCCGGCTGTTCGTCCGCAAACAGCTCGAAAAGCGGCTGATAATATGCTTTGAAATAATTCTCCTCTGGAAACCAAAGTGTCCCGTCCCCGGTCCGCTCCGGCTCTTTTACAACGGCATTCAGATAGCCTCTCTCGTAATACGTCATGCACGCCGCGCTCTTCGCCAGCGGATTTTCATTGATCTTCTCGATCTCCGACGCCGCCCGGCATCCGTTTCCAAAGGCCGCCTGGCTGTTCTCGCTCCTGCCGACCGGCTCCCAGACGCTCCATGCGTTCTGCTTTCCGTATCCGATCAGATCCTGGCGGTATGCACCGTTGTATTTTACAAATTTTTTCTCCCCCGGCTGCTCGATCAGGTTCAGCGGTACCATACAGTCAATTCCGTACAGCTTCTGCGCAATCAGCCGCGTGTAGATGATGCCGAGATAATGACAGATTGCACTGCGCTCCGCCGTGTCGAGATACATAATCTGCTCCGCTTTTGCCAGCTGGTCGCCGCGTGTTTCGAGCACACTCTCCACCATCGCAATCCGTGACTGCAGCTCCGCCTTCCGTTTTCCGCGGTAGCGCACCGACAGACGGCCGTACGGCATCGTGCTTGCAAGAACCGCGTGCAACAGCTCCAGATTCGTGTATTTGATCATAATATCTTTCTTATTTAAACCGAGCTCTGCGTCGGTATCGACTTCCGTTACATTGATGATATATGTTTTTTCTTCGGTCAGTATCATTTGTTTTGCCTCTCTTTTTCAGTACTCTCTTCCATGCTCCTTCAGCCAGCTCTGCCACACTTTGTAATCGGGCATCTGCTGTGCCACCACCGCGTAAAACCGCGCGGAATGGTTCATCTCTTTCCGGTGCGCCAGCTCGTGGATAACGACGTAATCCATCACGCGCTCCGGCATCAGCACCAGTTTCCAGTTGTAGTTCAGGTTTCCGGCGCTGCTGCAGCTGCCCCAGCGGGTTTTCTGCTCACGAATTGTGATTCTGCCATACGTTACGCCCATCTCTTTTGCAAAATGTGCCGTCTTTTCCGCCAGCATCTGCGCCGCACGTTTAACCGCCGCTTTTCGTTCTGCTTCCGTCAGACGGTTCGCTGCTTTCTGCTCTGCGGCCGCCAACGCTTTTTCCCGGTGTGTGTGAATCCAATCCTGTTTTTCTTTTAAGAATACTTCGATTTTGTATTTTGCCATCCGTTTCGGTGCCGCACCACCACGCTTCCATCCGCTTTGACCTGGACGGCGAGCGTTTTGCGGGCGGAATACACGATCTCATAGGGAATCTGTTTTAAAATCCGTTCTGCGCTGTCTTTCTGTTCCATTTATTTTTCCTCAAAAGCTGTCTGTTTTACCATTTTTTTGCCTGTTTTTCATTATACCTTTTTCCCGGCAGAAACGCAATCGGATTGCTCACAGAAAAAACGCGAGCAGAATCACCGTTTTTCTTCCGGCAATTCTGCTCACATTTTTCTTTCTCTTATTTCAGCTCAATTTTTTTCTGCTTTCTTCGGATGCACAGCTTCACAAATAAAATCGCCGCCTGCACACAGAGAATCATCACCAAAATTCCAATCATGGACAGCGCTGTTGCCCCCAGTCTGATCAGTTTTCCCATTCTTTTTTCCTCTCTTTTCTTTCTATCGTGCCAGAACCGGATCGGCTGCCGCATCCCACAGCAGGCTGTCCGTCTCACTTGGTTCCAGGTATCCATATTTTACCATTGCCGCCAGCACCTGCTTTTCCCGCTGCAGTGCCAGATCCGCGTGGCGCGACGGTGCGTAGGCGGACGGTGCATTCGGGATTCCGGCGAGGAGAACGGCTTCGCTGTCGCTCAGCTCCTGCGGTTCTTTCCCGAAGTAGCCAAGCGACGCTTCTTTCAGTCCATAGTAGCCATCCCCGAAATAGATGGTATTGATGTACAATTCCAGAATTTCTTCTTTCGAGAGCTGCCGTTCCACATAGAGTGCCGTCCACGCCTCTGCCGCTTTCCTGGCAAGTGTCTTATTCTGATCGTAATACATGTTTTTTACCAGCTGCTGTGTGATGGTACTGCCTCCCTGCTCCGGTTTCATCACGCGGATATCATGTACAACGGCCCGCGCCATGCTGATCCAGTCTATCCCGTGATGTGTGTAATACCGGTGATCCTCAACAGCAAGCACCGCTTTTTTGTACAGATCCGGCACCTGTTCAAGAGAAGCCCACTGTGCTCCGCTTCTGGCTTCCTCTACTGCCTGCGCGAGCGGCTTTTCCTTCACTGCCTTCTGATAGGAAACATATCCCTGGATTGCCCAGAACATTCCGGCCGTCAGCAGGATCAGGCAGAAAAATGCCAGAAAACCTCCGACCATTTTTCCCGCTGTTCCCCGGTGTTTTCGTGTTCTTTTTCTCATGGTTTCAAACCCCTTTGTTGTTCTTTCCTGCTTTCTATCCTACCATATCTCCCTTAACGCCTTCTTGCCTCTTTCTTAGGAATTCATTAAAATTGTGAAACTGTATGAAATGCATTTTGCACGTTTTTTCAAATAATCGCTGCTGCTGCGGAATACTTTAACCGAATCATGCAAGTAGCGAAGCGGATTGCGAATATCCGCTTGACAAAACAGAAAAAGACAGACACCTGGCAGATTGTCAGGATGCCTGTCTCTTGTTTTTATCTTTTGGTTTTTCAGAAACGCCCTGTGATTATGCTGCGGTTCCGTAGTTCATTACATGAGCTGCTGACAGTGCTTTTCGAACAGCCACACCGAGAATTTCAGCTACTACAACGGAAATCACATCTTTTACGATGTACGGAACGGAAACTGCCAGGAAGGAAGCCGGGATCGTGTTTCCTGTTACAATAGAAAACTGTACCACACCGAATGCGTGACATACCGCAAGACCTGCGATTCCAAGAACGAATGGTTTGCCCGGGAAGCCTTTTTTAATTCCGGCACCGCAGAGCATTGCCATCGGAATAAATCCGAAAATAAAGCCGCCGGCCGGTCCGAGAAGAGCGCCGAAGCCACCGCTCATGCCGGCATAAACCGGAACGCCGATCGCGCCGAGGATCAGATAAAGAGCGGACGATGCACCTCCCAATTTCCAGCCAAGCACGTAGCCGCAAAATGCCATTGCAAAGGTCTGCAGCGTCACCGGAACGCCGGTCGGAAGCGGAATCGTCACAATGGACAGTACCGCAAGCACTGCCGTCATCATGCCGGTCAGTACAATCTGTTTTGTTGTAAGTTTTGATTTTTTCATGAATGTAAGTCCTCCTCGCAGGTTCTTGTATCCAATTCTTTCTGCTTTTGAATTGTTAACCTCGTTTCAATATAGGTTAATATTTCATTTTTGTCAATCCCTTTTTTAAAAATGCAGAGAGTTCTGCTACGATTCTGTTACACTTCCTGAAAATAGCGGTCACCCTCTTGTTTTCTGTTTTCTTTCTATGGTATACTATATAGTCTCGGAGTTTTTCCGGGAATCTTCACCCGATACAAACGATGAACTTTTACCTCATTTGAAAGGAGATACCCTCTATGAAACCTTCCGAAAATCCTCTCGGCTCGGAACCGATCAGCACTCTTTTGCGGCGTTTTGCGGTTCCGAGCGTCATCGCGATGCTCGTCAGCGCCCTCTATAACATGGTAGACCAGCTCTTTATCGGTCACAGCATCGGCGTGCTCGGAAACGCAGCGACCAACGTAGCGTTCCCACTCAGCATGGTCTGCACATCCATCGGTCTGCTCTGCGGCATCGGCGGTGCTGCAAACTTCAATCTCTGCATGGGCAGACGAGAGCCGGAGCACGCGAAATCCTATGTTGGAAATGCCATCTCCATGCTGGCAATCCTCGGTGTGATCCTCTGCGTTGCCGTTCAGCTTTTTCTGCGTCCGATGATGCTTCTCTTTGGTGCAACGCCGGATGTCATTGATTACGCCTGTACTTACACCAGAATTACCTCCATCGGCTTCCCGTTTCTGATTGTCACGATCGGCGGCTCCAACCTGATCCGCGCGGATGGCAGCCCGAAATTTTCCATGCTGTGTAACCTGGTCGGCGCGATCGTCAACACGATTCTCGACCCGCTGTTCATCTTCGTTTTCCACATGGGCATGGCAGGTGCAGCGCTCGCCACGATCACCGGACAGATTTTATCGTTCGCGCTCGTTGTCTTCTATCTGCGCGGTTTTAAAACGCTGCCGCTTTCTCTTTCCGATCTGAAGCCGAAAATAGCCTGCTGGGCACGGATCGCTGCGCTTGGTGCAACTCCGGCATTCAATCAGGTGGCAATGATGGTTGTTCAGATCGTTATGAACAACACACTGACCTACTACGGCTCCAATTCCGTCTATGGAAGCGACATTCCGCTTGCATGCGCCGGCATTATTTCAAAGGTGAATATGCTGTTCTTCTCCTTTGTCATCGGCATTTCCCAGGGACTTCAGCCGATTGTCAGCTTCAACTTCGGTGCGCAGAAATATGACCGCGTGAAGGACGCCTATAAAAAAGCAGTTTTTGCGGCGACTGCCATTTCCATCGTCGCCTTCCTCTGTTTCCAGCTCTTCCCGCGCCAGATTATCGGCATTTTTGGTTCCGGTTCAGAAGAGTACCTGCATTTTGCAGAGCGGTACTTCCGCATTTTCCTGTTTTTCACATTCCTGAACGGTATCCAGCCGGTCAGCTCAAACTTCTTTACCTCCATCGGAGCGCCGAAGAAGGGTATTTTTCTTTCGCTGACGAGACAGATTATTTTCCTGCTTCCGCTGCTGCTGATTTTTCCGTATCTCTTCGGCATTGACGGCGTGATGTACACTGCACCGATTGCAGACCTTGCAGCCGCATCAGTCAGCATCGTTATGGTCGTGCGGGAATTTAAGATTATGGCAGAGCTACAGAAGACTACTGCCTGAAAACAGTTTTTTTCCTGTAGTTTCCGCTCGTTTTTACTGCGCTGCGGTCGTCAGAGTCTTGCTACAGATCATTGCCGTGTAAACAGGAAAGAATCCTGTCCGGAAAGTAAAAAATCGTATGCTGTTGCTTTTTCCACAACAGCATACGATTTTTTTATGCGTTATCCACACTTTTCTTTATTTATTCACATGCATCCACATCAGTCCATGCGAAGAATCATGGTCAGGATTCGTTTTGCACAAAGAGCGATTTCGTCGCGGGTGATGTATCCCTTCTCAAATGCCTCCTGTACGCGCTCCTCGTATCCGTTTGCCATCTTGATATCATTTCCGGCTTTTGTCTCGCGGTAATGCTCGCCGTGTGTCCACCAGTCGGTCGTTACCATTCCCTTAAAGTCCCACTCACCGCGCAGAATACCGGTCAAAAGATCCTTGTTTTCAGATGCCTGAACGCCGTTGATCAGGTTGTAGGACGACATGATTGTGTATGGATCTGCCTCTTTTACGATGATCTCGAAGGCTTTCAGGTAAATCTCACGCAGCGCACGCTCGGAAACGCGGGAATCGCTGTCTTTTCGGTTTGTTTCTTTGTTGTTGCAGCAGAAGTGTTTCACACTTGCCCCGATATGCTCGGACTGCATACCGCGTACCATTGCCGCACCGGATTTTCCGGCTACAAGCGGATCCTCGGAATAATATTCAAAGTTTCTTCCGCAGAGCGGGCTTCTGTGAATGTTGACAGCCGGGGTCAGCCAGATGCCGATGTTGTTTTCTTTGACTTCCTCTCCGCCGGCTTTACCGATCTCTTCGATCAGCTCCGGATCCCAGGTGCAGGCAAGCAATGTTGCACACGGCCATGCGGTCGTGTTGACGCCACACTGCGGCTGAATGCGAAGGCCTGCCGGTCCGTCTGCGGTCATGATATTCGGGATGCCGTACTCAGGCAGATTTCCCATGCCAAACGTATTGGCAACTCCTGTGTTCGGCTGACCGCCGAGCAGATGAATGAGTGCTTCTGTCGGAAGCTTATCTACAAACTCGTCGAGCGTTTCTTTTCCTTCGACCACATTCATCAGGTTCGGATTCGTCTTTGCTGCCTCCATAAGCTCGCCAAAGCTCTTTCGCTCCTGTGCTTTGACTGCCGGGAGGAATCCTTCCAGAGTCAGCTTATCCTGACGCTCCAGTCCTTCTTCCTCAACAGGGCCGTTATCGGTCGGAAGCGCTTCGTAGGTTCCATCCGCAAGGAGACGTTTTTCCAGCTTATGCGGAGCGGCAAGGCTGGTGTACTGTGCAGTCACTTTTGTCTCTGCCAGATCGTAGGTGAAGTCCAGTTTCTTCGCATCTCTTACATTGTTTCCAACGTAGAAGACGTAGCTTCCTGCCTCAAGAACATAGGCAGATTTTGCAACCTTTCCAAGGTCATCAAAAGATGCCATATCTTCCACTGTAAAGGAAAGAACGACTCTCTGTGTCTCGCCTGGCTGCAGCAGTCTTGTTTTCCGGTAAGCGCCGAGCTCTTTGGCCGGTTTGCCAAGCTTGCCCTGCGGTGCGCCATAGTAGAGCTGTACAACTTCTTTTCCGGCACGTTTTCCGGTGTTGGTAACAGATGCTTTTACAACAATCTTTCCATCCTTCTCTTCTGCACCCAGAACTTCTGTCTCAAAGCTGGTGTAGGAAAGGCCGAAGCCGAACGGATAATTGACCTTCTCCGCTGCGCCAGGAATCGTCTCGAAATAACGGTAGCCAACGTAGATATCCTCGTTGTAATCCACGTAATAAACGGATTTATGGAAGTTCTCGGTGGATGGATAATCCTCGAGGGTTGCTGCGTAGGTATCAACCAGTTTACCGGATGGGTTGACCAGACCGCACAGTACCTGTGCCATTGCAGTTCCACCTTCCATGCCGCCCTGACCGCCGTATAAAGCTGCTCCGATCTTGTCATCTTTTTTGATCCAGGACAGATCGATCACGCCGCCGATGTTTAATACAACCACGATCTTATCGTAAGCT
>ENA-OPVL01002187-OPVL01002187.1-human-gut-metagenome-genome-assembly--contig:-NODE-2187-length-10731-cov-1.766205_pt1 | contig 10731 bp, 9 predicted proteins | sample MGYA00241496_ERZ501984 | MGnify/ENA primary metagenome ERZ501984 (study PRJEB25962, sample SAMEA2042986) | human gut metagenome | biome: human gut; feature: human-associated habitat; material: faeces... | reverse complement strand
TTCCACATATAAGGAAATCCATCTTTTTTTCATGCCTTTATCTGCCATTGGATAAACCTCCTGTTAATTAACAATCCATAATTAAATCTTCCAGTGTTCCGCCAGGCTTTACCATCGGATAAACCATTTCTTCAGGATCAATGATGAACTCGATCAGGGTCGGAACTTTGGTATTTTTCTTTGCTTCTTCAAAGGCTGCGGCAACCTCATTTTTATTGAAAACCCGGATCCCTTTGGCACCGTAGCTTTCTGCCAGCTTTACAAAATCCGGTGTATATTTCGGGTATTCCTCGCCATTTGTACGGCGGGAAAGGGCACCGGAGCGAAGATTGGTCATGCTGTAGCGTTTGCCATAGAAAAGCTTCTGCCACTGACGAACCATACCGAGATAGTTGTTGTTGAGCAGGATGATCTTGGGTGCAACACCCAATTGTTTCGCCGTCGCCAATTCCTGAATATTCATCTGAATAGAACCGTCGCCAGTGACACAGACCACCGGTTTATCCGGATGAGCAACGCAGGCACCGATCGCATAGGGCAGGCCCACACCCATAGTGCCCAAGCCGCCGGAAGTCAGCCAATGGCGAGGCTTACGGAATTTAAGGAATTGAGCACACCACATCTGATGCTGACCGACGTCGGTCGCCACAATCATGTCATCACCGCCGATTTCCTGCAGCTTCTGAAGAACATACTGAGGTTTGATGACCGAAGCGCTGTTTTCATAATGAAGACAGTCTTTTTCACGCCAGCCGTTGATTCTGTTCTGCCAGGCAGCGAGCTTTTCCGGATCAGGACGCTTGTCGGTAGTTTCGAGCAGATTGAGCATGTCGGCGATGACTTCCTTCACGTCGCCGACGATCGGGATGTCGACTTTCACGCGTTTGGAAATCGTGGACGGATCGATATCAATATGAATAATCTTGCGGCCTGTCTGTGCAAAGTTAGACGGCAAGCCGACTACCCGGTCGTCGAATCTGGAACCGATTGCGATCAGAACGTCGCAGTTCTGCATCGCCATGTTAGCTTCGTAGGTTCCGTGCATGCCCACCATACCGAGGAATTTTTTATCATCGGACGGCATGGCACCCAAGCCCATCAATGTTGAATTAACGGGAATGCCGAGTTCAAAAGCTAAACGCTGGAGCAGTTCGCTCGCATTGGCAGAAACGATACCTCCGCCGATATGGATCAAAGGACGTTCAGCCGAGAAAATTAATTGCAGTGCCTTTTTGATCTGACCCAGATGGCCCTTCGTCAAAGGTTTATATGAACGAAGTTCCATATTTTCCGGATATTGATATTCGCAGATCGCTGCGGAAACATCCTTCGGAATATCGATTAGTACGGGGCCGGGACGGCCTGTTTTGGCTATATAGAAAGCCTTCTTAATCGTCTTGGTCAAATCTTTGACGTCTTTCACTAAAAAATTGTGTTTTACACATGGACGAGAAATGCCCACGATATCCACTTCTTGGAAAGCGTCCTGACCGATCGCGCTGGTATTCACCTGACCGGTAAAAATCACCATCGGAATGCTGTCGGCATACGCAGTTGCGATGCCGGTGACGGCGTTGGTGGCGCCGGGGCCGCTGGTGACCAAGGCAACGCCGACCTTGTTGGAAGCTCTGGAGTAGGCGTCCGCAGCATGTGCTGCCGCCTGCTCATGACGAACAAGGATGTGTTTGAATTTATCCTGTTTGTAGATCGCGTCAAAAATATTTAATACGCTGCCGCCCGGATAACCGAAGACGTATTCCACGCCTTCTTCGGCAAGTGCGCGTACAAGTATCTCCGACCCGTTCAGACGTTCTGCGGCTTTAGACCCTTCTTGAGATTTCATTAGGAAATATCCTTTCAAAGTCCACGGGAAATTGATTGGAGGCGAACACTCTGCTTATGACGGAGGCCCGCATGTTCTAGTACCGACACCGGCTCATTCTTGCGGAATGGTTAGGTTCGGGTTTTTTATTCTTCTTGTAGAAGATTCTTTCAATATAGCGCAATAAAGGCGAGAACTTTAAATCTTGGAAAGAAATTACTTCTTTTCGATTTCGCGGTGAATAATCCGATTAATCTCAGTCGGCGTGACCGGCTTCTGTACGATAAGTGGAAGTTCCATCAGGTTGACCGCCGAATCCGCAAAGTCCAGTCCTTCGGTTTCTTCTTCGTACTGGGCCATAATGGCATCTCGAGAAGTGGCCGTGCTGATAATCGCCGGAATCTTGCGCCCCAGGACGCTTCGAATACGGAAGATCGATTGAAGACCGGTCAAGCGGCCCGGCCCCAAGTTAAAATCCGAGAAAATAATATCCACCGGCGCTTCCTCGATTAACTGAGCAGCGAGTTCTGCATCAAAGTATTCAGCCCTTCTCACCTTAGCGCCCCAGCCTTCTAGCAGCGTTGCCAGACTCTCACGGATCAAAGGATCGTCTTCAATTAAGAGGACGTTGACATTTTCCAAGGAAAAAATCCGATTCGGCTGTACGGGCGGCTGAACCTCTGTAGTATCCACAGACGTTTCAATTGCCATTTCCAAGCGGAAGATAGAACCCTTCCCGACTTTTGAAATGAGCTTAAGTTCAATATTCAGAAGTTTGCAGATCTTATCGACAATCGAAAGACCTAAGCCGAAGCCTTCTCGAGATTTATGACCGGCGCCGCCGCGGTAATAGGCCTGAAAAAGTTTTGCCTGATCTTCTTTCGTAATACCGCAGCCGGAATCAGAGACCGTAACGACCAGCGTATTCTTTTTTGTTTTCTTGGCCCTCAGCAGGACACCGCCGTGCTCGGTATAACGTACGGCGTTTCCGATAAGGTTACGAAGCACCCGTTCAAAAAGCAGTTCGTCGGTGACAATCATCAGGGGCTCGGCCCTCACTTCAAATGTCAGTCCCCTCTGTTCAGCCATCGGCGTAAATTCATTGGCTAATTCAGAGAAGATTGAACGAATGGAAACTTCGGATGGCCGAATCTTCATCGTCTTGGAATCCAGCTTCGAAATAATCAGAATCTGATCCACCAGCGTCGCCACCGTATTGCAGGCCTTCGACAAATTATCAATTAAAGGCTTAGCCTGTTGATCGGCCTGCCCCTGAAGAATAGAGATAAAAATGCCCATAGCCTGGAGCGGTTGACGAAGATCGTGGTTGGCCGCTGCAAAGAATCGTGTTCTTGCAGAGATCGCCATTTCGGACGCTTCGCGGATATAGTCGGCCTTCTGCCGCTGGAAAATCAGCTGCTCCATCAAGAACTCTCGTTCAAACGAACGATAGATACCTTGGAGATAAATCTTATTCAGACGGACGCCGAAGTAGAAAATAATGAGGAAAAGAATAAGCGTCCAGAATAAAGCGATAAACAAGGACGGCTGGTATATCAGGACGAGCTTCAGAATCGTCGGAAGCAACGTCGCCGGAACGAATATCCAAAGGGCTGGAAGCCAGATGGCGTAAAGCGGCACACTGCCGAATGTCACGCCCACAATCATGGCCAAGAGAATCATCTCGACAATGACGTTATCCGGAACCATGAAATAAAAGCCTGCAAAACCGATAGAGAGACCCGACACCAAAATCATCTGGAGCGTGCGGTTCTTCCAGTAATGGAAACGCTTGTCCATGGACGGTTCATTGAAGAAGTCGTCCGCAGATTTCATGCTCGCCAGCGTATGCATCACATTAAAAGCCAGCCAGAGCGCCATGACCCAGCCCCCGACATAGCTCCAGCAAGTCAAGGTAAAGATGAGGTACAGCAGCATGCGGATGGCGACCACAGCTGTCGTACGATGCTTCAAAACCGACAGCTGGCGGAGCTGCACCTTTGAAGCTAAACGAGCGCCGGAAAGATGAAGATGATAATTGGTCGCCTCAGGAGGGTCCGGCTCAAAAATGGTTTTTAGGCGCTTAATCGCAGAAAAAATCATTTCTGCACCCCAGAAGCTTTGAAGTTAGGACAGCCGGTCATCCTGAGTTCGGCCATATTTGACTGAACGTTGAGATGAGCCTCGGCGCCGACCACAAGCGTGGCGGTTTTCATTTCGTGCCCAAACGGCAATCCTGAGATAAACGGTGTTTTCGTTTGGCCTGCGATATAACTCAGAGCGTCTTCGAGCCCGTATCCGAAATCGTGCTCAGAGGACTTAATTTTTGAGAAGTCCCCCAAGATCACGGCGTTTTGATTATCGATCACTCCAGCCTGCAGAAGATGATTCAAATCACGTTCTATTTTGTAGGCCGGTTCAGCAATGTCTTCAACAAAAAGAATGCCGCCTTCGACTTTCGGAAAGTATTTAGTTCCGAGCATCGAACACAAGACGGTCAGATTTCCTCCCCATAGCAGTCCTGATGTTTGAAGGTCCGGGAACGGCGTCGGAAAAAAGAGTTTGTATTCTTCTGCCACCAATACTTCAAAGAAAGTTTGAATGGTATAAGGATCGCACTTGAGGTCGCCGAGCACAGAAGCCGTCGGCGCCTGCAGGCTCTTTCCGCCGGTGAGCGCCAAATAAGCCGTAGTGAAAAAAGTAATATCGGAAAAACCGGCAACCCAAGTTCCATTAGATTTGATTTTGTTGAAATCAAGGTTCGGTAGGAGCCGGGAAAAACCGTAACCGCCCCGAGCGCACAAAACAAGTTCGGTGTCGCTGCAGGCCTGCTGAAAATCATTCAAACGAGCGGAGTCGCTGGAACCGCCGAAACGGCCGAAGCTGGTGTAAACATCTTCTCCGATCGTTACGTCCCAACCTCTTTCTCCGAATAGTTCGGCCGCCCTCTCGACGGATTTGAAATGAATGACATTACCGGAAGGGGCGTTAATACCGACTTTATCCATTTGATTTACCACGGCTCTTTCTTAATTCGACAAAAAAACTTCGGAGCATCCGGAGACAGTCTTCCTCCAGTACTCCTGCTGTCACATCAGTGTGATGATTGACTCTTCTCTCGTCAAATAGTTTAAACACACTTTCGACGGCTCCCGCTTTTTGGTCTTTGGCCCCGTAAACCAATCGGGTAAGTCTGGCACCGATAATCGCGCCGGAGCACATCGAGCACGGTTCAAGCGTCACATAGATCGCGCAGTTATCGAGTCGATAGTTTTTAATATTTTGAGAAGCATTCCTAAGGGCAATGATTTCAGCGTGTCCGCTCGGATCATGACCGGCAACCACCAAGTTATGACCTCTGCCGATGATTCTGCCTTCTTTATCGACAACAACTGCGCCGACCGGAACTTCTCCGGCCTGATGAGCCTTTTCTGCCTCGGCGAGGGCTTCGCGCATGAAGTATTCATCACGTGACCGATCGATTCTTGAAAGTCGAACTTCTTCTTCTCGACTTAAAGCCTGCTGTTTTCTTTTTTGCCGAATTTCTTCTCGAAAGCCCTCGACCGCCGAAGTTAACTCCGAGAGCGAAAATTTGTTGACATGCTCATTGGGTGGGGAGACCGAAGCATCCAAAAGATTTTGGGCTGAATCGGTTATCCAGCTACCGGCTTCGACTAAAAATTTTTTTGCATCTTCTTCGTCCGGATCAAGCGGATCACGGGCCGTTGCCCTAAACGCATCTACAACTGTACGGAGATGTTCGGGAGATTTTGAAAGAGAAGCAAGAGAAGAGCCTCGCCGAATAGACAATTTCACAAATTTCGAAATTAGATCCGTCTGCTGAGGCATCTTGTCATAGAAAATTAATTAAGACGCGGCTGTTTCCAATTAATATCGGTGCTTTGGTTTGCCACGCCTTCCTTGAGCTCACACTCAAGGCCTTCTTCGTCGCTGGTTAATTGACCAAATTTCTTTAATCGTTCTAAAGCATCCAGCATTGTTCTTGCGCCGTGTTCTCCGACATAAATATCCATATCGTCGCAGCCGTACTGATTTTCTTCCATGGCAGCCAGCGCAGAAGATGCTGCCTCATATCTCTTAGTTAACTGGCGGAAATCCTCTTCGAGAAAAACCATCAGTTCTAATACGGCAATATAAGGCGTGCCGGAAAGCTCCGGATGCCTGACAAAAACCGTAAAGACTTCAGTCAGCATTTCATCAACTTCTCTTCTGGTGCTAAAGAGCTCATCGATATGATTCTCGGCGACTTCCATAAAATCGTCTAAGTTACTGTAGTCTTCCGGCTGAGGCGTGTGCCGCTCATACGATTGTATTCTTCCGTTCGCCATCGCGTGAACCTTATGGCCTTCTTCTATCATCTTTGCCAGGTCAGGCGTGGTTTTAAATTGCTTTATTCCGATCTTTTTCATGGCCAAAGTATAACTGAGTTGCCCGCCTAGCATGTTAACGCGCAGACCTCAAAAACGAGGGTAAAGCCGTGCGAATCGAGTAATTTAAATTCTTTTCCTGCAGTTCTTGTTTCGAAATTATTCTTTTATCGAACCATGAGTAGAAACAACTTTTTGATGAAACCATGGCAAAAAACTCATGGCCCTAAGAATTACGGTCCGTCGGAACCATGAAGAAATAACTTGAAAAATCCCCGTCCCGCAAATAGAGCTATCTTGAAGCATCAATCTTTAAAATCTCTAACCTATTGAAAATTAGTACAAAAAAGGGCGCCCTCAAGGCACCCTGATGCTTTTATAAGCGAATTAAAATGCTACCTGATCACTCCCACTCAATCGTGGCAGGAGGTTTCCCTGATACATCATAAACGACGCGATTAATGCCCTTAACCTCGTTGATGATGCGATTGGAAACCTTGCCAAGGAGATCGTACGGCAAATGTGCCCATTTAGCAGTCATAAAGTCGCTGGTCTGAACAGCTCTCAGGCTGACAACCCAGTCGTATGTTCTGCCGTCGCCCATCACACCGACGCTCTTAACCGGCAGGAAGACAACGAAAGCCTGGCTGACTTTGTCGTACCAGCCGGCGTTGCGAAGTTCTTCAATGAAGATCGCATCGGCTTCTCTCAGAAGATCGGCGTATTCGCGCTTGATAGCGCCGAGAATACGAACACCGAGGCCGGGTCCGGGGAATGGATGGCGATAAACCATTTCAGCCGGCAGTCCCAGAGCGATACCAAGTTCACGAACTTCGTCTTTGAAGAGTTCGCGAAGCGGTTCGAGAAGCTTCAGATGCAGTGTATCGGGTAAGCCGCCGACGTTATGGTGAGACTTAATCGTCTGAGCCTTCTTAGTCTTAGCACCGTTGGATTCAATGACGTCAGGATAAATGGTGCCTTGAGCAAGCCACTTAGCGTTCTGAAGTTTTTCAGCTTCTTCCTGGAAAACTTCGACAAACAGACGACCGATGATCTTACGTTTGGCTTCGGGATCGGTAACTCCGGCTAAAGCATCCATGAAACGGTCGGAAGCATCAACCACAATCAGCTTCATACCCATGTTGTCACGGAAAGTCTGGGCAACCTGCTCTCTTTCGTGCAGACGAAGAAGACCGTTATCCACGAAGACGCAGGTCAGCTGATCGCCGATAGCACGATGAATCAAGGCAGCGGTAACGGAAGAATCGACGCCGCCGGAAAGACCGAGAATAACTTCGTCTTTACCGACCTGATGGCGAATTTTTTCAACCGCTTCCTGTGCGAAGTTGCCCATAACCCAGTCGGGATTGGCTTTGCAGATCTTAAGAACGAATGTCTCAAGAATTTCACGGCCCTTTTCAGTATGTGTGACTTCCGGGTGGAACTGAACAGCGTAGAAGCCTCTTCCCTCATCAGCCATACCGGCAATGGGGCAAGTCGGAGTCGAGCACATCAGTTTGAATCCCGGCGGCATTTCAGTGACTTTGTCGCCGTGGCTCATCCAAACCTTCAGATAGCTCTTGCCGTCTTTATCCGTAAAGTCGGATATATTCTTCAAGAGTTTTGTGTGGCCGTGTTCACGAACTTCTGCGTAGCCGAACTCACGCTGAGCACCGTTTTCAACCTTGCCGCCGAGCTGCTCAGCCATTGTCTGCATGCCGTAGCAAATGCCTAAAACCGGAACACCGATTTCAAAGACGGCCTTCGGAGCGCGGTCCGTAGATTCTTCATAAGCGCTCATGTGAGAGCCGGACAGGACGATGCCGCTCGGCTTGAATTCTTTAATAAATTCATCCGATACGTCGCAGGAGTGGACTTCGCAGTAAACGTGAGCTTCACGAATACGGCGCGCAATCAATTGCGTGACTTGGCTTCCGAAGTCAAGAATTAAAATTCGATCGTGGTTCATCTTCGCTAAATATCAATTAAAAACAAAAGTCGGCCCGAGTCTATAAAACTCGAGTCGACTCTTGTCCGTCATATTAATCCGAAATTTCAGACATGTAGGGAAATTAATGTTCCAGTCTGTAGTTCGGAGCTTCCTTCGTGATCTTCACATCGTGAACATGAGATTCACGCCAGCCGGCAGATGTGATTTCAACAAAGCAGGCTTTGCTGCGCATCTCATCAATCGTACGGCAGCCGCAGTAGCCCATAGAAGAACGAAGGCCGCCGCACATCTGATAGATGATGGCAAGAACGCTTCCTTTGTAGGGAACCATACCTTCAATACCTTCCGGTACAAACTTATCAACATTGCCGTTATTGTTGTCCTGGAAGTAACGGTCGGCAGAGCCTTTGTTCATAGCGCCGAGAGAGCCCATACCGCGGTAGCTCTTGTAGGAGCGGCCCTGGTACAGAATGATTTCGCCCGGAGCTTCGTCAGTACCGGCAAACATACCGCCCATCATGACGGTATTGGCACCGGCTGCGATGGCTTTTGCGACGTCGCCGGAGAAGCGGATACCGCCGTCAGCGATCAGAGGAACACCGGAGCCTTGAAGAGCTTCGGCAACGTTAGAGACGGCAGTAATCTGCGGAACACCGACACCGGCAACAACGCGAGTCGTACAAATAGAACCCGGGCCGATACCGACTTTAACAGCGTCTGCACCGTTTTCAACGAGGGCCAGAGCAGCAGCGGCAGTAGCAATGTTTCCGCCAATAACCTGAACCTGAGGATAGTGCTGCTTAACCCACTTGACGCGGTCAAGCACGCCCTGAGAATGGCCGTGGGCTGTATCAACAACCAATACGTCGACGCCGGCGTCAACCAGCAGTTCGACACGTTCTTCCGTACCGGCTCCGACGCCGACAGCTGCACCGGCAAGCAGTTTGCCGTGTTTATCTTTGGAAGCATACGGATGTTCGGTTGCTTTGATGATGTCTTTGACGGTCATCAAGCCGCGAAGGTGGAAGTTGTCGTCAACAACCAGAACTCTTTCAAGGCGATGCTCGTGCATCAGTTTCTTAGCGTCGTCGAGTGTGGCGCCTTCTTTAATCGTGATCAGGCGCTCGGCCGGTGTCATGATTTCACTGATCTTGGCGTCCATGCGGTCTTCGAAGCGAAGGTCGCGGTGTGTAACCATACCGAGGACTTTTTCGCCCTGAACAACGGGAAGACCGGAAATGTTGTGTTCGCGAGTCAGACGAATCACGTCGGCAACAATCATGTCCGGACCGATGGTGATCGGGTCGGCAACCATGCCTGCTTCGTGGCGTTTAACTTTATTAACTTCGGCAGCCTGAGCCTGGGCTGTCATGTTTTTATGAATAATACCGATGCCGCCTTCCTGAGCTAAGGCAATGGCCAAATTAGCTTCAGTAACCGTATCCATAGCTGCAGAGCAGAACGGGATGTTTAAACGGAGGTCTCTGGTGAATTGTGTGGAAAGGACGGTCTCGCGGGGAAGTATGTTCGAGTATGCAGGAACGAGGAGAACGTCGTCAAAGGTTAAAGCCTTTTGAAGGAGTCGCATTGTTGAACCTCTAAGCACAAAAAATAATTATACGTAAATTGACGATGCTGTTTTTGCCACCAGCAATAGGTATTTATTCGAAGGGTGAAATTTTATTTTGCATGTTTCCGACCTCGAGTTGCCAAAAGCGGTTTATTTAAAGCGCGAAGCCGTCTGGCTTCTTTAGGATCGATTCGGAGCGGTTCGGTTAATTCAATTCGGTCACCGTCCTTGAGGAGGTCTTCTTCTTTGCAGCGCCGACCGTAAATACTCAGACCGATTTCCTCGGTTTTTTGCCAGTTGAGTGCACGCAGTGCGTCCCCGACCGTTGAACCTTCGGGAAGCTCAAGAACTTTTTTGAGCAGTCCGGAGGGTGTTTGTTTTACGGCTGATAACAGCAAATGAACCTCCCGTACCTCGAATAAAGTAAAATTGTGCAGATTTTACTCGGCTTTCAGCCCGTTTTCGGCCTTGGCCGCATCAATTCGCTGTAAGCCATTATTACTTGGAGAGCAACCTTGGCAATTATTCAAAATAAAAAAGCCAGATTCGACTACGATATTGAAGAAAAATTTGAAGCCGGTCTGGAACTAAGAGGATGGGAAGTGAAATCCATCCGTGCCGGCGGCGCTTCCATTAAAGAAGCTCACGTTTTCGTCAGAAACGGTGAACTATTCTTATTGAATGCAAACATTACGCCTCTGAAAACCGCCAGTACACACGAAAAAGCGGATCCGACGCGCAACCGTAAGCTCCTTCTTCATAAGCATGAAATCATGCGTTTGATCGGCCGCGTTGAACAAGCCGGTTATTCGCTGATTCCTTTGGACATGCACTTTAAAGACGGCCGAGTCAAACTCGAACTCGGCCTCGGCAAAGGCAAAAAGCTGTTTGAAAAACGAGCCGATATCGGTAAGCGGGAGTGGAAACGCGAACAAGGCCGTCTGCTGAAAAACAGAACGCTTAATCGAAAATAATCTTTCTTCGAGCTGCCAATCGGCAG
>ENA-OPVL01002185-OPVL01002185.1-human-gut-metagenome-genome-assembly--contig:-NODE-2185-length-10733-cov-1.499063_pt1 | contig 10733 bp, 11 predicted proteins | sample MGYA00241496_ERZ501984 | MGnify/ENA primary metagenome ERZ501984 (study PRJEB25962, sample SAMEA2042986) | human gut metagenome | biome: human gut; feature: human-associated habitat; material: faeces... | reverse complement strand
AGCCATACAAAGATGATGCGGCTATGGCTCACCTGTTTAAGCAGGAACAGCAGAAACCGCCGAAACGGATCGATCTATCTCGGCAGTGCGGATAGCTCCAGTTACCTCAACGCCATCGACAAAAACGCGACGAGGAACAGGATCTCCCTGCTCATGGCGAAAGCTGATTGTGCAGGAGTGCGCGAGAGCACCCACTGCTTCGGCATCTTCCAAGGAAACTCCATCATGCAGCGCACGCCATGCAACCGCACGATACATAGCACCCGTATCCAAGCAGGAGAAGCCCAGCTCTTTCGCTACAGCTTTTGCAACGGTTGACTTACCTGCCCCCGAGGGACCGTCAATCGCTATGATCATCTACGCCAATCCTTTCAAACACTCAAGAAACGTGGGAAAGCTGACAGAAACGCTGTCGAAATCGATAATGTCAACTGGAGTATCGGAGCACAACCCGACCAAAGACCAAGTCATAGCGAGACGATGATCCTTGCGCGAGTCGAACACAAGCCCCTGCGGAACCTGCAAATCAGGCTGACCCTCGATGTACAGATCATCATTTTCAGCCCAAGCGTTCACACCCAGCTTTTCCAAGCCTTCAATAATAGCGGTAAGGCGATTCGATTCCTTCTTAGTAAGCTCACTAACCCCGCGGAAAACTGTAATTCCAGCAGCATGAGCCGCAACCAGAGCCAGAACAGGAATCTCATCGATCTCTGAGGCGATGTGCTGCGAAGGAATTTCGCAACCTACCAACCTGTCGGTATACGTTGCTTCGATAATGCCTATCGGCTCTTTGCCTTCTGCGGTAAGGTAACGCACCTCAATAGAGGCACCCATGCGCTCAAGGGTGCGAATGAAGCCGACACGACCAGGATTGAGGCTGACGTTCTCAACCTGAATGGAGCTACCCTTCTTCAGGAGGGCAGCACAAATCAGAAACGCCGCCGATGAAGGATCCCCCGGAACGTCAACCTCCGAAGCGGAAAGCACAACGGGGCCTTCAACCGAAGCACGACGAAACGCATGCTCCACCTTTACGCCAAATTCAGGCAGCATCAATTCCGTGTGGTTACGCGAAACAGCGGGCTCGTTGATGGTGGTGGTACCTTTGGCACCTAAACCAGCCAAGAGAACCGCTGTTTTCAGTTGCGCCGACGCCATCGGCGAATCGTATGTGATAGCTTTGAGGTTCGGTGTACCAATTTCCGTTACCGGCAGGGGTTCGCACGCCTCAGGCTCAAAGCTAGCCCCCATCTTCATCAAGGGTGCAATGATACGACGCATCGGACGCTTCTGAAGCGACTCATCGCCCGTAATCTGAACGCGAATACTCCATGGAGCCAAAATGCCCATAAGAAGTCGCGAGGTGGTACCAGAGTTCCCGCAGTCAATGGGGCCCTCGGGTTGTTTGGGGCCCTCAGCACCCCACCCCGTAACGCCACCGGCCAACGTGCCGTCAATTTGGCGTTCCAAAGAAACCTTTGCGCCCAAAGCGGAAACCGCGCCAATGGTTGAACGCACATCGGCGGAATCGAGAACCCCCGTCAAACGCGAGGTTCCTTCTGCCATAGCGGCAAAAAGCACAGCACGATGGGATATGGATTTGTCACCAGGAACGCGGGCGGCTCCATCAAGAGGAGCGCCCAAAGGCTCGATGCGTGTAATATCTGAATCACCCATGACGTCCACTACTCCTTAGATAGAGGGTTGAAGGAAATGCTGAAACCAGCTTTGATGAGCTGGGTGGATAGCTTTCCGATATCGCCTTCGTCGGTAAGTACCATATCGAGAACGGCGCTCGAAGACGTGATGTGGTCAATATCGATAGACTGCACGTTGCAACCAACTTGGCTTGCAATGGTAGTGACCTCGGCAATGATGCCAGGACGATTGGTAAGCGGGATGCGCACTTCCAGCAAATCTTCAGTTGCGGGAACCCATTTGGCGGGAATAGACCTACGGGCTTGAGCCGCTCGGTCAAGCAGCTTGGTGAACTCGGTCTTATCGCCTTCGCGCAACACATCTGCATAACCACGCAAAATAGATTGCACCTCATCAAGCCCTTCCACAATGGCTTCTCGGTTATCAAAGGCGATTCCCGTCCACAAAGCCGGAGAACCCGCAGCAATGCGGGTGGAATCCTTAAACCCACCAGCAGCCAAGCGGAATAGGGCTTCCTGATCGTCGGCATGACGCACAGCAAGCTCCACCAGCGAAGAAGCAACAAAATGCGGCACATGGCTTACGATGGCAACCGCTTCGTCGTGTTTATCGCGCGGCAAGGAAACCACGCGCGCGCCGAGGCCCGCAAGTGCCTCATGGAGATTGGCGTAATCGTCTGGCGACGTTTCCTCGTCGGGACACAGCACCCAATGAGCACCTTTGAACATATCCTCTCGTGCGCCCTCAATACCGCTTTTCTCCGAACCTGCCATCGGATGACCGGGAATATACTTTTCGGGATAGCGCAAAAGCTCCTGCGCCTGTCGGCTCACGATCTTCTTCGTCGAACAGGCATCGGTTACCACGCCTTTGAAATCACAGGCAGCAATGATACGAAAGTATTCGTTTGCCACAGGTACGGGAGTTGCAATCATTACCAGTTCGCAACCGCAGAGTACTGAACCTAGATCCTCGCTCGAAACGTGGCCTTCATCGATCCAGCCACGCTCTTGAGCCGCCTTAACCGCATCCCCAGAAACGTCAATGCCCACGAGACGCGCATCGGGATATGCGTTGCGATACATTGCCGCAAAGGATGATCCGATAAGTCCGAGGCCGATAACGGCCACTGAGGAAAAGTGCGTCTTCATAGCTAATTTGCCCATTTCTGATAACGGTTTGTTCGTGTGGATGATTCTACCACGCCTATCTGGCAGCCTGTTCAAGCGCTACAACCTCTTGCGAGCTGAGCACGCGATATTTCCCTTCAGGGAGACTGCCCAGTTCAAGAGGACCAAATGACTCACGGTGCAAGCGAAGCACAGGATGCCCTACCGCTTCGAGCATACGCTTCACTTGACGCTTCCTGCCTTCATGGATGGTGATTTCCACAAGAGCATTCCCTCCCTTGCGGCGAATCAGGGAAACAGCAGCGGGTTGAGTCATGCCGTCTTCCAACTCCACCCCGTGACACAAACGGTTAAGGGCTTTTTCGTTCGGTGCGCCTTTCACCAAAGCACGGTAGGTTTTATCAACGTGGCGAGAGGGATGCAGAACGGCATTGCCCAACTCCCCATCGGTGGAAAACAACAACAACCCTGTAGTGTCGTAGTCCAAGCGCCCCAGCGGATACAAACCGGGGATCTCGTCGCAAGGCACCAGCTCCGCAACGCAAGGGCGCCCTTGAGGATCTTTCATAGAAGTCAGAAAGCCAGCCGGCTTATTGAGCATCAACGTAACCGCCTGGTTCGGCTTGCAAACGGGAGCTCCGTCCAAACTCACCTCGTCAACAGAAGGATCAACCTTGGTGCCAAGCTCTGTTACCACATTCCCGTTCACGGAGACTCGTCCCGCCTCAATGATCCTCTCACATGCGCGACGGCTAGCTACGCCGGCTCGTGCCAAGAATTTTTGCAGGCGTACTTGACCAACCTGTTCGTTTTCTTGCACGTTAGCCCCTATTCATCCTCATCGAACACCAACTCATCGAAGTTGATCTTATCAACTGCTCCCACACCTGCGGCAAGTGCATCGGAAAGCATCGTCTGCATCGCTTCTTGCATGGTCTCAGGCTGCAGGGGATCGTCCTCAACCTCTTCTTCGCCGCCAAGCGAATACGATTCGTCCTCCGGACGCACCACATTCAAGCGCTCGGAGATAAAGGCGCGCGTTTCCTCGTCAGGAGCAAACGATTCCAACGGGGGAAGATCCCGTACCGAACGAAGACCAAATTTTTCCAAAAAGGTTCGGGTGGTTGCATACAGCACTGGATTACCAGGCGCGTCCTGCGTACCCGCTTCGCGCAGAAGTCCTTTTTCAACCAGAGAGTTGATAGAGCTATCCGAGCTCACGCCACGAACCGAGGCAACACCGTTGCGGGTAATGGGCTGGCAATACGCCACAACAGCTAACGTTTCCAATGCCGCTTGGGAAAGCTTGCGAGTATCCCATGAAAGAACATAGCGCTCGATGAGCTCGTGGTAGCGGGGATGCGTGTACAGACGCCAACCGCCAGCAACTTCGCGAAGCTGAATTCCCCTCTCGGCTTGCTCGAGCTCCCTTTGCAAGCACACAAGCGATTCCTGCACGCGGGCAGGATCGACTTGCAACATGTCCGCAAACGTCAAGACCCCGACTGGCTCATCGATTCGATGGCGCCCATAAGCCATGCCTGGTCGACCTCAGCATATGCCGCAACGTCGCCGGATTCCCGCTCGTTATCCTGATCTTCCTGCATCATGCCTCCCCTGTCGAATCGAATTCACCGTCATCCAAGATTTGGGCGCTTGCCCCTTCAACGTAGGTGATGGAAATGTCCCCGAACAAATCGTCTTGCTTCAAGCTCACCATATTGCGCTTGAACAATTCCAGCATAGCCAAAAACGTCACCACGATTAGATGGGGGCTATCGTCTGCCGAAACGAAATCTGAAAACTTCGCGCTCCCATCGGCGCACACTTTATCGAACACCGTGCGAACCTGCGTTTCCACAGGAATTACCTTTGCTGCGATATGCTCAGATTCCAGCAGAAACACATCGCGACGGGCAATACAGCTCGCGCACAGCTCACCCAAACGGTCGATTTTAACGTCACCCAGGTAATCCGGCACCAATGCGAGAAAGAAACGATCGGGGCCAAAGGGGCGCGTATGAACACGGGACTCCGCCTCGAAACGACCCTGCAATGCGGCTGCTGCATTTTTGAATTTCTTATATTCCAACAGATGCTCGACCAGTGCATCACGCATTTCGCTTGCCGACATTTCCTTGTACTCTTCAGGAACATCTTCGGCTTCTTCATGCGGCAGCAAACTTGCCGCTTTGATTTCCAACAACGTCGAAGCAACGAGGAGAAAGTCGCTCGCCACATCCAGGTCGACGTTGCGCATACGCTGCACTTCCGCCAAATATTGGTCGGTGATTTCCGAAAGAGAGATAGACCCGATGCTCACTTTTTGACGGCTAACCAGATACAGAAGCAGATCGAAAGGGCCCTCGAAGCTTTCTATGCGAACACGATACGACATGCCTACAAAAGCGCCTCAAACGCATTTTGGCGCAACGTTTCGTACACGCCGATAGCAACAGCGTTGGAAAGGTTCAGAGAACGCAAGCTCTCACGCATGGGAAGACGAACGCATTCTTCCGCATGGGCATCGAGCACCTCTGGGTCGATGCCTCGACTTTCGCGGCCAAACACCAAATAGAGCTCACCGACATCGGCCAAATCCTCATGATAGAAGGATCGGCTGGTGTTTCCCGTAAAGAACAGCATGCGCTTGCCCTTATGCTCTTTAAGGAACTGGTCCACACAAGAGTGACGAACGATGGTTACTTTGTCCCAGTAATCGAGGCCAGCACGGGCAAGATTGCGCTGGGTATAGCGAAACCCCATCGGCTCTACCAGGTGCAGCGTTGCGCCCGTGCACGCACAGGTACGGGCAATGTTGCCCGCATTCTGAGGGATCTCTGGCTCAAATAGCACCACATGCAGATCAAGCGCCATTACGCATCGAGTCCTTTGTTCATCTCTTCCTCGATTTCTTCCGAAAGCATGATCCACTCTTCCTCGTGAGCGGAGAGCGATTGCTTCAACTTCGCATGCTCAGCTATAACATCGCTCGAAGAATCTTCGTTCGTGTAGAAATCAGGGTCAGCCAACAACGCCATGATCTCTTCCATACGAGCGGTTTCACGCTCTATGATCTTGTCGAGTTCCTTCACTCGCTTACGCTGATTCTTCAGTGCAGCATAAGCACGATTGCGGGCCTCTGCCTCGGCGCGCTTTTGCTCCTTGGTTTTAGGAGCAGAACCGCGAGGTGCCGTCATGGGCTTCTTTGACGACGCCCCTTCTTTCGAAAATGCCTTCGCAAACGCCGCCGAGGAAGCAACAGCAGGTGCCGCCTTGACGGGGCGCTCTTGCATGCCATCGACCGCGCTACGGGTATCCTCCTGCCCGGTTTTATACAGGTAGTAATCGTAGTCGCCCGCAAACGATGTCACCTGACCAGGTTTTATCTCGATGATGCGATTAGCTACAGATCGAATCAGATGCCTGTCGTGCGTAATAAGAAGGATGGTTCCCTCAAACTGTTTTAGAGCCTGCTCCAAAATATCAGCACTCGCGATATCAAGATGATTCGTAGGTTCATCGAGGCAAAGCAAAGGGCGTGGGGCAACAAGCATCTTGGCCAAGGCCAAACGGCACTTTTCGCCACCAGAAAGAACGGAAACCTTTTTGTCTACCGCATCTGCCTGAAACAGGAAAGCGCCCAGCAGTGTTCGAACCTGGGAAATACTCCAACCAGGCGCCGCACCATCTAACTCCTCAAAAACGGTATTGCCAGGATGCAGTTCCTCAAGCTGATGCTGAGCAAAATAAGTTTTGCTCACATGGGCACCATATTTAATCGTACCCGCATCAGGTTCCAGAACGCCAGCAATCATCTTAAGCAAGGTAGACTTTCCCGCACCGTTTGGACCGACCAATGCAACCTTTTCCCCGCGGTATAAAGACAGATCAAGGCCATCGTAGACCGTCTTTGACCCAAATGACTTGCACAAGCCCGTGGTTTCAACCACCAGATCGCCCGTACGTGGTGGTTGCTGGAAATTAAAGTGCACGCTCTTGCGCTCAGGGGGTACCTGGATGATCTCCATTTTCTCGAGCTTGCGCACACGATCTTGCACCTGCTTGGCTTTCGTTGCCTTATAGCGAAAACGCTCGATGAAAGCCTCCATATGAGCAATTTCCTCTTGCTGCTTCTGGGCCTGCTCACGCAACAATTCAAGGCGCTCTTCACGCTGCGTCAAATAAGCAGAATAATTGCCTTTGTAGAGCTGAACATGGCCCAAATCAATCTCAGCCACCCGATCAACCATGTTGTCCAGGAACTCGCGGTCGTGGCTTACCACAATCACGCTTCCGGAATAACTACGCAAAAAACCCTCAAGCCACTTCACGCTTTCGAGGTCGAGGTGGTTGGTGGGCTCGTCAAGAAGGAGCACTTCAGGGTTGCGCGTTAGAAGTTTTGCCAAAGCAATGCGCATCTGCCAGCCGCCAGAAAAATCTGAGGTCATGCGCTCCATGTCATCTTCGCCGAAGCCCAAGCCGAACAATACCGAGCGCACGCGCGACTCAAGCTGATAGCCACCCATAGCCTCATACTGGTCGCGAGCGCGCCCATATGAAGCAAGCTGCTGCTCGGTGGGGTTTTCGCCCAATGAGGTTTCAAGCTCTCGCATATGGCGCTCTTGATTCAGGATCTCATGCTGGGCAGACAGAACCTCTTCGAAAATGGGGCGCTCCCCCATTTCGATGGCTTCCTGCTCTAGGTATCCAAGCTTTGCGCCCTTTGCCAGTATGATGCGGCCATCATCGGCATCCTCTTTGCCAGTAATGATATTGAGCATAGTGGTTTTACCAGCGCCATTCGGGCCAACAAGGGCAAGACGATCATGCTCTTCCAAACGAAAGGTGACGTCTGAAAACAGGATGCGGGAACCAAAAGATTTTGTGATGTGTTCAAGCTGTAAAATCATAACGACTCATTGTACCGTATGCGAACAGTACGACCGAGCGATCCAAGCCATACTTACAAACCACGCATGATTGCACAAACCGCCACCGCATAATCCAAATTCGCAACGATCCGTTTCGCAAGCTTCCCGTACTCCGACTCGATAAAACATCACACGAAGGCAAAACAAACGTAGTCTAGTCGATGTAAATACTCGGAGAGGCGGATCGATCGAGCTGATGCCCGCGCACATATTCGATAAAGTGCTCCACACAATACGGACGATAATTCTTGTCACAATAAACAAGGTATATCGTATGACAGTATCGACGCTTCTCCAGCTCATTGTTGTATAGAGGTTTAACAACAATGTCTTCCATCGTATGAGGGAAAAACGTGTCGAGCATTAATGCCAAATCTGAACCATTAGCTGCAAAGCCCGCAAGAATAGACTCATCCTCATACACATAGCGGACATCATCGACATCAAAGCTATCGAGCAAATTTTTCACCGATTTTCCGAGAGGAACTTCCTCTCGATACGTAATAAGTGATTCGCCCTTCAAATCGCCAGGCGTCAGATACGGCTTCGAGGCCAAAGGCGAAGAGGGACTCATGGCGACAACAAGGTGCTGCTCAGCAACGGGAATCTGATGCAACTTATCGCTGTACAGAGCGTCAAATGCGCAAAAAGCGACATCGTGCTTTCCCTCGACAATTCCGCAAAGCAATTCTTGAGAAGGCTTCTGGTTGATATTGAATTCGGTTTTTCGCTCATTAACCGAAGAATAGCCGTTCAGCAAGCGAGGAAGAAATTCCGTTTGAAGCGTGATGATGCAGCCCAAATCGATTACGCCGCCATCACCTTCACCGGAATAGCCTTTCATGATGGCAATGCCCTTATCCAGCTGCTCCAACGAAGCATTTACATATTTGAGGAATTCTGCACCATACTTCGTAAGCTCCACATTACGACCCGCTTTTTGAAACAGGGAAACGCCCAGCTCTTGCTCAAGGGAAGAAATGGAACCAGAAAGGGTGGGTTGCGTAATGAAAAGCTCCTTGGCAGCTTTTGTGTAGTGCTGCAATTCGGCCAATTTACGAAAATAATAAAGCTGAGACAGATTCATGCTTCCACGCGCCTCCACCTAAGACAAAACGTTAGTTATTATAGCGTAAATCCGATAAATAAAGCTAAACCTATAAGCCATTCTTTGGTTTAATCGCTACAACCACAGTCATAATTGTCAAAATACGAGAATGCTTCTTTTCACACCCCTCGCCAAACTCTATCGGGCACCTCACTTGCTCCGCAACAGCCACCTCCCCCGAATAAGACGATAATCGTCACCCCTCCCCATCTTGTTAGGTAAACACAGGCCCGTCCCTGCTGCGAGCTTGACTCAACAGCAAAACGAAAAGGGCCCTGGTTTCCCAGAGCCCTTCGAGTAGTGCATGAATTATTTCATGAACGCATCGTGTTTAGTCGTGCATCTTTTCCATAGCGCTGTAACCGAACTGCTTCTTGAAGCGAGAGATTACATACAGGGACATGCAGATGCTTACGATTGCAGCAACGAGGAGCAGAACCATCATGATCCAAACTGCGCTACCCTCACCAACGGACTTGGTCATGCTGCCAACGATGAAGGGCAGGAATACCGATGCGAAGCCCATGAAGGTGTAGTACATACCAACGTTACGACCACGAGGACCGGGGCACATCATCTGACGAAGTGTAACGCCCGTCTGAAGCATGCCGCCAGCAGCGGAGAAGCCGAGCACTGCAATTGCCACGTACACAACGCCTGCACCAAGGTTGAGAGGCAGAGCGATGATAACCAAAGCCAATGCGCAAGCAGCCAAGATGGAGTCAATAAGGATAACCTTGATTGGGGTCCAACGAAGCTTGCCCATCATCCATGCCCAGAAGAGAACTGCAACTACGGAGCCAACCGTGTAGATGGAGGTCAAGCCTGCGGCGGTAGTGGCATCAAGACCAAGGTTAGTGATACCGAACTGCTTGGTGTACTGCTGAGCGCCGTACATGATGAACATGATCAAGAAGCCGAAGAACAAGGTGCATGCATTAACCATTGCGTTAGGCTGCTCGAGCATAGCGTCCTTGGCTGCCTGAATTTCTTCCTGAGCCTTGTTCTTGGCGCCTTCGTCATTACTGGATGCCGCGATCTTGCGCTCGTCGTCGTAAATGAACGGGGTGCAGATTGCCATAACAGTGGCGATAACGGACATCACGATAGGAATCATGACGTTAATGTGCCAGTTAGCACCGCTGTTCATAGCTACGAACAGAGGATAAACGATACCGGAGATGGAGATAACCAGCTTGATGCCGATCGTGGTAGATGCAGAATACTTGGGATTTGCTTCAGCAATTGCAGGGTAAAGCGATCCATCCCAGAAACCAGAAGTGGCAACACCGGAAAGGAAACCTGCCACACATGCGACCGTAGCGTTATCGGTAACGAGCATGATCACGAACGAAATGATGTAAAGAACACCACCGCCAACTGCCATGATCTTACGGCCAATGCGGTCAGAGATTTCGCCTCCGATCCAAACACTAATGAACTTACCAATACCAACCCACATGATTGCCGTTGATACCGCAGCGGCACCTGCCGTTGCATCGGTGAAACCCCATTGCGTGTAGAAGTTCACCTGGTTCTGACTGAAGATAATCGCCTGAACGCCGTGTGTTAAATAACACATGTACACTGTCGCGATTGCGAACAAGTACTTAGTTGCTTGCTTTGCTGCGCTCATAACTTCCCCTTCCTCTATGGACTGCTTGAGCCATGCGTGATCCCCTGATGAAAACGACGGCTCAATACATGTTTATGTTAGACCTGCCATTTAAAGACTTCTAATTCATTCGAATAATGCGAATACAATCCTGCTATAACCACTGTTTATGAGTTTAATAATTTGAAGCAATATTTAATAATACGTGCCATATATTGGGGACAGATAGTTGCCCCCCTCTCCTAACGAAAGCATCATTCGGTTATCCATTTCAGTGGCTTTCG
>ENA-OPVL01002182-OPVL01002182.1-human-gut-metagenome-genome-assembly--contig:-NODE-2182-length-10752-cov-5.619519_pt1 | contig 10752 bp, 15 predicted proteins | sample MGYA00241496_ERZ501984 | MGnify/ENA primary metagenome ERZ501984 (study PRJEB25962, sample SAMEA2042986) | human gut metagenome | biome: human gut; feature: human-associated habitat; material: faeces... | reverse complement strand
GGCACGGCCTCTGCCGCGGCGGTATCAGCTGTGAGCGTCAGCTCCGGCATCAAATTTTTCTCATCAGCCATGGTCATATCCTCCGTTTACGGTTTGATTGTCGGTTTGCTGTTCCGGTGTCTCCCGGCAAAACAGGTCAGCGCCGCAAGCACACTGGCACCAGCGGCCAGCGCATAGCCCCAGCAGCGGAAACTTTCTTGTTGGCTCATCTGTTTCATCACTGCCTCTTTACAGCTCCAGCTTGATATCCGGACCATCCTTTGGGGAATCCTCCGCCTTCAGCGGGTCCCCGGTCAGTCCTTCCCGGGCCATCATATTCTCCAGGACCGTGATGTCCGTGGAAATGTCCAGTGCGTCGGCGCCGTAGAGTGCATCCAGCTGCTTTTCAAAGGCAGAGACAATGGTGCGCATCATTCCCTCCACCTTGGCAAGAGTGGTGTCGATATTTTCCCCCGACACGCCGGTCCCGCTCATACGGTCATAGGCGTTGAGGAGTTTCAGGGTGGTGGGCAGGTAATAGTCCATAAAGCGACGAATCTGGGGCAGTTTCTGAGGAGAGCGCCGAACCTCTTCAAAGATCTTGGCAGACACCTGCTCCAGCCGCACGATGTCGGCGGAGATCCCGGGATCGGCGATGTTGTCGTCCAGTCGCTTCATCTCCGCGATGGCCAGCTGTCCGTCCTTCATCATCTTGTCCAGCTCCGCATTGCCGGTGGAGGGCTCTTCCTCCTTCTTCGGCTCCTCCGCCGCAGCAGAGGCCTTTGCTTCGCTCCGGGCACCGCCCCGGCACAGCAGGCTCACCACCACAAAGACCGCTGCGGACGCCATGCCCAGCAGCCCATAGTGGAGGGGTTCATACAGGGGAAACAGCAGCGCGTATGCCAGCCACAGTACCGCCACCGCATAAAAGGGCGCCACGCTCCTGCGCTTGTTCGCTTCCATAGAGGACCTCCTTGTCCGCATAGATTGGTGATATTATACTCTGCGGCGTCTTTTCGGTCAAGCAACCCGCGGTAAACTCCCGGAAACACCCTGCTAAAAAAGGCAGGCGTCCTGAAAAGACGTCTGCCTTTTTTTGCAGCAGCCGCTATTGCGGCAACCCATAACGCATCGTGGTGGGGTCCAGGGTCGCCACTTCTGCATGTGCAAAATTCACGGGGGATCTCTCCTTTCTTCCGGTTCCTATTTTTTACTTTCCCATACTTTCCTGCCATCCTCACTGATGGACATAATCTTATATTATCGCTTTTGTGCAGTAAATTCAAGCGCAATGTGTTCACTTCTCACTGGCCCGTGCCAAACGACTTTCATTTTTGCGGGCAGCATTTTTTCGCAGGGTTTTGCAGGCAGGTCTTTTTATACTGGAGACAGAATCTTTTTCACGCTGCAAGGGAGATCCCGTTATGAAAAAAGCTTTTCTGCTGCTGTGCACTCTGCTCCTGGTGCTTGGATGCGCCCTGCCTCTGGCCGCCTACCACCTCACCCGCGCGGTGCTGGGGCCTGCCGTTTCCACGGTCCGCCTTCCGCTTTCGTCACCGGAGAGCACTGCTTCCGCCCCGGAAATCTCCGCTGCCTACGCCGGTGACGCGGACCGGTTCCTGATTCAGGATGCCTCCACCGGGCAGGTGCTGGAGTTGTCCCGCCGGGAATATCTCATCGGCGCGGTAGCGGCCGAAATGCCGGTGAGCTGGCCGGACGAGGCCCTCAAGGCACAGGCCGTTGCCGCCCACAGCTACGCGCTGTACTGCCGCGACCATGCCGCGCCGGACAGTATCGGCTGGCTGACGGCCGACCCGGCACGACGGCAGGGCTGCCTGACTGACCCGGTGCTGCGCAGCTACTGGGGCACTGCCTATGAGACCAACTATGCCCGTCTGTCCGCGCTGGTGGACGAGGTGGAACATACCGTACTGCTCTGCGACGGTGTCCCTGCCTGTGCCAGCTATTTTGCCATCTCCAACGGCCGCACCGAGGCCAGCGAAAACGTCTGGGGCACCGCCCTGCCCTACCTTGTTTCGGTGGACAGCAGCACCGACCTTGCCGCCGACCATTACGAGTACGCCCTGACCCTTTCGGCACAGCAGACGGCACAGCAACTGGCTGCCCTGGGCCTCACCGCTGACCTTGCCGCCCCGGAGCAGTGGTTCGGCACCCCGGAGTACACCGCCGCCGGTTATGTTGCTGCCCTGCCGGTCTGCGGGCAGCGCATCACCGGTACGGCCCTGCGGCAGGCGCTGGGCCTGCGCAGCACCTGCTTCACGGTCCGGTATGAGAGCGGTGCGTTCTGTTTTACCACAAAAGGCTACGGCCATGGCGTGGGGCTCAGCCAGTGGGGTGCCAAGGCACTGGCCGAGCAGGGGCAGAACTTTGCCGACATCCTGGCCCATTACTACCCCGGAACTTCCCTGTCCGGATAAAAAAAGAGCCCATCTCCCGAAGGAGACAGGCCCTGTGAAATGCATGCAGAAGGGATCAGCCAAACAGGCCGGACAGCCAGCCGAGGGTGCTCTGGATCGTTTCTTCCGCCGTGGCCGTAATGGTCTGGTCGGTAAGTTTGGTACCGTCGGGGTCCTGCACCGACCAATAGGTTGCGGTGCTGGTGGCGGCATCCGAAACGGTGAAGTCGCTGGCGAAGCAAAGGGTCTCGCCGCTGGACTCGGTCACGATGACCATGTAGGTGTAGCAGCCCGTGGGCAGCTCACCGAAGTGGATCTGGTCGTCCAGCGTCTTGAGGGAGAAGCTGGTTCCGCCCACCTGGGCCTGTGCGGACTGCACGATCTTGTCGTTCTCGTCCAGGATGGCCACCTGCACACCTTCCAGCGTGCTGCCGGAGGTGCTGTTGGCGGTGCCGGTAAGGGCCATGCCGCTGCCGGTGCGCACATTGACCGGATAACGCATGCCTTCCAGCCGCAGGTCATCTGCCTGCAGGGCTGCGCCGTTGTGGTCGGCGCTCACATACCAGTAGCAGGACGCCTGTGCAATGGACACGCTGGAGCTGGTGAGCGGGATGCGGCCGGAGGAGATGTTCCCGGCCGGGTCGGAGCAATAGAACACGCCGTTCGTATAATCGGTCAGCAACACGGCATGGGGCTGCGTGCGGTCGTACAGGACGATGCCTTCCGGGTGCTGAGCCAGCAGCTGGATGAGCAGCTGGGTCTTTTCCTGCTTATTGGAGGGCAGGGTCGCATAGGCCACCTGCATCTCCCGGTATGTAAAGCTGTGGGCCAGACCATTGGACCAGGCCGTGGAGCGCACACTGTTTTCAGTCACATCCACCCAGTCAGTCCGTCCGTCAAAGTAAGCGCGGCGGCGCAGCATCATGGCAGCCGAAGCCAGTGTGCAGGTGCCGCCCCGGCTCTGCTTGAAGTAGAACCCGGCATCCACATTCAGGTCCACAGCCAGTGCTGCGGGCAGACAGGTGAGTGCAAACACGATGGTGAGCAGAATGCCCACCAGTTTTTTATGTGCGGTCGTTGGCGCTGCGGTATTCACGGTCTGGTCGCTCCTCCCTTTTCTGGCATCATTTTTCACGTTTCACTGCCATAAAGTATACCAGCCTGTAACCATTTTGTAAACAAAGGCGGTTATTTTTTCTCAAGATTGACACGTTTTCAAGGTTTTTGTTGGGAGAAATGCACAATTTCAAGCGCGATATTCTACATATCCTACAAATTTTTTGTGTTTTATTTCTGCCGTCGTTCCTCCTGTCGCACGCAAAAAAGCCGTCTGCCGCAGGCACAAAAAAAGAAAAGGTCCAACGACTTCTGTTGCGAAATCGTTGGACCTCTTGGTCCAGCAGAGCTGGACAAATCCGAACTTTTTTCCTCCACCGAATCAGTGGTCAGAGTGTCCTCAAACCGGACGGTTTGGGTTCCATCCTTGTAATTGAACGTAATCAGCATCCGGTCATCGTACAGGAAAATGGCATTGACAAAAATTTCAATCAACGCTTTTCGTTGCTTTTTCTGCGAAATATCGAACTTTCTGAATTTCATCAGCCAGAACCGGATGAAATTCTCATTGAAGCTGGGCTTCTTCAATTTTTCATCTGCGATTTTTGCAGTCAGTTCATCTTTCTGGATTTCCAGCGCTTCCAGACGCTCTTTCGTTGTCCGGGTGTACAAGCCGTCCTCGATTGCCTTCATCAGGTTGTCCAGCTTTTTGTTGACCTCTCGCAGTTGCTTTTCCAGCAGCGGGATCGTTGTGTTCTCCTGATTCTGGACATCCATGACCAGTTGAACGATCTTGTCGATCACCGCATCGTCCTGAATCAGCTTCATGGTCTCCCGGACGACCAGATCTTCCAGCCAGTCCTTCTGCACGGTCTTTTTGTTGCAGCCCTTGCGCCGCTTGACGTTGGCGCATTTATAATAATAGTAGGTGCGCCCGGTAGCACTGGTTCCGCTTTCGCCGAACATCAGCGCACCACACTTGCCGCAGAACAGCTTGGTGGTCAGCAGATATTCCTCATCTGCCTTGCCACAGGCAGGGGCACGCTTGTTCTTATCCAGACGCTTCTGCACCCGGTCAAACAGGTCTTTCGGAACAATAACCGGAATTGCATCCGGCACAACGATATCCCGGAAAGACAGTTCGCCAATGTACCGACGGTTCTTCAGCATGGTATTCACGCTGCTGTGGGTCATTTTGCCGCCCAGCATATTGCGGACACCCTTGTCGTTGAGGAAGTTTACGATCTCCACCATCTTATCGCCGTTGTCATACCTCTGAAAGGCTTCCAGCACCAACGGAGCAGTCAGCGGATCAAGGTGATAAAACTTGTCCTCGTCGATTTTATAGCCGATCGTTCCCGTTCCGCCGGTACACTTCCCTTTCAGAGCGTTCTCAGTTTGACCACGGATCACCTTTTCGGACAACTCTGCGGAATAGTATTCTGCCATGCCTTCCAGAAGGGTTTCCACCAGAATGCCCTGTGAACCCTCGGCAATGGGCTCCATGACGGAAATCAGATGGACGCCGTTCTTTTTCAGAATCATCTTATAGTTTGCGCTATCAAAACGATTCCGGGCAAAGCGGTCAAATTTCCAGACGAGAACAACATCAAACAGCTTCTTGCCGCTGTCTTTGATCATCTGCTGGAACTCCGGGCGATTGTCCGTTTTTGCAGAGAATGCACGGTCAATGTAGTGTTTGATGACCGTGATACCGTTCTTTTCCGCATAGGCCGTGCATTCCCGAATCTGCCCCTCGATAGATTCTTCACGCTGGTTATCGCTGGAATAGCGGGCGTAAATCACGGCGGTCATTGACTCACCTCTACTTTCTCACCTCAAATACTGTGGAAGATTCCACGAGCCACGCAGTACGCGATAAATTTCTACAACCTTGGTTTCATCGTTGACACGGTAAAATACAAGATACTGGTCAACGACCATCCTGCGGTAAGTCGGGTCGAGACGGTAGATTTCGCACATCTTCGGCGTATCGCCCAACTTGGTGATTTTCTCCCGCATCTCTTTCAGAATGCGGCTGGCTGTTTTAGGGTAAAATTCTGACAGATACCGGGCAATATCGTTCAAATCCTGCACAGCAAGGGGCAAATATTTGATTTTATACGTCATACTGTTCGTGGAGCGTCTCCCATACGCTTTCGTGATCTGCCCACTGCGTGTTTGGGTCCGCTGCCTGCTGTTTTGCTTTGGCAAGTTCCTCGGCAACATATCGCTGGTGCATGAACTCCTCGTACTTGGCATAGTCCTCAATATTGATGAGGACAGACTCTCCTCGACCATGGTTTGTAATAATTACATGGTCATGATCTCTGAGCATCTCCGAGATTTCAGCATAATGGTTGCGCAGATCGCGGGAAGGACGAACAAATGTCTGCATCATAAGGGATACCTCCTATCAAAATCATTGTATCACATAATGACTACAAAAACAAGCTAAATGATATTATTCGTCCTTTAGACGTCGAAGCGGAACATTAAACTGGTCTACCAATGCATACAGAGGTTCCTGATCATCAAAAACATCTTGATATGTCGCATATTGATCGTATATTTTCAAAGCTTGAAGAGTGTCCCGAGCCGTTTTAGCGCCAACCGTTCTGGTCCAGCCGTTAAAAGGAATCGTATACTGATACTTTTCCTTTTTCAACTTCCACATACTATATTCAACACGTGTGAAATGCATTTTACTTCCGCTTGCTTCGTAACTAACATCAGCCTTTTCCAATGCTGCGCAAAATTCCTTCATAGTTGGTGATATATGATAGGAGTTATCTTTCTTCTTTGTCATTTGCCTTAACAAGTAAGCAATAGTTTGAATTTCGGGCTCTTCGCACTTTTTGAACTTCTTCCACTCTTTAGGATACGTTGCTTCTACTGTATGTGCCGCAACAGCAACCACCAGTTTTTCATATTTATTTACTGAAACAGACGGAATATATCCATACAATGTTAATTGGTATAGCAATGTGAGTAGTGCGGTGCGCTTATTTCCATCATGGAATGCATGGTCTTTAACTAGGCCATAAAACAGTGTCGCGCAAATTTCTATTGAATCAGTATATTTCTTTCTTCCACCAAAACATACTATTTGTCTTCCTAAGGCAGAACCGAGCAAATCTGCGCTTCTAAGGCCAACCAGCATATGTTCAATATTATCACTGGATTCATCGGTAAAGTAGTCTGCCAGAATAAAGTAAGCGTGCAATACATCTGAAAAATTTATCAGCGGATGCTGCAGGCCTTCTATATCTGGGACATTTTTCGCTATGCGTTCATATTCTTCTCTTAAATCATTCCGCAAATATTTCATGATAGTTCCTTCTCATTTCATTCTCCGCAGGCGGCGCACAAGGTCGGATGCACTGTACAGCACACGGGCCACCGACACGGTATCCTCGCCCACAATGTAGAACACCGAGTAGTTATCCACCAGCATCTGCCGCAGCCCTTGGGTGCGCTCCGGCTCGCTTTCCACCAGCGCACAGCGTTCCGGCAGGATGTTCAGCGACTGGATGGCTTCAGCAATACGATTATACTGCCCCATAGCCGTGTCAGGCTCCAGCAGACGGTCGGCAATGTAGCTGTAAATCTGCTCCATATCGCTGAGGGCTGCATGGGAAATTTTCACGTCATACTGCTTCATCTGTGCTGTTCCCTGAACTGTGCGAATGCGCTTGCAGCATCCACGGTATCACCGTTCTGAATTTCCTTAATGCCCACCTGCAAGGCTGCATGGAGTTGGTCATCGGTCATGGTGTCAGCGTTCAGAGCCGCAGGAGATTTCGGCAAAGACAGCGAGAAGGGAATGCCGCCAGTCAGGGTGATCTGGCGCAGGTACATATCAATGGCGGTTGCCATCGGGATGCCGAGCTGCTTCAGTACATCCTCGGCTTGCTGCTTGACGGTAGGGTTCACACGAAGATTGAGTGTCATCGTTTTTTCCATGGTTATCACCTCGGATTTATTGTAACGCTTTTTGCTTTACAAGTCAACCGAGTGCGCAACCTCAATCAAAGTTCTCTCAGTTGCACAATATTTCTCGTGATATATTGGTTAAAGTACCAAACATTTTCAAGCTGCTATTTTATTTGCAACAAATAAAACGCATTTTCCGTATATTCATTAGATTATATATTTGTCGCTTTACCAATATTTATAAAAACACAAAGGGGATAATTATGGAGATTGTATGGTTAAATACGGAAGTTGACGCTATCCATTACGTCTACGATTATGCGGTTCCTAAACAAATACCACTTGATACTTTTGAAAAATTCGTTCGGAGCAGCAAAGAAGGAACCTTGCCTGAATTTTATGTAATATCTGAAAACGGGAAATATATCGGATATATTTTATTACTAGCCGACAAAAAAGAAGATATTCCGAAGCCTTTTACATTTCTTGCATGTCATAATGGCGATACTCTATCAAAAGAAAATCACAAAAAAATCTTGGAATTTATCAATAAACAGTGTCATGCAAACGGATGGAATAAACTCGCTTGGTTGGCTGAACAAGAAAGTCATCAATTGTAAAAAAGTCTTCAGTTCTTAAAGGTAGCCTGAGGAATCATGCTCATTCTAAAACCCCACCTGAAACAGACTCTTTTAATTGAAATGCCTGTTGCAGATGGGGTTCACTTTATACTATATACTGCTTTATAAAGGATTGCACATATAAGTTATATAGTGTTTTGTGACAATCGGATTATTTAGTAACACTGAAAGTCAGCTTTGCGCCATCGACAACACTATACATATCGCCGTTGGCAGCGGTTGCAATTCCTGTAAATTCAACCTCCCATTTTCCCTTAGACAGCCCGTATTTTACATCTTCCGTACCGCTTGTACTACGTGTAGAGATAGCATAATCAAATGTACCGAAGGGTGTTCCAAGTTTATTGAAATGTAGATTAGCTTCAAAGGAAGTGATTACTGTGCCGGGGATGGTAATCGTCCATTGGATATATCCTTCAGACAGATAATCGAGTGTGCATGAACCAGAATCGCCCCAGAAAGTTTGGCGAGAAATTGGAACAAGTTCGAACGTTGCAGAGCTTACAGCCGTTCCCGTATTAACTGACTTTTTTGCAGAAAGTACTGTACCGATAGGTTCAGCCGCAATAGCAGTAGGCACTAAAGCAGTGTTGATTACGACCAGCGCAGCACTCGTTCCAGCCATTTTGAGGAATTCGTTACGAGTCATCTTTTTCATGGTGATTTTCTTCTTATGTTTTATTAACTGTTGCAATTACTTTGGCTATGTTTCATGTTCTTTTCTCTTTAATTCTGCATCGGAATCACCTCTACGCAAACTTTTATGCATTTACCTTCCACATGAACTTTTGCTTAGTCATTCTTATTGCTGCCGATCAGCTCCATCCTGCAAGCACTCCAAAAGATGTCCATAAAGCCTATTGCCTGCATATTTAAGAGAAAGCGGATATGCTCTTTTACCATTGATTTGAATGTAGCCATTTTCAGAAACCGTTATGCGAATATCTGGCATTCCGTCCATTGTTTCACCAAAAGCTATCGTGAGTTCATTGAGTGCACCGCTATCACCAGAACCACCAGCATAATCAGTGACAAAATATGTCTGCTCAAAAGTTTTGGCAATATCTATATATGTCAGGTCATCCTTTTCAAATAGCCAAGACTGGTCAATTTGAGCACCATTAGTGTCTACTGTAAGATGGTATGCTGATACTATCCTGCATTGTTTCAATGGACGTTCTATTATCACAAAGTGAGTGACTTTTATACAAATCAGTATAATCGCCAAAATCAAGGTCACAGTCATTGTGATTGCTTTTGCTTTTTTTCTCATCATAAATAGACAATACACCTCCAATCTTTTGCTCCTAATAGGAGCTTTTGCTTAGTCAACGTAGCTTGCCTTATGTTTGTGACAGCTTTTTTGAAAAAATCTCTGCTTTTCGTTATGTTTGTACGCTTATACAAAGAATCTCCATGTTATTTGTTGATTCTAACAAATAGCATGGAGTTTCATATTAAAATACGTTTTCAGCAATTTTCATAATCTCATCTCGTGAAATGTTTCCCATAATCGTGTTTGAAACGCCTCCTTGCTCCCAGCTTAAAATATAAACGGTGTCTCCGTTTTCGCTTGCACTCGTTCCCAAAGTTGCATCTGCGTCTCCAACTTTTACATTCTCATAAGTTGTATGCTCATTATCAAACGAGGACTGCTGCCCCGGCTGTATAATGGAGCAGCGAACAGTATATCCCTTGCCGCTTTCTTTTGACGAGTAAACGTGCAAAAAGTTTTCTGCTCTTTCAAATTCCTGCTCACGATCTCGTTCAAATCCATCCGGCACATAATAATCGCTGTATCCATTCGGAAGCTGTTCCAATGGTTCTCCATCCACTTGATACGTCAGCTGCATCTCAATGGGCAGGAACTTCTGAATCATCGTATAGACTGCCTTGCGGAAGTCTGCACTTACTGCAAGCGCGCCGAGAGTTAAAATTACCAGCGTCATGGCTGCAACAAGCACTCGTTTCAGCACCGGACGGCGTTTATGCAATGCTGCTTTCAGGCGAGCATCCCATCGGGAAGTGTCCGGGTAGCGTTCCTTAAGCTGTGCCGGAGTTGGCAGCTCGTCCAGTTCTTTTTGTGCATCTGCACGGAGTGCCATCATCAACGCTGCATCAAAAGAAACTTCTGTCCGCTCACTCATGGCTGTTCAACTCCTTCCACAATAGTTTTCTTCCACGGAAAAGCCGCATCCGAACCACTTCATCCGTCAGTCCAAGCGATTCGGCAATCTCCCGGTTGGTGTAGCCCATTGCCAAAAGGCGCAGTGGGTCACGGTACATCGGTTTCATCTGTCCGATCAGTTCTGTCAGGTGTTCGATGTTGTCGGTGCTGACTGCTGCATCATCCGGCACCGGGGCGTCATCTGGTGCGTCCGGGACTTCTTCCAGCGGGACGGTGTGGACATGGGCCCCCAGTTCCAGGACTGCGGCCTGCTGCTGTATGACGGCACCCAGGATGTCCACAGCGGCGGTTCGGGGTGCGGCTGTTCCGCTGCTGTGCTGTGCTCCTACCTGCTCAAAGCCCTGGAACAGAAGATCTTCCGCAAAGTGCTGTTTTGCGGCACCGGTGCACTGCTCAGCCCCACTTCATCCAACCAGGGCCAGAGCATACCAGGTATTTGCCATCTCGTTTGTTTGGAGGCGGATGTTTGATATGATCTATGTGCAAGCCTTTCTCACGGCCGGCGTAATCTGCGCCATCAGCCAGGTGCTCATCG
>ENA-OPVL01002168-OPVL01002168.1-human-gut-metagenome-genome-assembly--contig:-NODE-2168-length-10791-cov-2.112332_pt1 | contig 10791 bp, 6 predicted proteins | sample MGYA00241496_ERZ501984 | MGnify/ENA primary metagenome ERZ501984 (study PRJEB25962, sample SAMEA2042986) | human gut metagenome | biome: human gut; feature: human-associated habitat; material: faeces... | reverse complement strand
AAAAATACGGGATGAACAAAGAGGTGGTTTACCCTCATTCATTCCGTCACCGTTTCGCCAAAAACTTCCTTGACCGCTTTAACGACCTTGCTTTACTTGCCGACCTCATGGGGCATGAAAGCATAGAAACCACTCGTATCTATTTACGCCGCACTGCCAGCGAACAGCAGAAGATTGTGGATAAAGTGGTGAACTGGTAAAGTTACATTAGTCCTTAGAAGCGTTCTTGTTTACGCTTCTAAGGAATTTTGAATACCGTCAAAAATGGAGAATGTCTCTTCAATCTTGGCTACTATGCGCTGTTGCTCGGCAAGTGGAGGTAGGGGCAATATATATTGTTTTGCCTTTTCAATCGTAATGGTATCAACAGTTGTACCCTTTGAGTTATCATACATCTGTTTTAGCATATATTCGCTTCTCATGATGTGGTAAATATATTTCGTATTTATTTGATAGTCATTACACAAACAAAGTACACTTGCATCCTTGTAATAGAACTTATCAGACTCTTTTACAATGTAGCATTTGCCAATAGTACCAACGGCAGAAATCATAATATCTGACGCTTTGGGTACTGGAAATTTCTCCTTTAATGAGTTATAATGTTCCTCTGAAATATATAATTCATTATCTACAAGTCCATAAATAGACAGCTTGGCTATTTCACGTGCTCTATAAAATGGAACACCACTATGCTTCCAATCTGACTTCAAAATTCTTTTAGCTGATACGACATTAAATATTGACCCTAAATTTGTCGTTATCCACCCGCTCGGAACGTCAAACGTATAATGCCCGTTATCACAAGGTGTGAAGTCGGGATTTATACGTTTCAACAGTTCAATGGCAGGCTCGTCATTCGGGTCTTGTGGTACTAGCTTGCCATGAATGGCAAGGTCGAGGATTTTGCTTTTGGTTTGTTTGATGATGGTCTGTAAGTCGGCTTTGCCTTGTTCTATTTGGTCAATCAACTCAAATAATTTCTCTATTTCTGCAACAATGCGGTGTTGTTCGGCAAGGGGTGGTAATGCTATTTCCAAACTTCTAATCGTAGCCATTGATAGACTTGGCTGAGCCGTTGATTTTGATATACCCCGAACTCCTAATTGTCCTAAATCGCTCATAAGATAATAGAGCGCATATTTTAAATCAATTTTATTAGAGTAAGGTTCTATTTTAGCAACATTCGGAGCTAGATGACATCTTTTTAATGCCGGGAAAATACATGTATCACCAATACCAGCTCCAATAAATGTCATAAGTAAGCACTTCTTTGTAAGAGCGCTTCTTTCCAACTGTTGCGATAAAGCTTCTGATATAGCCTCATTGGTATTTTCAACAAAATATCCCATTCTTACATTTTGTGCTCTAACTATAGGCACTTCATTATTGCTGGAGATTGTATCTTTCGTGAGACAATCAGTATACTCAAATCCAGCAAGTTTAGTAACAAAAAACAGTTCTTCAATATTTGTCCACACCCACGAACTCGGCACTTCAAACGGCACATTCTCATAATGGGGCGTATCGGAAGGAAAAAAGGAGAGGAAAAATCCTCTCCTTAATCTAAACCATGTATTAGACATTTAAGTTTTTCATCGGCAATCCATAATTGTTTTGGTTGAAAATTTATATGCAGCATATTCACATTCATACTAATCAGCCTTCTTCATTCTAATGGTACAAGTAACATTTGATAAATAGAATAAGAAACAAAGCACTTATTCTTCATTTATCCGATAAATAACCATCGGAAACAATGCTGTCATTGCAGCAGGTTTGATCGTGACAAGAGAGGTTCCGGCAAATACGGTTGTGGGCGGTGTTCCTGTCAGACATATTCGTAATATCAAGGAATAAAGAAAGGAGATAACCAATAGAAAATTATAAGCAAATATGCCCTCATGCTCTCATTATGTATATAATCCATTGATAATGAGTGTTAAATGAATGATGGTAGCATATTTTTGAAGAAACAATTTGCCCTCATGCTCTCACTGTTTAATTATACTGATTATTATCTAATATTCTTATATTCAATGTGATATAGCTGAATTCGTTTTAAAATCACTCAGGTGAGAAAAGAGTCTATTTTGCCGTTTTAGGTGAAGAAAAATGGCATAATGTCTACAAGATCCCTTTTATATACACGAATCTTATCATATTTTGCTAGGAGAAACAACGGTAACTACTGCATTTTAGGGAGTTCTTGATAGTTTATATAGAAATCATTATATGATAATCGGTCATTCATATTGCAGTTCTTTACTATGGGAAATTGCTTAATCACGTTAGTGGTTAGACTTAATCACACTTGTGATTAATTTTAGTCACGTTTGTGATTAGAGTTAGTCACATTAGTGAGTAAGCAATTGCGAATAATAGAAAGAACAAATAGGAAAGTACGATGAGTAGAACTTGTCAGCATGAAAATGTAATCGGATGTTTGTAAAATAGAGTATACTGTGATGAAAAAGCTCAAAATGCGATGGTTGACAAACTTTTGAATTAAGACTTTGTATGTGCTCATGTTGTTGGTTATCAGATAGATATACTCTTTTTATTTGTTCTGTAGAATGAGGGCATGAGGGTAAAGATACTTTTTGAAATATGCTACCATCATTCATTCAACACTCATTATCAATGGATTATATGCATAATGAGAGCATGAGGGTATAATTGCTTATAACTTTCTATTAATATTGGTGTTATGTTGAGTCGATTTATTGTGAAATACAGAAGTGTTTTTAATGCTTGTTGTAGCAATTATTAAAAATAATTGCTAAGAAACGTTTTTCCTATTTAAGAAATTATTATATTTGTACCGACTATTCTACTATGGCGTAGTAGAACGTTACATATTTTAAGAAGCGTTATTGAAATTATCTTCTATCGTCAAACTTCGCAACTTTGAACTGTACCTGAAGATGATAACAACAACGCTCACGTCTGTGTTATATACCTGCCATTACTGTGGCATCTATATACCTAATGGCGTGGGTGGCTGTTGTTTATCTAGGTACAAGGCAATGCGAAGGCCCGATGATAAGATAAACAAGATACAGCCCTCACGCTTTTTTATTGTTAATCGCCGAACAGAGGAGGGGGAGTTAGGCAAAGTCTTTTGACAAGATAGACTGATCTAACATTTACAGACGTATGAAAACAACACTGCAAGCGGGAATGCGAATCCTTATTTCCCGTTATCTGTCAAGTCGAGGTTGCGGAGACACAGTATATGTCACCGGACCGCCAGGAGTCTTCTGCCCACAGACGGCAATTATAGCATCTTTCATAAAAAAATATTCTATGGTATAATTGGGGCGTATAATGTCTGAACAGAATCATTGAAAAATTATAATCTAAATTTATTGTATGGAAATTATGGAAACAAACAATATGGAAATGTATGAGGCTCCTAAAGTGGAGGTTATCGAAGTAGAAGTGGAAAAAGGATTTGCAGTAAGTGGTGGAACAGAAGACTATAACCCGCAGCCTTGGTAATTGAAATAAATAATTTAAAAACATACACGTATGAAAAAGATATTGTTCACATCTTTAGCTGTTCTTGGATTAGGAATAACCGGTTGTTCCAATGAAGATTTGGGCGTGGCGAAAAGTGGTGTTGATGAAGTATGTGCCACTATGGGAGATGCTGAATCGCGTACTGCTATGAATGGCAATTCTGTCGTTTGGAGTATAGGTGACGAGATTGGCATTTTTGTAACGAATGGAAGTTCTTCTACTTACACTAACATTAACTATTCATTATCCAGTGGAGCCGGAACCAAGAACGCAGGGTTCTCAGGGGTACTGGAAGGTGAGAATCCTGTAAAGAAAGCTGCTTTTTATCCTTATGGTAGCGATGCTTCTTATGATGGAAGTAAAATATCATTAACGTTGAAGGATACCTATAATTATAAGGAAGGAGAAAACAGCAGTGCTCTTATGGCTTGCCAAATAAATGAGAGCGCACAGGATGTCTTGGCTTTTAAAAATGCAGGTGCCCTGATGAGCATAACTGTCAATAATATCCCGAAGGACTATACTTGGGCGAAATTGACTTCTATGACCGCTCAAGAAAAAACTACTGTTCCAGCCATTGCTGGAAATGCACAAATAGCATTCGCTGGTGGTATCCCTACATTGACAACCACAGAAACGTCAAATTCCTCATCCATAACTATAAACTTTACTGCCAGCAGTGACGTCGTGACCAGTAAAACATTCTATTTCCCGTTGCCTGTAGCCGAGTATCCTGCCTTGGAACTTTCCATTGGTAATGGCGCTACAAGCAAGGTTTTAAAGACAAAAGCTTTAGATGCTAAACGTAACGAACGTTATACCACAACTATAACGTTGGACGAAGTATCCGGAAGTGTACCGACAACAGTTGAAAGTGTATCAGCGGTAGCCGATGTTTTAAAAGAAACCAATTCTGTTTCTGTGGCTGATGTGGCTTCAACTGAACCCAGTCCTACGGTTTCAATACCGAAAAAAGATACACCGGCAGAAAATGTCAGCATATCCTTTGAAAATATTTCTACAACAAATGCTGTTGCCATTAAAGAAGAGAGCACTGGTACTGGTGGTACAGCTGCACCTAAAAACGTGTTGGTATCTGTACCGCAATTAGATACTGCGCCTAAATTTGAGATAGATCTGCCTTCTTCTACCGTAACTTTGGCTGCCAATGGCGAAACAGCTACTTATGATGAAGTAACGGCAACTACTGCTGCAAACACATTGGTTCTTGGTAAAGGAGTTACTGTTAATACATTGAAGGTAAAAGCCGGTAATGTAAGAGTGAAGAGTGGTGCCAAAGTAACAGCCATCAGTCGTGAAAGCGGTAACACTTCAACTGTCATTATTTATAAAGAAGAGGGTGCTGAATTACCCAATCTGTCCGGTAATGATGCATTTGAAGTAGTTGATGCTGCCGTAGCCGACTTGCAAAATGTCGCAAAAAATGGTGGAACTTATACTCTTGCCACAGACTTGACGGGAGATTTTACTATTTCCGCAACGAATGAAGTTATCATCAATTTGAACGGTCATAAAATCACCAACAAATCTGGTGATACATTTACCGTAAACAAGGATAGTAAACTGACCATTAACGGAAATGGTACAGTGGATAATGTAAGTCACGGGAAAGCTTGTATCTATAATAACGGTACAGTAATTCTTAATGGCGGAACCTATATTAGAAGTAAGGAAAACGGTCAGGACTCAGAAAGTTCAGGTGGTAACAGCTATTATAATATTCTGAATCATGGCGAGATGACGATTAATCCAAATGTGGAGATATCGCAAAACGGGCATTATTCTTCGATGATAGCCAATGGGTATTATGATTATACCAATACGAATCCGCGAAATGGATATGTAAGCGGTACTAATCATCAGAATCCTTCACTTATCATAAACGGTGGTACATTTGCCGGAGGTCTTAATACCATTAAAAATGATGATGGAGCCCGGCTTGTCATCAACGACGGTACGTTCACCAATATGTCTCAGGCAACCGTACAGAATCATCATGTGGCTGAAATCAAAGGAGGTACATTCAATACGACTGGTTCTGCTCAGTATGTGGTGGATAATGAAGGCCATAATGGTGCAGCCAATGACTTGGGACAGATGACTATCAGTGGTGGAACACTGAATGGCAAGATCTATGTGGTTGGTGCAGGTGCATCGCTGGCTGTTACCGGTGGTACTTTTTCCGATCCGTCCGCACTTTTATACTTAAGCGGTAATGCTAACGTGAAGATACGTTTGAATGGAGACGCTACTTGTAATGGCTTTAAAACGCAAAGTGGACAATCTGTAGAATTGGACTTGAACAACCATGTGCTTACACTTGCTAAACCGACCGTTGGCTCGGCTGGCACAGAAACGAACAGTTGTCAATTGTTGAAAGGTTCTACCGTTACTATGAAAAACGGAACACTGGCAAGTGATAATGATAAAATTATGATTCAGAACTACTGTAATTTGACGTTGGATGCTATGACAGTGAGGGGGCTAAATGCCTTATATGTATTGAGTAACAATTGTGGTAATATTTTAATTAACAATACTACGATTAATGCCGGAACTGGTGCATATGCATTTGATGTTTGCGGCTTTTCAACCTACACTGACGGAGTTAAAGTAACTGTTAAAGGTACTAGTATTATTAATGGTAACGTGGAATTATCAAAAAGTACCGGAAACACCGAACCTATGGAATTAAATATTGAGGGTGGTACTTTTAACGGCAATTTGGTTGTTGATTCATCGATAACAGATGCTTCCTCTATCATTAACGTGACAGGTACTCCTTCTTTTACAGGAACCGGTTGGGATAGTTATATAAAATAAGAGAATTATTTGCTATCATGTTATTAGTCATGGCAGAAAGTGATTTGTAATAAAAGAAGGTCGTCCTGTCTCGAAAGGTCGGGCGGCTTTCTTTTTTTAAGATTAGAAGATTATGAAACTTAATCCCCATTTCAAACTCCGCTCCATAGCCGGAGAAACAATAATTGTGAACCAAGGTGTTCCCGATACTGATTTGACCCGTATTATTTCCTTTAATTTTTCCGCTTGCTTACTTTGGAAACGACTTTCGGGAAAGGATTTCACTTTACAAGAGGCAGCCTTGGTGTTGGTGGAATCTTATCATATTTCTCAAGAGCAGGCCGAAAGAGATGTGGTGATTTGGGCAGATGCACTAAAGAAATGTTCAGCCTTACTTGATTGATATAACAATGGATATAATACTCGATAAACCGGAGCAAATGCTATTTGCCTTGCTCCGATCCGCGTTGAACAGCACAAAGCCGGTTAGTGAAATCCTTTTTACCGATATATCTCCTGCCCTTTGGCAGGCGTGTTACAGACTAGCTTGCACTCAGGGAGTGATGGCCTTGGCATGGGACGGAATACAAACTCTGCCGGCCTGTTTGCAACCCCCGAAGGCTTTGAAGTTAAACTGGGCGATGGCGGTAGAGAACTATGAAAAACGCTACCTGCGGTACTGCCATACCATAGCCGAACTTTCAGCTTTTTATAAAACGCATGGCATTACCACGGTCCAGTTGAAAGGAGTGGGCCTCTCCACCTATTATCCCATTCCTTCGCACAGGGAAGGGGGAGATATAGACATCTTCACTTATTCGGCAGACCATTCCCGGAAAAGTGATGCCGAGGCCAACCGGCTGGCAGACCGGTTAATGGAAGAAAAAGGAATAGAGGTAGACTTTGAACACTCCGAAAAGCATAGTATGTTTTACTATAAAGGTATTCCGATAGAGAATCATAAAACCTTCATTAATTCGGAAACATACCGTATAGCAGTGAAGATGGATAAGCTCCTTCAAAAACTGCTACAACCCGTATCGGCGGAATTGGACGGAAAATGCTCCATTTTAATCCCATCTTCCACCTTTAATACCGTATTTCTCGCTTTTCATGCCGCCCAGCATTATGCACGCGGCCTGGCACTTCATCATCTTTGCGACTGGGCTTGCCTGCTGAATAGATACGGCCTGCATATTCCTGAGGAAGTGACGGATATTCGTTTTAGAAATATGATGCTGGCAATGACTCCCGCCTCTGTAATGATTATTTAGGAACTTCCGTTCCTGTATATGGAGGAGAAGGATTGGCGGAGGAAATCTTGCGGGAAATCATCCGGCCACCCTATACGATGTCAGTTCCGGCGAAGAATAAATGGGGCATTCTGGTTTATAAAACCAAACGTATGCTGCATACTCATCGTGCGTGCAACAGCGTGTTGCGCATTTCACTGTGCAAATGGGTTGGAAATTCTATTCTGTTGCATCTGCGCTCTCCCCATACCATCTTCCAGACGGAACGAAAATAAGCGGTTTATGTTGAAAAGAATCTGCCGTTTGTTGTTGCCTGATGAAAGGAAAATGGGGATAAGGGTGGTTTGTGCCGTATTTCTTTGCGCATTACTTGACTTTGCCGGACTCGCTGCCCTGTTGCCTGTCTTGTTTTTTCTGTTGGATGACGGGAGGGATAAAGATGCCGCCCTGTTATTTTGTCTGGTGGCAATAGTCTTTATTTTGGTGAAAAACGCTTTGGTAACGGGGCTTTCACGTTTTCAAAACCATTTTCTGATGTCTCTTTACCGTCGGCTCAGCTTTTCTCTCTTTACTTCTTACTATCAACGGGGATTATTGTTTATACGCAGCAGGGGGAGTATCCGGCTGGGGTATGAGGTGAACTATATCTGTTATGCTTTTTCTTTAAACCTTCTTTCCCCCTTGCTTTGCATGACAGGAGAACTGCTGCTTGTTTTTTGGGTGACGGCAGCTTTGTTGGTTTACGCTCCGTTGACGGTACTGATGCTGTATATTGCCTTTCTGCCTTTCATGCTGATTTACGGATGGGGAATCAGGAAACCGATGCGCCGTTATGGTGAGCAGGAGCAGCAGGCTCGTCGTGAGCAATCCCGGCTGGTCACGGAAACGATGAAAGGGTATGCCGAATTGGAACTGAATGCGGCGTTTCCTTTTCTTCAGCAGGCATTCGCCCAAAGGGTAAGGAAAATCAGTGAGAGCCGTTTGAAACTGGAAACGATACAGCATCTTCCTCTTTGCCTTTCCGAAATGGCGGTCATATCGGGGCTGACCTTGCTCACCGTTTTCGGAACAGGGGGTATCAAAGCGCTGGTAGGTGTCTTTGCTGTGGCGGCTTGCCGGCTGTTACCCGCTTTGCGCGGCATCTTAGGTGGTTGGACACAAGTACAGAATGCGGTCTATTCTCTGCGGATTATAGAGGAAGGGTTGGGGGATAAGGGGATGGAAGCAGTTTCTCCATCATGGGGGCAGGAAGCGTTTTCTTTTCAAAAAGAGATACGGATAGAACACCTCACCTATGCTTATCCTGAAAGTAAAGAGGTTCTAAAGGACTTTTGTTGTACTATTCGTAAGGGGGAATATGTAGGTATCTGTGGTGAGAGTGGCGTGGGTAAATCTACCTTGTTTAATCTGCTTTTGGGATTTATCACTCCGGATAAAGGTGCTATTCGGATAGATGGCAGGCCGCTTGCCGATGTGCCGAGGCAGGAATGGCATCGCAGGGTGGGATATGTGCAACAGGAAGTGTTTGTGCTGGATGGGACCTTGGCGGAAAACATTGCTTTGGGATGCCGGTCTATAGATAAGGAACGGGTAGCGGAGATAGTGAGGCTGGTGAGATTGGATGCTTGGGTGGATGAATTGCCGCAAGGAATGGATACTCCTTTGGGTGAAGGGGGAGGAAGGCTTTCGGGAGGTCAGAAACAACGGGTAGGCATCGCCCGTGCTTTGTATAAGAAAGCAGAGGTGCTTTTACTGGATGAGGCTACTTCTGCATTGGATAATGAGACTGAACGGGCTGTCAATGAAATGCTTCTCGGTCTGATGAAGGAGTGTAGGGGGCTGACTGTTCTTACGATAGCCCATCGGGAAAGCTCGTTGGCATATTGTCATCGTGTAATCAGATTAAATGGAAAAGACAATGGATCGAATTTATAAAATAGGTAGCCACTGCTTCGCACTGCCGGACGAAAGATTGATGGAGGCGGTGGATGGTATCAGCGGTTTCAAGCCTTTTGTTTGGCAACCGGATCTGGTTTCGGCAAAAGATGTATACGGGGGTGCTTGGTTGCCGGATTTTACTGTTTGGGAGGGAAACGGTTGGGGTTTTCCGGCTTTTCAGAGAAAGTCCTATGGGTTCGGATATGAAGATGTAACCGGTACTTTTGGTGTGAGTGGGGATAGCTTTTTGTTGGAACTGGCTCCGCAGGGAGAACCGTCGCTTTATCTCCGGACGATGGGTGGAACCGGGAGAGGTATCTGTTTATATGGTCATTATTCTCCCCGTCTTTTAAGGTTTGCCTTATGGATGGGGTATGGCCTGATGACGGTACGGAAAGATACGGTTGCCTTGCATGGCAGTTGTATTGTTTATAAGGGGAAAGCGGTTCTTTTTTTAGGTGAAAGCGGAACCGGAAAAAGTACCCATACCCGTTTGTGGAGGGAAAATATAGCAGGAAGTAAGTTGCTGAATGATGACAGTCCCATTGTGCGTTATGAAGAGGGGGGCGTGTGGGTATATGGCAGCCCGTGGAGTGGGAAGACTCCTTGTTATAAGGCGGAGCGTTATCCGTTGGCCGGATGTGTACGTTTGTCACAAGCACCGTATAACAAGATACGGAGATTGAACACTTTGCAGGCTTATGCAGCTTTGCATCCGTCTGCTCCTCCTGCATTTGCATACGAGGAGGAATTATACAGTGGGGTTTGTAGTCTGTTGGAAAAGATGGTTTCATCCATTCCTGTTTATCATCTGGAGTGTTTGCCCGATGCGGAGGCGGTGAAATTAGTATGTCGTACTTTATATGGAGATGGGTATGAAGCGGATAGCGAATGAATGTTTCTTTGCGTGGGTGGAGTCGGAAATCAAAAGTGGCAGGAGTGTGAAGTTCCGGGTGAAAGGCAATTCCATGATGCCTTTACTGAGAAATGGGAAGGATGAAGTGGTGGTGGGGCCGTATGATAAGGAGGAGTTGAAACTTTTTGATGTCATTCTGTTCCGGCAGACAGACCGGTATGTATTGCATCGGATTATTCAAAAAAGAGGCAGTCGTTATCTGATGCAGGGGGATGGCGTCTGCCGTTTTTATGAGGAATGTGAGGACACGGATATCATCGGGGTGGTGAGAAAGGTATGCAGGCCTTCCGGAAAGAAGATTGAAACGGATTCCATGTGTTGGCGGTTGGAAAGCCG
>ENA-OPVL01002165-OPVL01002165.1-human-gut-metagenome-genome-assembly--contig:-NODE-2165-length-10798-cov-21.934283_pt1 | contig 10798 bp, 7 predicted proteins | sample MGYA00241496_ERZ501984 | MGnify/ENA primary metagenome ERZ501984 (study PRJEB25962, sample SAMEA2042986) | human gut metagenome | biome: human gut; feature: human-associated habitat; material: faeces... | reverse complement strand
GCAGAGCTTATCAATGTGGGAAACGCTGCGCTGGACAACAGATGGCCGAAAAACTGATGAAAAGATCTGCCTTACAATGGAATAAATGATTATTATGCCGCTCCAAGCATTCCACTTTGGGGCGGCATAATTATTTTCCAATAAAAATGCCATTAAAAATATTTCTGCTGTTAGCTTATCAATCAGAAAATATTGAAAATCAAAACGCTTATTTCACTTTCATCATATCAAAAACGGCTTATAAAATTTGGTTTTGTTTTTTCATTCACGTATATTTGCGATTAGCAAGAAGATTTTGTTTTTTCCTTTTCTCCCATAAATAAAACTGAAATCACATGAAGAAAGAGGAGGAAAATTCAAAAAGTTCAAGCTTTGAGGTTTCCTTTTTCTGTTTTTATGTCCTGACATATTTCGGGAAAAGAGACTCCAATTGTTATCAAACTTTTAACAGACTATTGCCATGCTGGAAGAAAAGAAAATATCAATCAGCATAGATGGAAATCCGCAGCACTCTTTTCTGCAGGTAATGCTGAAACAGGTAATCAATGACCATCACTATTTCGAGATAAGTTTTGACATAGAGGTGGGTGAAGCCTATGCAACGCATTCACTGGAGAAGGCAAAGAACTGGCTTGGGAAAAAAGTCATCATACTGATGGGCGAAAATACATTTGTGGGAATAGCCACACATGTTTCGCTACACAGAGCATCCGGAAACCACGGTTGCCTGCTTCTGACGGGATACTCAAATACGTTTCTTCTGGAGTCTGAACCGACATGCGCTTCGTGGCTGGACAAGACTCTGGCCAACATTGTCAACGAAGTTTGTGAAAAAGCCGGAGTAACCGCACTTGTTTCTCCCGAATACACAGAAAAGATAGCATACGAATGCCAATACAGGGAAAGCAATTTTGACTTTATCCGCAGGCTGGCCAGACAGTACCATGAATGGTTGTACTATGACGGAAAGCAACTCGTATTCGGCAAACCTGCTGCTGCGAGCAGCATACCCCTGATGTACGGAAGAAACCTGCAAAGCCTTGACATATCCATCCAAGCCATCGCCCGTCCGCTGGCAGGTCAATCCTACCACTCTGAAGACGGACAAAAGTTTGAATCAACATCACCAGACGCACCAAGAGGTCTTGGCAGTTTGGGACATTCTGCATTTCAGGCTTCCATAGGACTATTCAAGTCACCAGCCAACCAATATGCAGAACCCCGTATCTCCAACAAAGTAGAACTTGACAACTATTTCCAGAAGAAACAACAGAGCGATACTGCAGCCTCCCACTACGTTAGTTGCGAAAGCGACTGCTATAGCCTGACAGTAGGCAGTGTGGTTGACATACAAACGGCCATACAAGGTGAGGATTTCAGTTTTACAGAACAGATGCTTGGCTCATATATCATTACGGAAATAACTCATATAATAGGTTCCGGCAACAGCTATTACAACACCTTTACGGCACTGAGCGCAACAATACCTAACCTGCCGACTCCAGATATACCATTGCCTGTAGCACAGACGCAACAGGCGGTAGTGGTAAGCAATGATGACCCAAAGAAACAGGGACGCGTTCAAGTAAAGATGAACTGGCAGTCGGGAGACATGAAAACCTCATGGATACGTGTCATGACACCGGATGCCGGAATGAGCGACAAAGTATCGGCCAACAGAGGATTTGTCTTTATCCCGGAAAAGGACGACATCGTACTGGTAGGCTTCCGGCATGACGACCCGAACCGTCCATTCGTAATGGGAAGCCTGTTCAACGGAAAGACAGGCACAGGCGGTGACAGCGGCAACAAGAAAAAGAGCATGACCACCCGGAGCGGATGCACCATCACCATAGATGATGATGCAGGAAGTATCCTTATCACAGATCCGAGCGGCAGCAAAGTATTGCTGGGCGGTGACAAGACCATCACCATCGACTCGGAAGAGAAAATCACCCTGCATTCCAAAATAATCGAAATACACGCTGATGAGAAGGTAGATACCAAAGGAGACAAAGAGGTAATTGTAAAAAGCGACAAGACCACAGTGGATGGAACCACTGAAACACTTATTACAAGCCAAACCAAACTCACATCGGAAGCACCTGCAATAGAATCCAAAGGCACAACCAGTATCTCTATTTCAGGAAAAATGGTTGATGTAAAAGGAACGAATATAACAAATATCAGTGGTGGAACCCTGAATTTCAATATGTCATAACAATTTCCAAACCCATAAAACAAAGTCCATGCTACTCGCCGACACACACTTGACTGCAGTCACCGGGGTGGATGTACACATGACAGCCGTACCTCCTTACAATCCGGTCCATCCGTACATAGGAATCGTGGTGGATCCGGCGGACTACATTCCCTTTCTGGGCACAAACGTAACAATCAACGGCCTGAAACGTGGAGTGTCAGACACCAGCGGGGTATTGCTGACACTGGTACACATACCACTGGTCGGCAGCTTTGTCAATCCCTCGATGATAGGGCATGAGAGCATGAACTTCTTCTCGTCGCAGAACGTATTCTCAGACGGGAGCCGCCTGAGTCCGAAGGGATACATGGTAATGACATGCAACGACATCGGGCTTCCGCTGTCTGCAACCTTGGAAGGCAACAAGGCAAAGAAAAGAAAAAGCCTTGTGCCCACACTCTTTGCACCCACTTCATTTTCACTACCTGTTCCGACAGGAAAGCCGGTATATGTAGGAGGCCCCTACATCCCGGATATCGGTGGCGCAATGGAAGGAATGTTTTACAATATCGGATTCAGCGTACTGAAAAAGGTGGGCATCAGCAAGTTCAATACAAAGATCCTGCAAAGCAAGGTAATGCAAAAAGTCCCGGGGACACAGAAGCTATCGGACATGCTCTGTAAGATGGGTTTCGAGCCTGTAGATCTTGTGGGAGGCGTAGTGGTTTACGAGGGACTGGACTTCAGCTTTCCATCACCCGTACCGTTATCGTGGGAACGGTCATGGTACTCCGACTCCAACTATGTGGGATGGTTAGGACACGGAGTGCACTGCATCTATGACAGGTGCGTGCAGGAACTTCCCCAAGAAGGAGCCACAGCACTGCGCATGGAAGATGGAAGAATCGTGGCTTTCCCGATGATACCTAAAGGAAAAGAAATGTATCTGAGAGAGGAACGGACGACATTGAGGCATACGAAAACAGGATATGAGGCATACAGCCATGACACGATGCTGACATCCGTGTTCGATCTGCGCTGCGGAAACGGACACACCTTCAGGATGACAAGGCTGACTAACCCTGACGGCATGGGAACGGAGCTGAGATTCAGCAACGGGAAACCGGAAACAATCACGGACGCTGCCGGAAGACGTATACGGGTGGAAACGGAACAGAGGGGATTCATAACAAGAATATCCCTCGAAACGATAAAAGGTACGGAAATGCTCGTGGCATACGAATATGACAAGGACGGGAACATGATGTCCATCACTGACGCACTCGGACAGACCACGCACATCCTGTACGATGGACACCTGATGACGGAAAAGACAGACCGCAACGGGGACACCTTCCACTGGGAATACGACGGAAAGGGACGCTGCGTACACACATGGGGCAAGGACGGCATTCAGGAGGGAAGAATAGAATACCATCCTGAAAAAGGCTTCAACCTCGTGACGGACGCAATGGGCGGAACAACCACATACAGGTACAGGCCGGACCGAATAGTAACCGCAGAAGAAGACCCGCTGGGAAACATCACCCGATATGAATATACGGAATATTCGGAACCGTACAGAGTGACCGATCCAGAAGGAAGAATAACGGGGTATGGCTATGACGAAAAAGGGAACCTGACCTCGGTAACCTACCCGGACGGAACCGAGGAAACATACATATACGACGAACTGGACAGACTCGTCATTCATGTGGACGCATGTGGGAACAAGGCACAGCGGCTGTATGACAAGAAGCGCAAGCACCTGGTGACACGCACCATAGACAGAACGGGAGAAATAACCAAGTTCGACTATGACAAGAACGGGATGCTGGTGGCCATGACACGTGGAGAGCAGATCAGCAAACTCGTTTACGATGAACAGCACAACCTCGTTTCGTGGAACGAGAACGGCAAGAACCTGCGACGGTGGGACTATGACCACAGGGGACAGGTGACTACAGAACACTCACCCCTGCTCCGGCCGGACCGCTTCGAATACGATGCGCTGGGACGTGTCACACGCGTGTACGCACATGACGGCAACACGATGGAACTGGGATATGACGCATACGACAGCATAACGGAAGCACGAGATGCACACCGCCATGTAAGGATGACATACACACCGCTGGGAAGCCTCGCCACACGTACCGAAGGCGAACGTGAGGTGAAATTCCTCTATGACAGAATGGAAAGGCTGACGGACGTGGTGAACGAACGGGGCGACTCGTACAGCTTCGTCCGTGACAAGGCCGGACAGGTATGCACGGAAAGGGGATTTGACGGCATGACGCGCAATTACATACGCAACTGTACCGGAGAGACCGTACTTGTGGAACGTCCCGGAGGAAGAAGCACCGCCTACGAATATGACGCAAGGGGACGCGTGTGTACCGTATCGTATCATGACGGCACGAAAGAGGAATACTCCTACGACAAGAACGGCAACCTGGTAATGGCGGCAAACGCATCGGCACGCATCCGGTTGGAGCGTGACGCGGCAGGGCGCATTATCAGGGAAAGCATGGAACTGCCTGCCGGAGACACACCTGTAGAAGTGACTTCCGTAGAATCGGAGTACGACAGCTACGGAAACCGTACAAGAGTACGGAGTTCGCTTGGCGCAGACGTGAGGCTGGACTATGACAGCTTTGGACTGGTCAGCGGAATAAATGCAAGCTGCGGCAAGGAAGACAATTCCAAATGGGAAAGCGGTATCAGACATGACGATGCCGGACGCGAAGTGGAACGCTTCGCTACAGGAGGAATACGCATAGCCACGGACTATGACGACACGGGTATGGTGCGCTCTCGCCATGTGTATTCAGACGGAAGGCATACGGGATTCCGAAGCTACAGATGGGATGTGGGCGCAAGGCTAATGTCGATGCGCTGCAACCTGTCGGCAGAACCAGTAATCTTTGATTATGACTCGGTAGGAAACCTCATACGGGGAGAATACGGCATGTTCGACCGCATCTTCCGCACACCCGACCTGGTGGGAAACATCTACCGGGACGAGAACCGCAGGGACCGCACCTACGACAGAGGCGGACGACTGCTGAGCGATGGCGAGTTCCACTACAGTTATGACTGTGAGGGAAACCTCGTACACAAGAGCCGGAGAAATCTGACAAAAGTACCAAAGGCACAGACAAGGCACGGCTTCCTGGGTATCTTCTCGGGTAGTGAGAAAGCAGAAACAGACAACACACAGGCATGGCAGCCGGGAGATACCTGCTACACGTGGTTGGCAAACGGTATGCTGGAGAGCGTCATCACACTGGAGGGAAAGACCGTTACATTCGAATACGACGCGCTGGGCAGACGCACGGCAAAGATCTCCGACGGAACAGCAAAAATGTTCTGCTGGGACGGCAACGTGCTGCTGCACGAGTGGGGATGCAGGGAGGACGAACGGCCACGGCTTGTGACAGACGACATAGGAAGGGAGAGCTATGACCGTGAGGTGACATTTGAAAATGTCATCACATGGGTGTATGACGGACAGAGCTTCACGCCCGTAGCCAAGGTGACGGAACAGGAACGCTACACGATAGTGCATGACTATCTGGGAACCCCTACACAGGCATACGACAGCAGGGGAAAACTTGTATGGGGGATGCTACTGGATGTGTATGGGAATGCGAAGGAATATGCCGGTGAAAAATGTTTTATTCCGTTCCGATATCAGGGACAGTATGAGGATAACGAAACTTGTCTATATTATAATAGGTTCAGGTACTACTCGCCGAAGATAGGAATGTACATTTCTTCTGACCCAATTAAAATGATGGGAAATAATCCAACATTATATGGATATGTATTTGATTCTAATTATGAGATTGATATATTTGGATTAACTATAACTTTATATAGAATGAGATTACAAATTCAAAAAGGAAGTGAAAATATTATTAGTAAAGTTATAGAATCACCTAATTCAATTACTGCAAAACAATTAGAAAAAGGTATGATAGATATGATTAATAATATGAAATCGGTAAGGCCTGATTTGATTCCAAGTGCCCATGGAGCATCATCAAGCCTTAGTAAAAAAATTCGAAAAATGATTGATGGTGGAGGAAATGGTATATCTAATATAGGTAATATAATGCGTGAATGGATTATCGGGAAAAAAGGAGAGAAAATTAGATTTGATGTAGAGAATCTTCAAGGTACTAATTTAAAATGTAAAGGATAATCAATTATGATAAACAAACTATTAGAAGAGATGATTCAAGAAATGTGGAATATAAAAGATTCCAAATCATTTATAGACACTGAAAAATTAATTGAATTTAGCGAACAATACTTTAACGCATTTAATTTAGTAATAGATTTAATTAATGCAAATGTAATAAAAGACAAAGAGCATAATAATCTCAATAAAAACAAAAAAAATATAATAGCCTTTTTTAAAAGGATAAGTAAAAATAAATATAATAGACTCATTGTTGATACTCTTATAGAAATAGATGATGAAGAATCTATTAAATATCTTAAAGAAATAATTAGTACCAATAATAATTATATTTCTTTTAAAAATGACTTTATGTATCACCCTGATTATGAAAGAATTCTATCACGTATATCTTGAATGTAAGATCATTGTTTAAAATATTTAACAATCATAATAGAGTTTATATAGAATAAGGAACAGGGCTACTGGTTATCAGTACCCTAAAACCTTATTCTATATAATGTTTAACATCAACAAAGATACTTTGAGAAAATTATAGCATAAAACTTTAAACATTAAATAATTTAGTATCATAGAAAATATTGCAAGAATTTTCGAGTATGTTTAAATTTTGTAATTGCCTAATCCGAGGTGGTATTTCGAAGATTTCCTCTTAATTATTAAAATCAGTTCTCACCCACCCGTAATTCATTAATTATATGTATCTTTGTCTATCCAAAAAACAACTTTACAATCATGAAAGAATCTATAATCATCAAGAATTTGGGCCCACTTAAAGAAGTGGAGATTAGCGATATCAAGCCACTGACCGTATTCATCGGTAAGTCTGCCAGCGGTAAGAGTACAATCATGAAGATTATTGTACTCATGAGATACATCTATAAAATGGTGAATATCCGATCGTATCTGAAAAATGCGAAGATTACCCGTTCGCCATTCAAACTACGCTTCAACTCTCTGCTTCAGGACGGCCTGGAAAGTATGATAACGGCAGAGACCGAGATATACTATACCGTAGAAATAAACGGGAACCAATATACCCTGTCCTATACCAACAAGACTTTGCAGTCGGACATCAACATTCCCAACAACGACCTAGTATTCTTCAAGGAATCGTATGTATCAGAAACACGAAGCGTAATCCCTACATGGGCATCCAAAGTGGCCATGCTCAAAGGGGCAAGCCTCGGCTTCTTCTTTCACGAGACATTCAACGATTTCAACGACGCAACAGATGTCATCAAAGAACAGCAACTGGACTATCTGAACCTGAAGATGAAAGTCCAGAAGTCCGGCAACAAACCAAAACAGTTTATGATAGAATCATTGCAGGAAGGTGCCAAGCCTGTGGAACTGAGGTATGCTTCTTCCGGTATTCAGACATCTGCCCCATTGGTTACCATTGTCCGCTATTTTGCAAAAGAATTCTCATTCAAGGACGCTTTCAAGCGTTCTGTGCTGGACTATCTGTACAAACAAGACAGACTTGAAAAATTCACTCCCCAAATCAACCAAAGCGATTTGGAGAAGTATGTGCATATCCATATAGAAGAAGCCGAACTGAGCCTTGATCCTGAAGCACAGAGAGCCCTCATAAGCAATCTTGTTGATGAAGCGTTCCACAAGAACAATGAAGACCGCAAGTTGGGGCTGATGATAGCCACACACAGTCCTTATATCGTAAACCATCTGAACGTATTGCTACGTGCCGGATATTTTGAAAAGGCAAGGGAAAACTATCCATTCCTGGAAAAGGATAATATCGCCGTATATCGTGTGCATGAAGGCACTCTGACATCACTAATGGCAACGGACAACGATACTGAAGAATATGTAATCAACACCTACGATATGTCCGACACGATGGAACGAATCTTTGACGAATACGAAAGCATGGAGAAATAATGTATGGACAGCGCACTGATTGATTTCCTCAAAAAGGACTACCCCAAACATTTCGGACAGGAATGGAAAGAAGATACTATGCAAGTCCGGAGAGAACAACGGCCTAAAGGCAAATTCGAAATACGAGACGGACAACCGCAAATTGTACAATATACAGGTAATGGCGTATCCGTCATCAACAACAACTCGGAAATAGATGTAGAGATCATAGATTTTGAACACTATATAAACATCTTTCACGATACCGATGCCGGTATGGGACGTAAATGTGACTTTATCATCAATCCGATAGCCGGATATGACTTTATCATATTCAATGAGCTGACCGAAAGCGAAAGGCGGTACATTATGCCTTTCACTTCTCCCCAAACAGGGGAAGAAAAGGAAGGAAAGCTGGCATATGCAAAAAAACAACTGGAAATCTCCATTGAAAAATTCTATAGTGTAAACAGCTTTCTGGACGACTATGAAAAAAGAGTGGCCCTCTTTTCGTGCAGACTGACAGACGGAAAGCCGGAACGCTATATGACACGGTCTGTCAGTGCTTTCAGAAAACCACAAAAGATTCTATCCAACATACGTGCCCATGAGCCCTTGGTACACGGGTTCGTATTTGAACAAAGAATCTACGACAAAGAATACAAAACAATATAACAATAAACCAACTAAATATAAAACATCTTTCCAGTATGGCCAACAACGAACATAATCCGATAGCTGCAAGAATAGGCAATATACAGAACTTATGGATAGAGGAAAGACAGAAACACCCGGATGCAAAAGTGTACTGTATTACCTGCGACCAGGAAGACTACCCACTGGTGGAAGGATTCATCCGACTGGAAGGTTCTCCACACGGGAAAAGCAGTGACATAGTCCTTGCCTTCATAACAGATTATGAATCTCCGGCGGCACTATACTCATTCCTGATAAATGAATGGATTACATCTTTTGAAGCCGACCTGAAAAAATACCCGGAATGGAACTGGAAGGAGTTTGACAGCCTGAAACGGGAAGCGATCAAACTCGACCATAATGACAGCAAAAGCCTGAAAACATTCTATGTCCGTATGGTTTCCAGCTTTAAGGAATTTGCAGGAATCGCTGACAATATCCTAGGCATAACAATCATCATTTACAAAATCGGAAACGTAGAATCGTTGAACAAAAGCATAAAGGAACTGGCTGAGCTTCTTCCATCTCATGTGAGCCTGATATTGACAGACTATAACAGCCGTGAAGTATATGAACCATTGCTGGACAACCTGAAAGAAAAAGCGTGCCGCATAAAGATACCCAACCAGAATACGGCCGGAGCCTACAAAGAAATTGCCACACAAGGAGACCCGCACAATCCGCAAGTAAAATACAGACGATGTCTGTTTGAACTGGGAGAAGCCACCAATGCCGGCAAAAAACAAGAGGTGAAGCGACTGGGCGAAGAACTTGTAAAAATATGCCGTGAAACAGGAGGCACAGCAATGTGGGCTTCAGCCTATCTGATTTATGGAGGATTCATGCTAAGCTTCAAAGACGAATCCGCCTTCACTCATAAAATACTGGATAGAGGCATCAGCATTGTACAAACGGCTAAAGAAGAAACCAAAGAATGCAACCAGATCCTGATACAGCTATATGACTATAAGGGTATCGCGTTCAATCTTTCGAGAGACACCAAACAAGCTGTAAAATGCTTCCTAAAAGGAGCTGAAATCGCCAAGAAAGAGGAATTGAAATCCATAGCAGTCAGCCAATATGGCTACGCACTGCTTGCCGCACTGAAAAAAGACCGACTTTTTTATGAACCAATCCTTACAGAAGCCTTTGAATACGGATATGCACTGGATGACAATGAACTGAGAACCGTAAACCTGTCTTTCATTGCAAGCACCTATATTGATAAAATATACACTCTTGATGGTAAAGAACGTGAAGAGATAGTAAAACGGATGGAATCCCTTTATGGAGAGGACTGGCAGGCAGACTCAAAAAGAAATTTCTACTAAAATAGAACAAGAATACCAACTATCGAAAGCATGATTCTACCGCCTTTCAATATCATCCATAATATCATATAGTGCAATTTCCGTAAGTATCTGAACATTAGATTCTTGCCTTAATCTTCCCAAAACCGAGCGATCAGCCCCTTCTCCAAGAATAACCATATCGGCTGTATAGGAAAATGAAAACAAGTTAATAGCCCCGAACTTATGCAGTTTGGAAAGCAAAACATTGATATCCGGATATCGAGAAAAAATACCGGAGATAAAAATATGCTTATGATAAAATATTGTATTCCTGTCCGTAACCTCATCATCCGGGAGCAAATTATACAAGTCCTCCTTCCCCATTGAAAAAGGCTCCAAGCCATCACACAATTCATTTGAAGGCAGCCTATGAGTCTGCCCAACTTTCATATACAATCCGGTAAGCTTCCAAAATTGGCGTATTGACTAGCATGTCTCTTTCGCATACCTTCG
>ENA-OPVL01002153-OPVL01002153.1-human-gut-metagenome-genome-assembly--contig:-NODE-2153-length-10859-cov-1.762033_pt1 | contig 10859 bp, 2 predicted proteins | sample MGYA00241496_ERZ501984 | MGnify/ENA primary metagenome ERZ501984 (study PRJEB25962, sample SAMEA2042986) | human gut metagenome | biome: human gut; feature: human-associated habitat; material: faeces... | reverse complement strand
GCGGCAAGACTCTGCTCGCGCAGACGCTCGCGCGCATCCTCGACGTGCCGTTTGCGATTGCAGACGCGACGGCGCTCACCGAGGCGGGCTACGTGGGCGAGGACGTCGAGAACATCCTGCTCAAGCTCATCACGGCGGCCGACAACGACATCGACCGCGCGCAGGTCGGCATCATCTACATCGACGAGATCGACAAGATCGCCCGCAAGGCGGAAAACCTCTCCATCACGCGCGACGTGTCGGGCGAGGGCGTCCAGCAGGCACTGCTCAAGATCGTCGAGGGCACCGATGCCGCCGTCCCGCCGACGGGCGGCCGCAAGCACCCGCAGCAAGAGCTCATCCACATCGACACGACCAATATCCTGTTCATCCTCGGCGGCGCGTTCGTCGGGTTGGACAAGATCATCGGCGAGCGCATCGGCAAGCGCGGCGTCGGCTTCAACTCCGACGTGGCGGAATCCCGCAAGATGGAGTCCGCCGAGCTGCTCGCGCAGGTGCTCCCCGAGGATCTGAACACCTTCGGTCTGATCCCGGAGTTCATCGGCCGCATCCCGGTCGTATCCTCGGTGCAGGACCTGGGCGAAGACGACCTCGTGCGCATCCTCACCGAGCCCAAGAACGCGCTCGTCAAGCAGTACCAGCGCATGCTCGGCTTTGACAACGCCGAGCTCGAGTTCGAGCCCGCTGCCCTCCACGCGATTGCCAAAGAGGCCATCGACCGGAACACGGGCGCCCGCGGCCTGCGCTCGATCTGCGAGAGCGTGCTGCAGGAGACCATGTACGAGCTGCCGAGCGACGATACCATCCAGAAAGTCATCGTCACGCCGGAATGCGTTACCGAGGGCGCCCAGCCCCAGGTCATCCGCCGTGGCAAGCGCCTTGCAGGAGGCGTGGCGTAGCGCTCGCCTGCTCTACAAGCACCAAATGCCCCACAAAGAGCCCGTGGCATGAAGCTGCGGGCTCGACTTTTTTTGCGGGAAGCGTTCGCTTTGGCGTAGAAGAAGGCACAGGAAAGGACGTCCTCATGTCGCGGTGCCTTCAGAAGACGTGCCGCTCAAAGATGGAGTATCCTCTATAATCTTGTGCATTCGTGTGAACCATGAGAGAAAGCAAGACCCCTATGTCAGAGATGTCCAAGAACTACGATCCGGCGCTGGTTGAGGAGCAGATGCTCCACAAGTGGCTCGACGGCAAATACTATGCCCGCTCGAAGGGCGAGGGCGACCGCACGGTCGTCATCCCGCCGCCAAACGTCACGGGCATGCTGCACATGGGGCACGCGCTCGACGACACGATTCAGGACACCTACATCCGCTACTCGCGCATGCGCGGCTATTCGACGCGCTGGATCTTGGGCACCGACCATGCGGGCATCGCCACGCAGACCAAGGTCGACAAGAAGCTCAAGGCCGAGGGCATCTCGCGCCTGGAGATCGGCCGCGAGAAGTTCCTCGAAGAATGCCAGAAGTGGCGCGAGGAATACGGCGGAATCATCGTCGAACAGATCAAGCGCATGGGCTGCTCCGTCGACTTCGACGACGAGAAGTTCACCATGTCGCCGGACTACGCCAAGGCCGTGCGCAAGGTCTTCTGCGACTGGTACCACGACGACATGATCTACCGCGGCAAGCGCATCGTGAACTGGTGCCCGAGCTGCATGACCGCCATCTCCGACGACGAGGCGGAATACAAGGACGAAAAAGGCCATCTATGGCACCTGCGCTACCCGCTCAAAGAGCCGGTCGACGGCGTCGAGTACATCACGGTGGCCACGACGCGCCCCGAGACGATGCTCGGCGACACGGGCGTCGCCGTCTCGCCCGACGACCCCGATAAGCAGAAGTTCGTGGGCAAGACCGTCGTGCTGCCCATCGTCGGCCGCGAGATCCCGATCTTCTCCGACTGGCACGTCGACGCGGGCTTCGGCTCCGGCTTCGTCAAGGTCACGCCCGCGCATGACCCCAACGACTACGCGATGGGCCAGGCGCACGATCTGCCCCAGGTTAACATCTTCGACGAGCGCGCCGCCGTCGTGGACGGCTATGGCGAGTTCTCCGGCATGGACCGCGACCAGTGCCGCGAGGCCATCGTGGCGTGGTTCGAGGAGCATGGCCTGCTCGACCATGTCGACGAGCTCGAGCACTCGGTCATGCACTGCTACCGCTGCGACTCCGCGCTCGAGCCCTGGCTGTCCGAGCAGTGGTTCGTCGCCGTCGACAAGCTCAAGGGCCCGGCAACGGACGTCGTGAAGAACGGCGAGGTCACGTTCCATCCCGACCGCTGGACGCAGACCTACCTCACCTGGATGGAAAACCTCAAGGACTGGTGCATCTCGCGCCAGCTGTGGTGGGGGCACCGCATTCCCGTCTTCTACTGCGACGAGTGCGGCTGGGAAGATGCCCTGCTCGAGGACGTGGACGTCTGCCCCAAGTGCGGCGGTCATGTCCACCAGGACGAGGACGTGCTCGACACGTGGTTCTCGAGCCAGCTGTGGACCTTCGCGACGCAGGGCTGGCCCGACCATCCCGAGCTCATGGAAGGCCATCATCCCACCAAGGTGCTCGTCACCGCGCGCGACATCATCGCGCTGTGGGTTGCCCGCATGGTCATGAGCTCGCTGTACTTCCTGGACGAGGTTCCATTTAAGGACGTCGTCATCTACCCGACGATCCTGGCCAAGGACGGCAGCCGCATGTCCAAGTCCAAGGGCAACGGCGTTGACCCCATGGACCTTATCGGTATGTACGGTGCCGACGCCATGCGCTTCAACCTGCTTACGCTGTGCACCAACAACCAGGACGTCAAGTTTGACGCGAACATCGACAAGAAGACCAAGAAGCTCATCGACAGCCCGCGCACCGAGCAGGCCAAGTCGTTTGTGACCAAGATCTGGAACGCCAGCCGCTTCCTGCTTATGAACATGGAGGGCTACACGCCCGGCGAGCCCGTCGTGGAGACGCCGGCCGACGCCTGGATGTTCAGCCGCCTGGCCAAGGCCGTCAAGATGGTCACCGAGGGCATTGGGAACTACACCTTTGGCGACATGGCCCGCGGCGTGCAGCAGTTCTTCTGGAACGAGGTCTGCGACTGGTACGTCGAGGTCACCAAGGCCCGCCTGAAGGGCGAGGGCCGTCTGCAGGCTCAGCGCAACCTGATCTTTGTGCTCGACACCTCCATTCGCCTGATGCACCCGCTTATGCCGTTTGTCACCGAGGAGATCTGGGACAACATGCCGGCGAGCGTGCTCGACCTGGACGCCGATGGCAACGTGGACCGCGCCGAGGCGCTCATGATCGCCAAGTGGCCCGAGCCCGCCGACTACACCAAGTACGTCGACGAGGACGCCGAGCGCGCGTTTGAGCTGTGCCGCATCGTCGTTTCCGCTGCTCGCGCCACGCGTTCGCGCTATCGCTTGAGCCCCAAAGCCGAGCTCGACGTGGTCGTGCGCGCCGGTGCCGAGGACATCGAGAAGCTCGAGAGCCTGCGCTCCACGATTGAGCCGCTGGCCAACACCGCCTCGCTGGTCATGGGTACCGACGTTGAGAAGCCGGCTGCGAGCATCGCCGTTGTCGACAGTGGCGTTGAGGTTTTTGTGGTGCTTGAGGGCAAGGTTGACCTTTCGGCCGAGAAGGCACGCCTGGAGAAGGAGATCGCCGCGGCGCAGAAGGAGCTCGCCGGCTGCGAGAAGACGCTCGCCAACGAGGGCTTTGTGGCCAAGGCCGCGCCTGCGGTGGTGCAGAAGAAGAGGGACCGTGCAGCTGAGCTCAAGGAGATCCTGACGGCGCTGAACTCGCAGGTTGCTGACTTCTCGTAAGCGTTACTGGGGGGCGTCCCGACGCTTTGCTCTCCGCTGCGGACAGTCCTGCGCAAGACGGACAGCACATTAAGTGCTGTCCTTTGCGTGCGGAACTTGCGGCGAGCAAAGCATCGGGCCGCTCCTAGTGCGGTTACGTGGTTGTTTGCAACTGGTTAGTTGGTGCCACTGGGTTGTGGCCTTGAGGTCGCTGCAAAGCGGTGTTTGGCTGATATTTTGAATGGGAGGGGCTCGTTGTCGATTCGGGCCTCTTTTTATGCTGAGGGGACTTTGGGTTATGCCTAAGCGTTCTGGGTCGTATGTCGTTCCTTTTTCGTTTGATTTGCTTTCGTTTGATGAGGCTGTTGGGCTGGCTGCTGATACGGGGCGGATTTCTGGGGATGCTGGGCCTCTGCTTGAGACGGTTGTCGATATGCTCGATGAGCTGGGACGTCCGGATGAGTATTTCGATTGCATTCAGGTTGCCGGTACCAATGGCAAGACTTCGACCGCGCGTTTTTCGGCTGCTATCCTTCGCGGCGAGGGGCTCAAGACCGCGCTCTATACGTCGCCGCAGCTGGTGCGCTATCCCGAGCGCATGGAGGTTGATGGGTGCGTCGTGAGCGACGAGGCGTTTTCCCGTGGTGTTTCTGCCGCTGTTGAGGCGGGGCGTCGCGTGAATGCCCGTCGTGTGGCGGCGGGGGAGCGTGCCTATTCCATCACGCCCTTTGACCTGCTGACGGCTGCCGCATTGGTAGTGTTTGCCGAGGCTGCGGTGGATGTTGCCGTGCTTGAGGTTGGCATGGGCGGGCGTTGGGACGCCACAAGTGCGACCGATCCCGTCGCCGTTGCCATCACCGGCATCGGGCTCGACCACACGCACATCCTGGGCGACACGCTCGAGGCCATTGCGGGGGAGAAGGTTGCGGTCATCAAGCCCGGGCGCTTGGTTGTGCTGGGCGAGGGCACGCATGAGCCGAGCGTTCAGCGCGTGATGGATGCCCGCTGCCGGGAGTGTGGTGTGGTGCCTCTCGTGGTGAGCCACGCCACGACTAAGGTGCCGGCACACGTGGGCGATACGGTGGAGTTTAGCTGCACCACGCCGCGCGCGATCTATACGTCGAGCATGGTCAAGCCGGCGTATCAGCCGCAGAATGCCGCGTGCGCGATTATGCTTTGCGAGGGGTATCTGGGTCGCGAGCTCGATCGCGCCAAGCTCGATGCTTCGCTTATGAGCTGCCCTACGCCGGGTCGCTTTGACGTGCTGGGAACCGATCCACTTAAGCTCATCGATGCCTGTCATAACCCTCAGAGCTGCGAGAACTTTGTGAGCGCGCTGGACGAGATCGATCCGTGTGTTGAAAATCGCCCCACGCTGCTGTGCGCCGCGCTGGCAGACAAGGACGTGGCGGGTATCGTTGACGTGCTGATTCCGGCTTTCCCGCGCGTGGTCGTGACGCAGACCGATTCCGACCGCGCCCTGCCGGCGGAGGAGCTCGCTGCCCTGGTGGACGTAGAAAAACTCGCGGGCGTGTACCCCAGCGTATCCGAGGCCCTCGCAGCTTTCGAGGCCGCGGGCGAGCCCTTCGTAGCAGCCGGCACCATCACCCTAGCCGGCGAAGTGGCAGGCTTGCTGCGCTAACCCATCCCCTCATCAGTTGCGGTGAAATAGTTCCTGTATTTGGGTTCTAGCAGCCCATCCAGGAACTATTCCACCGCAACTCAAAATCAGTCAAGTACTTGTAAAGTGTCCCCCGCTTACGAAATCGTTTATGCCGCTTGACCTATCTCATATTGCGTTGCCACGCTGGGGAGGGGTACGCTCAGCCTAACTTGCAATCCGGACCCATGCTGTTTGGTCCGTTGAGCCAGTCGGGAGGAACTATGAATAGAAGGCGTGTCAACGCGGCGATCACCGCGGGCCTGGCCCTTACCATGACGGTTGGTTCGGTGCCGCCGCAGGCGTTTGCCGAGATGATGCAGGGCGATACCACCCAGGTCGTCGCCGAGCAAAGCGATGCTACGGGAGCTGCTGCCACATCCGCGGACACCGGTCAGGCAGCCTCGGAAGATCAGGCGGTCGACAAGATCGCCTCGCTCGCGGACCTGACCGACCTTCATGTTGCCGAGGGCTCCGACGCTACGTTGCCCCAGACCGTGTCGGCGACTTACGAGAGCGGTACCACCAAGCAGGAAAACGTTACCTGGAAGCTGAACGGCGCCGATGCTCCGGCAACTCTGGCGCAACTGCCTGCCGGATCCTATGAGTTTGAGGGCACCGTCGATGGCGCTACCCAGACGGTCAAGCGGCGTGTGATCGTCGAGGCCGCGGCGGCTGATCCGGGCGCGTTTAATGCAGTCGAACCCGTGAGCACGAACGAAGATTTGAAGATTGCGTCCGTCGATAGTACGCCAGTTGTAAAAAAATATGTGGGACAGGGCTATGTTGGCGAAGTGTACGGCACCTCAGTCAATCTGACGCTGACAAATGGAACTAAAGCTACCGGCATGGTCAATTGGGACGAAGCCTCAAGGAACACTATCAAGACTGCTTCCGATGAATCGGAGGTGCCGATCCAAGGCTCCATTTCGTATATCTACATCGGTAACATGGGTTATTCGCTTAGTGAGCCCTATTCCGTTGCCGGAACGCTCAAGGTTTTTGTTCCCAGGTCTTCAAATTACATACAAAGCGTGACTACGTCGCCCGGCGTCGCGCCGTCTCTTCCTTCGACTGCCTATATATCCTATTCCGATAACTCGGGCTGTTCCTGCGATGTTGAGTGGGATGAGGTCTCCGAGGCAGACTATCAAAAACCTGGCTCATTTGTCGTTGAGGGACATTTGACATACTCGCCTTCAACTTTGGTGAGTTGCACGGTAAATGTCCGTGAAATCAAGTCTGTTCAAACCGAATTTGAATGCATGACGGCAGTAGGGATGTCGCCGTCTCTTCCGTACCAGGCAATAGCTACTTTCGATCAAAATGAATCTCAGCCAGTTCATATCAATTGGGATTCCGTCAATCCCGATTCGTACGCTCAACCAGGTACTTTTGTTGTTAAGGGCAGGCTCGATGGGCTTGACCGGCGCGAAGTTACTTGTACGGTTGCAGTGAAGGATGCTAAAGACTATTTTGACCTGGATTCGTTGACGTACGAACGTGTTGTTGGTGATGAATCGCCCCTTGACTCTGACGTGCACCTTAAGGTGACTCGATCAGATGGCGAGTATTGGTATAACTACCCCGTGGAATGGGAAAATGCTGACGCCTCTCGATTCCAGACGGCTGGCACCTATGAAGTTAAAGGTATTATCGGGAACTGCGGCGTTTCTTCTCTTGCTGGTCTAGAGGTTAAGGCGAAGGTCGTCGTTAAAGAGGTTGCCTCTATCGCTCAAGTTGCACCCATTGATACGCCAGTTGGCATCCGTCCTACAACGGGCTCAAGTGCCGGCTCCCTTCCATATACCGTTCAGGTGACTTTCACCGACGGGTCTACAGTTAATGGTGGCGTTACCTGGGATACAATCCTGGATTCCATGGTCGCGCAGGAGGGTTCCTTTACCCTCGGAGGCTCTATCATGTATAGCCGAAGTAAACCTGGCTCTCCGTCTATACCAGTCTCGTTGGGCAGTGCCCATCGTGCCTCTATTAACGTCAACGTTCGTGCGCTGCAGATGCCATCTACGACTTCGATAAGTACGCTCGTTGGCGCGCAAATTCATATGCCGTATACCATAGAAGCAACGATGTGGAATGGCTCTCGTGGCAACTATTCTGTTCAATGGCCTGCTATTAGTCAGAATACGTTGAACAAGCTGGGCAAGTCGACTATTACGGGTTATTTCTTGGGTTCGAATATTCCGGTAACAGCGACTATTAATGTGTGCGACCTTGCCAACGATGATTTGGGAAGGATCGCCTACATTCCCGATGTCGGATTCGCTTATTCGTACGAATCGAATCAATTTCTGCTGTCGGACGGAAACTACTACAGCCTTTGGGGGGTTGGAGACTCCCTTTATACATGGGATGAGATCCCGCAGGACCTCAAATACGGCAAGCCGGGCGACTATGAGATAAGCGGAACAATTACCGGTACGCTTGCAAAGATTCGTGCAACGGCTACGTGTGGAGAGGTCAAGGGCATCAATCACTACAGTGAGACTGGCGCGACTCTCGTGCAGTCTTATGAAGATACTTACGTTATCTATCCTGGCGAGCGGCTCTATCTTGATGATACGACCGTCGAAGGCGTTCTAAAGGATGGAACACGTTTCTCTAACCTTAAGGTTAACTGGGATGAGTATGATAACTATCCAAAGGAGAGCTGCACGATAACCGGTACGGTTGCGGGGACGAAAATTCCGGCAACGATCCATGTGATCGTGACTGACAAGTGGAAAGCGGAACTCGATACCATTAAGGTCCTCAAGGGACATGATGGTTCAGGATTGCTTCCAACCAACGTTATACTGGTAAGCCCTGACGAAAAAGATCAGTCTGGCCATCATTCCAAGTATGCTCCCGTGACATGGAACACAAAGGGGTTTGACTGGAGCCAAGGCGGAATCGTTTCGGGTACCGCTCAGCTGTCTTACTATACGGGCAGTAACAGCAGTGTTGTGGATATTCCTGTGACTGCAAATGTTCAGGTTGTGAATAGGGCTACATCCGTTCAGGGCGGCACGTTGTGGACCGTTCCTGGCGTTGCGCCTGATTTGCCAGAGACCCTTGAGGTCGTCTACGACAATGACATGTCCGTTGGGCCGCAACGCGAAAACGTCATCTGGGAAGACGTTTCCCCCGATGCCTATGCCAAGGAGGGCACGTTTAAGGTTAAGGGCAAGCTCCAAGGTGGTGCCGAGGCGACGGTTACTGTTGATGTTTGCTCGATTTCATCCGTGAACGTTCCCGAGCGTATTGTGACGGCCAACGGCGTTGAACCCGAGATGCCGTGGAACAATATTTCGGTGACTACGAGCGACGGTAAAACGCGCACTGCGTGGATTGAATGGAACGGCTATCGTTCTTCGGACTATACCGGCGAGCCCGGCAAGGTCTCCACGGTTACCGGTAAGCTGTACGCTAGCGGCCTTGATAGGTTCGGCGTCGGCACCAACACCGGCCTTACTGTCCAAACCAAGATCGTGATTGCTGGAGTCGAGAAAGCGTTTGATAACGGTGAGACTTCGGTGACCACGAAGGCCGGTGCCGCTCCTACGATGCCTTCCAAGCTGGCAGTCGAGATGAGCGACGGTTCGATCTCGACGGCTGCTGTTAAGTGGGATCCGATTGCGCCCGAGAAGTATGAAAAGCCTGGTACGTTCTATGTAACGGGCCATGTTGTCGGCTTTGATGGCGCTGCTGTTATGGCGCTTGTTGACGATGAAGGCCAGAAGGTCGGCGTAGATGAGAACGGCATCGTGACCGCGAAGGTTACGGTTGCCGACGAGAAGGCTCAAAAGGTTGCACTGCAGCCCGAATCGCTTGTGATTAACACGACGGTTGGGTCGACTTTGGAGCTTCCTGATCAAGCGACTGTGAAGTTCTCCGATGGTTCATACCGCATGACGCAAAGCGACGCTGGCGGCGTCGAGATCGAAAAATGGACCGATACCGACGGCCTCGACATCACCAAGCCCCTTGCCAAGACCGGCACCTACAAGCTTGTCGGCAAGCTCAAGGGTATCGATAACGTCAACGCTATCGTATATGTCAACGTTCGCGAGGCGCCGCGGACCATCACCAAGCTCGAGGCTAAGTCGTTTAGCGTGGCCAAGGGTACGTCCAAGCAGGACCTGTACCAGCAGATGCCCAAGCAGGTTGTGGCGACTTACTCCGACGGTTCGACCGACCTACTCGACATTGACGTGTGGGATCTTTCCAGCGTTACGGACGAGCTGCTCGGCGGAACCGGTACCGTGAAGATCACCGGCACGGTTAAGCTTATTGGCGCCAAGGTGACCTGCAATGTGACCGTAGTGGATCAGGATGCCCAGACGCCAGACCACGTTGAGCCGATCGATGTAATTGAGATTGCGGACAATGCCAAGGTCAGCGACCTTATGGATAAGCTGCCGTCTAAGGTGACGGTTGTCATGAAGGACGGCAAGACCAAGAACGAGACGCCCGTTAAGTGGTCTCAGGTCGACAGCCTGGGCCGTGCCGGCACCGAGTTTGAGGTCACGGGTCTAACGGACAACGGCATGACCGTAAAGGCTCAGGTCAAGGTGACGGCGCATATCGTGGGCTTTGATACCGTTGGCGAGATTGAGGTCGAGCGCGATACCAAGGCGGATGAGGCTAAGGCCAAGCTGCCCACCACGGTCACGGCGATTTACTCTGACGGTACCGATTCCGAAGCCGACGTAACGTGGGATACCAAGGGCCTCTCCGACAAGGACTTTGCCAAGGAAGGTAAAGTTACGGTTATGGGCACTGTTGCCGGCACGGATCAGAAGGCGGAGTGCACCATCAAGGTCGTCAAGCCACTGCGCGAGATTCCTAATCACCTGGCCGGCACGGTTGACGCTGTGACGCTCGACGACGGGGCGAAGCCCGATGCCGTTGTGGCCGCACTGTCCAAGACCGTGAAGGTTGCCATGAAGGACGGATCTGAGGTCGATTCGAAGATCAATTGGACTGCCCCCAAGAAGGCCGTCACCATTAAGAATGACGGTGCGAGCGTTGTCATTACGGGTAAAACCGCGGTTGGCAGCTTTGAGGTCAAGGCTACGGTCAACCTGGTGCCGGTCGTCGAGAGCATCGCTGGCGTCAAGCTTTCGGTTGCCCGCAACACGGCTGCCGACGACATTGCTCTGCCCACCCAGGTGACGCTTAACATGTCTGATGGCTCGACGAAGGCCGCTGCCGTCACGTGGGATAAGACTCCGCTCACGGCAGATGCCTTGGGCAAGCTGGGTGACATCGCACTTGAAGGCGCGGTCGAGGGCTCTTCGGTCAAGGCTAAGTGCACGGTGACGGTTGTTAAGAGCAATGCTGAGATTCCGGCCTCTGTTGAGCCTCTCGCGGGAGTTAACGTTCCCGAGGGCTCGTCAGCCG
>ENA-OPVL01002145-OPVL01002145.1-human-gut-metagenome-genome-assembly--contig:-NODE-2145-length-10897-cov-3.917820_pt1 | contig 10897 bp, 10 predicted proteins | sample MGYA00241496_ERZ501984 | MGnify/ENA primary metagenome ERZ501984 (study PRJEB25962, sample SAMEA2042986) | human gut metagenome | biome: human gut; feature: human-associated habitat; material: faeces... | reverse complement strand
ATTTTTCAACAATTTTCAGGGATGTGCCATCCTGACGCATTTCTTCCAGTGTCTGTTCCATCTGCTCACAGATTCCTCTGTCATCATTTTTTGCAAAAGCAACACCTATTCCGGTGAGCATCAGAGGTTCTTCCAGAATACGGAAGCTTGCATCATAATCTTTCATATACTGGACAACAGATTCTTCATGTGCGGCAACTGCATCTACATATCCTTTTCCCAGAAACGTATAGATCAGTTCTCTGTGGCCAAGGCTGATCAGATTCCCCAGTTTTGGGATTCTCTCATCCGTCCGCTTCAGAAAGATACCTTCCGGTTTGGTTGTGGACTGGACGGCAAGATTCTTTCCTTCCAGATCACTCAGTTTATAGATGTCACTGCTCTTATTTACGGCAACTACCTGACGGCTTGCTATGTATGGTCCTGCCCAACGGTAATCATCAAGACGTCCTTCCATGGAAAAGCAGCCCATTATACAGTCAATCTCTCCTCTCTCCACAAGTTCTTTTTTCTTCTCCCAGTTAATCTGGACAACATCCACCTGATATCCCATTCTTTTGAAGGCTTCTGTAGCAAGTTCTACATCTATGCCCGTCGGTACGCCATCCTCATTCAGATAATTGTAGGGTGGATAACTGTCACTGCCGAGGGTAATAACAGGCTTTTCTGTTTCTTCTTTCGTGTTATCTGTGTTTTTACACCCTACCATGGTGACTGCTAAAATTCCCGCAAGCAGAATGCCTGCAATCACTCTTTTTCCTTTCATCTTTTCTCCATTCCTGCTGTTCTTCTCTATTTTCCCTCAAATTTAACTGAATCAGGTAAGTCCCCTGCGGAGGTTGCGAATATCCGCTTGAAGACAAAAAAAAGTTCCTTGTAAAAAATTTTACAGGAACTTTTTCCATAATGCCCATTTAACATTTACCTTTTTTTATTACTGAGGCATGATGCAACCGGCTGGCATGGCCAGATTTCAATCTGACTTTAGCTCCTTCTGGCTTTGCGCCCCGGCTTTTCAACCGGTTTGCCAATAAATGCCATAAAAAATTTTTTTTATTATAGCACTCATACTATATCATGTCTATAAGAAAATATGTTACTGTTCACAGCAACACGCTTCGCGGGATATTGCCAGTGAACAGTAACGAAAATATACCTCTTAACATACAAATCCAGCTTCCCATCAAAACTTAAGAGAAATTTACCGGAATGAAACTCCTTCATCAACCGGCCATGATTTTCTAAGTGCCCCATAGGAAATCAGAAAATTCGCAAGCCATCCGGCCGGTACAGCAAGCCAGACAAATGCAATTCCATAACGTGGTGCAAAAATCAAGGCAACTGACAGCCGAATGGCAAGGTTTACCATATTGGCAATGAGAAACGGCCGCATAATTCCAAGTCCACGAAGAACTCCATCTGTTGCCATCTTAATACCCATAAAAATAAAGAAATATCCCAGCCATTTCATATAATCCCCGGACACCTGATATGCCAGAGCGGTTCCATCTTTTCCAAGGAATAAGGAAGAAATTGGGGTGTGCAGTGTTTCAATGACTATGAAAGCAAGGACTGCGAAACACAGGTCCAACACCAGTGCAGCATGGTATCCTTTTTTGATACGTTCAATTTTCTTTGCTCCAAGATTCTGGGAAACATAGGGCGAAACCGCATTTCCAATGGATACAAATATCAGTGAAAAAACATTCTCTACTCTCATGGTTGCCGCATAACCTGCCAGCGCCTGTGTACCGAAGGGATTTACAACCGCCTGTACGATCATCATACCAATTGACACTGTGGATTGCTGAAGAACCGATGGTACTGCAATACGAAGCATGGAATGTAACTCCTGCCTGTCAAACCAGTTAAAGCGGCTTTTATATCGACGCATCCGGTTAAAGAAAATCAAAAGTGAAAACACTGCGGAAATCCCCTGCGCAATGAGAGTTGCAAGGGCGGCACCGAACACACCCAGCCCTAAACCTGCCACCATCCAAAGATCCATAACAATATTCAAAACAGAAGAAAATATCAAAAGGCCCAACGGAATCTTCGATTCACCGATGGAATTGAACATCGTTGAAAGGATATTGTACATAAACAGAAAGGGAAATCCCACAAAATAAACACGCAGATACAGTACCGCTTCATCCAGTATGTCAGCAGGTGTTTGTAATAAACTCATCATAAAATGAGAAAAAACAAAGCCAAAAACCCCCAGAAGTATACTCAGAATCAGAAAACTGATCAACGATGTTGACACAATTGTTTTCATTTTGCTATAATTCTGAGCTCCAAAATAGCGGCTCACAAGTACACCTGCTCCTACACCGGCTCCCAAAGCCACACAGATGAAAACATTGGTCAAAGCGGCACAGGCTCCAACTGCCGCAAGTGCAGAGGATCCCACAAACTGACCGACGATAATGGAATCAGCCATATTATATACTTGTTGAAAGAAGCTGCCCAGAATCATAGGCATTGCAAAAACAGTCAGTGCTTTAAGAGGGGCATCTGTGATTAAATATTCATCTTTTGACATTCTCATTTTCCTCCATCAGTTCCTGCTTTTTATCCGAAATCACGATTGTATTTTCAAAATGTAAGTTTAAGATTTCGTTACGCAACAATTATATGTAGTTACAGCAAATAAGTCAAGCTGCTGTTTACTTTTAGTAATATAAATGATATGATATTTGATATTGAAAAAAGCTGCTATCAGATGGATATATTTTATATTATTTTACAGGAGGGAACTTATGTACCTGGACGGTTTAGATGAGCTGGATCAGAAGATTATCCGGCTGCTTATAGAAAACGCACGTATCTCTTACTCTGATATCGGTGAAGAAACCGGTATTTCCAGAGTGGCAGTAAAAGCCCGTATCCAGGCTTTGGAGAAAAGAGGCGTAATCGAAGAATATACAACAATTATTAATCCGCAAAAAATCAGTGGGGCTGTATCATGCTATTTTGAAATTGAAACAAAACCGGAGTACCTGGCGCAGATGACAGATATATTGTACAAAAATGATACAGTCACACAGATTTACCGTGTCACAGGAAGAGACAGGCTTCATGTACATGCCGTTGCTTCATCAGGTGATGAAATGGAATACTTCCTGCACAATGTCATTGATACACTGCCTGGCATTATCAGCTGCAGTTGCAATATGATCTTATCACGCATTAAAGATATTAAAGGATTACGGCTATAAAAAAAAATAAACTCTCCGAATAATTTCCGCTATTTTCCCCTAAATGTAAAAGTTCTAATCAATGTTGTCAAATTACATATAACTGTTGTCAAAGAGGCAGAGCCGGTAACCAGCCAGCTATGAGCTGCGATTACCCGACTAAGGGAACGCCGCAGGGCGGCATCCTATACAATATCGTACTGAATGAATTGGACTGGTGGGTGGCCTCCCAATGGGAGAACATGCCCACTCACTACGAGTACAAAACCAGACAGAATTTCTCATGTGCCATAAAGTAACACAAAAAACAACAGACAGCCGCCACAATTCCGTAATGATTGATGCTTGACAGTCTCCTTCAAGTTCACTATAATAATAAACGCAAAATTTTAGTGGACTTTTCCGGATTCGGTCATCTTTTTGCCACACAGCTATCTTGTGATAGTTGTGTGGCTTTTTTGTTGCCTGTATCTCGGAAGTATTAGCAGAATGGAGGACTATATCTGTATGGAAAAAAATTTTTTGTCTCTTATCAAGATGCGCCGTAGTGTACGGGCTTATAAATCGGAACCTGTCCTTTCCAAGGCTTTGGACGTTGTACTGGAAGCAGGGACTTACGCTCCTACCGGCGGAGGACATCAATCTCCAACCATCATTGCAATTACAGACCCCAAATATAGGAAGGAGATTGCAAAACTAAACGCAGAAGTGATGGGGAGCAACACAGACCCTTATTATGGCGCACCTGTCGTGATCCTGGTTTTGGCAGATGGCTCCGCAAGCACCTTTGTTGAGGACGGAAGCTGCGTCCTTGAAAATATGATGCTCGCTGCCCATGCCCTTGGCCTGGGAACCGTATGGGTACATCGGGAACGTGAGATTTTTGACAGTGAAAGCGGCAAGGCTCTCCTGCGGGAGTGGAAGCTACCGGAAACCTTGCGTGGCGTCGGGGCGATTGCATTGGGTTATCCGGCCCAGGAAGCCGGTCAGCCCGCAGCACGCAAACAAAACTATATTGTTCGGACAATTTGTGGAGAGGGGAGAAAGTATGCAGACCAATAACAAAATGGCGGTTGCGCCCGTTGGAAGGCTCATTTGGCAAATGTCGATACCGCCGCTAATCTCCATGTTCCTGCAATATTCCTATAATCTGATAGACAGTGCGTTTATAGCGCGGTTGAGTGAGAATGCACTAACGGCTGTTTCTCTGTCATTCCCGATTACAACACTGATGAATGCGACGTCTATCTGGATCGGTGTCGGCGTGAATGTACTGATTGCAGGGTATCTTGGGGAAAAAAAGCAGGATGAGGCAAATACCACCGTCACACATGGATTGTTACTGGCCTTTGGAATTGGTGCTTTGCTCAATCTTCTGTCATTACTGATTATGAAACCCTACTTTGGGGCATTCACCAATAACGAAGAAATTTATCAGTTGAGTCTTGCCTATATGAGCGTATGTTCGTTCATGCAAATTCCCAACATGGTGCATATCGCAATCCAGAAGATGATACAGGCTACTGGGAACATGATTGCTCCTATGTGGTTCCAGATTGCAGGAGTGGTCGTTAATTTTGTATTTGACCCACTCCTAATTTTTGGTATTGGTGTTTTTCCAGCTATGGGAATCCGTGGCGCTGCGGTGGCTACTGTTGCGGGCTATTTGTTATCCATGATTTTGGCATTTGCCTTGCTGCTGGGCAAAAAGCAAAAAGTGCGGATAAAGATCAAAGAATTTCATATACAAAAGTGGATGATTGCCCGTATATTCGCCCTTGGCTTACCATCTTTCATTATGAATGCCCTCAGTTCGTTTATGGTGACATTCGTCAATCTGTTTCTGGTGGCGTATTCCGATACGGCGATTGCATTCTTCGGTGCGTATTTTAAGGTGCAGCAGCTGATCGTTATGACAGTAAACGGCTTGATTCAGGGCTGTTTGCCTATTATGCGGTTTAACTACGGTGCGGGAAACAGAGATAGGCTGCACTCCGCTTTCCGATACGGAACCGCTTTGGTCTCCGGTATGATGATACTGGGAACATTGACCGTCAACTTCTTTCCGGCGCAGCTTTTGGAATTATTTACAGCGTCGGAAGCCATGCGCTCCTTTGGAATATCCGCTATGCGAATTATGGCGGCAAGCTATCTGTTTTGCGGTCTCTCTACCATGATTTCCACCTATTTTCAGGCGACAGAAAAAGTAGGTTCCAGCATGGCGATTCAATTATGTAGACAACTGCTTTTCCTTGTTCCTGCCTTATGGTGTCTGGACAAATTATTCCAACTGAACGGAATCTGGCTTGCATTTCCTGTTGCGGAAACCGCCACTATGCTCATTGCTCTCGTAATAATGGCATGGCATCGCCACAAAAATATCTTATAACATGTTCCAAGGAGGAGAAATTCTCCGTCCCTAAGAATATTTATATCATTGGCATGATGAATACCGCAGACCGCAGCTTGGCTATGTTGGATTATGCATTTAGAATAAGCTTCGCTTTCTTTGAAATCAAGCTGGGGTTTGAGACTCTGGGGTTCCGTGAGTACCGTATGGCATTAGATAATGAGAAGTTCAACTTAGAATATCGAATACAAAGAAATATAAAGCAGGAACAAGTTTTGAAGAAATAGTCAGTCTGTATAAGTTTGATGCAGAGCTTAGAGAGTTGTTCTTTAAATATTTACTGCAGATTGAGCGACAGATGCGTTCTTTGCAAAGGTTCAAAACAAGATGCATTATACACCATGTAGTAAATGTTTCTAAGTAAAAAGAATTGCAAAACATATAAAAGCAAGACCTATTGTGGATAATAATGCCGCAATAGGTCTTTAGTATTCAATTCATAAAGAAATTTCTCTTACATTTGTTTATAGGCATTACCCCATTCGACCATTGAGTCAAGAATAGGTTTCAGAGTAAGACCAAGTTCACTGAGACTATATTCAACTCTGGGTGGAACCTCTGGGTAAACAGTGCGAATGACGAGTCCGTCATTTTCCATGGAGCGTAAACTGTCAGTAAGAACTTTCTGGCTGATCCCTTCAAGATTTTTCTTTAATTCATTGAATCTCCAAGGGCATTGCAGCAGATTTCGGATAATGAGTAATTTCCATTTGCTGCCGATGAGCGAAACTGTGGTTGCAACTGGACATTCTGGTAGTTCCTCTTTTGTTAGCCTGAAATCATCTCCTTATATCGTATTATTTTTGCATATTATATTTTATTTTAATCTAATAGTCAGAAAGAAGCAATAGGTTATGCAAGAGATACCGGATATTATTGATGAAGTTGTAAAAGCGAAAGTAAAGGTTTTTGCATTTTCGCGCTATGTGCCTACAGGTGGTGAAGTTGACACAAGCATGACATCGGAAGAATACAGAAAACTTCTGGAAGTCTGTGATGCAAAGTATAAGGCATATGAAAAGGCAGGATGTGAGACCTATTTTAATAAAAAGGATCATTTGTGGACGCTGTATGAATATGAAACAGGAGAGTTTAAGCTTCCTGAGAATACAGAGGCAGGAATGATCTATAGCGGCTGTAACTGTGGAAACTGTCATATTACCATATCTTCGAATGGAGATATTATGGCATGCAGAAGGGTGACAGACAGTAAAGTGGCCAATATTTTTGAAGACCGACTGGCAGATGTCTGGATCTGTCAGATGGAAAAATACAGAGATTACGATAAATTTGCAAAATGCAGCAAATGTGAACTTAAGGCATGGTGTTGTGGATGCCCCGCAGTTGCCAATGGAATAAGCGGCAACTTTTATGGGGCAGATCCGCAGTGCTGGAAGACAAGAAATGAGACTACTGGGGAGGTGCTATATTAGGATATATAGACGGTGAACAGCCGAAAAGTAAACCAAGAAAACCAGGAAGAATTAAAATTGTAGAATAGGTGGAGAACAGATGGATTTAGTAACATGTCTGAAAAAAATGAAATTAGTGGGAGTGCTTGCATTTGCAACAGTGGACAGTGAAGGAGCACCACAGATACGGAATATCAGTGCGATTCATTATGAGCCGGATGCACTCTATTTTTTCACCGCCAGAGGTAAAAATTTTTGTAAAGAATTAATGGAAGACGGCAGGGTGCAGATTCTTGCTTATACGAAATACAAAGAAATGATTCGTTTGTCAGGAAAGGCTTACGCAGTGCCAGAGAATGAACAGAAAAAATGGATGGATGTCATTTTTGAAGAACAGCCATATCTTGCTAATGTATATCCAGGGGATACAAGAGAAATCGGAATTAAAATTTACTTCTTGTGTTGCCATTTTTGTCAGTTCGTTTAATGATAAATTCATAGGAGTATATATCGTTTATTAATACCAATTATATTATATTCTTGTTTCATTTTACAAACAAGCTATTTGAGGGAAAATACAGACAAATCAGAGTTATTATCTAATAATAAGATAGAATGAAGTCAATCAATAATCAGGAGAATCAGAGGTGATTTTGTAATGATTGATGTTGCAAGAAGGAAGACGAAGTATTATCTTTTTTGTTGACAAAAAACAACTACAATATTATTATATAAAGTAATTATATCAAGTAATTATATAAAATAATAGAAAGGAGAAACTCATGACAAAAGACAAGATAAAGGAGGTTATGGATGCCTGTTATCAGGCAAAGAGGATAAGAGATATGCTTCCGGCATTGCCTGGGGGAGTGACACCATCCCATATCCACTATCTGGATACTCTTAGTAAGTTAGAAAAAACGGAAGGTAAGGTAAAAGTCAGTGATATTAGTGAGAACCTTGGACTTCCGAGACCAAGCGTAACGAAAACCGTAAAAGATATGGAAAAGCTTGGATTTGTCGAGAAAGAAACAACAGAAACGGACGGAAGGTTTGTTTATATTAAGACGACCAGGACAGGAAGAGACCTGGTTGATAAATATGTTGATGAATATTTTGGTAATCTTTCGGAAGATCTTGGAGGGATTACGGATGAAGATGCAGACAAGATGATTGAAGTAGTAGAAAAGTTCTATATAGTTATGAGTAACAGGAAGTAATATATGAATGCAAAAGAAAGATCAGATTTTACACAGGGAAGTATATTAAAGAAGATGATTCCATTCATGATGCCAATACTTGGAGCGCTTATACTCCAGGCAGCGTATGGTGCAGTGGATCTTCTGGTTGTGGGCAGATTTGGAACAACGGCCGGACTATCAGCAGTTTCAACCGGCAGTCAGATTCTTAATCTTGTAACGTTTGTGATAACGCAGCTGGCAATGGGAATTACTGTTCTTATTGCAAGGTATATCGGTGAAAAACATACGAGTCAAATAGGGGAACTGCTTGGTGGAGCAACGACAGTGTTTACTATGATAGCTGTCATACTCCTTGTGGTGATGGTGTTTTTTGCAAAGCCGCTGGCTGTTCTTATGCAGGCACCCCAAGAAGCGCTTATGCTTACGTCAGTGTATGTAAGGATTTGCGGGGGAGGTATTTTCTTTATCGTTGCTTATAACGTTCTTTCTGCCATATTCAGAGGGCTGGGAGACAGCAGGTCTCCCCTTATATTTGTTGCGGTTGCCTGCGTGGTAAATGTCGTAGGTGATCTTGTACTTGTTGCAGGATTCCATCTTGATGCCGCAGGAGCCGCAATTGCTACAGTGCTTGCCCAGGCGGTCAGTGTGGTGCTGGCTCTTTTAATGCTTAAAAGAAGACAACTGCCATTTAAAATAACAAAAAAAGATTTCAGAGTTAATAGTCAATGTAAAAGATTCCTGACAGTTGGAATTCCTCTTGCGCTTCAGGAATTTCTTACCCAGATGTCATTTCTTGCACTGTGTGCATTTATAAATAAGCTGGGGCTGGAAGCTTCTTCAGGATATGGGGTTGCCTGTAAGATAGTAAACTTTGCCATGCTGATACCAAGTGCACTTATGCAGTCGATGGCTTCCTTTGTATCGCAGAATGTTGGTGCCGGTAAGGAGGATAGAGCAAAGAAGGCTATGTTTACCGGAATGGGAATCGGATTAATCGTTGGAATTATCGTTTTCGCAAGTGTATGGTTCTTTGGTGATGTGCTTACATCGATATTCACAACGGATGAAGCGGTTGTACAAAAAGGGTTTGAATATCTTAAGGGGTTTGCTCCGGAAACGATTCTTACAGCAATTCTTTTTTCTATGATAGGTTACTTTAATGGACATGAAAAGACGTTGTGGGTTATGATTCAGGGACTTATCCAGACACTTCTTGTAAGACTGCCACTTGCATATTTTATGAGTATACAGCCGGATGCCAGCCTTACTAATATAGGGCTTGCAGCGCCTGTTGCCACATGCTTTGGAATTATATTAAATGTAATCTTTTTCCTTTACATGACAAGAAAAATGAAAAAGGCATGAGTGGATCAATGATTTATCTCTTGAAATTTTGTTTATAAATTTATGAATAGCAAGTCTGATACACAGGCGATGGAAACAAAAAATTTTGGATAAACAGTAGGAGGTATATTCTATGCCATTGAAAATTGTTAGAAATGATATTACAAAAATGAATGTTGATGCAATTGTCAATGCAGCTAATACATCTCTATTAGGAGGAGGCGGGGTAGATGGATGCATTCATCGTGCTGCCGGCCCAGACCTTCTTAAGGAATGTAGAATGCTCCATGGATGTGAGACAGGGAATGCTAAAATTACAAATGGATATCGTCTTCCCTGTAAATATGTCATTCACACAGTTGGACCAATCTGGCTGGATGGAAAACATCAAGAACAAAAACTTTTAGAATCCTGCTATGATACATCACTGAATCTGGCGAAGGAATATGGCTGTGAATCGGTTGCTTTTCCTCTGATTTCTTCTGGAATTTATGGCTATCCAAAAGATCAGGCATTAAAAGTTGCTGTAGATATCATTGGAAATTTTCTACTGGAAAATGAGATGACAGTCTTCATTGTAATTTTTGACCGGAAGGCATATCAGATTAGCGGAAAGTTGTTTGCGGATATTACAGCTTATATAGATGACCGATATGTGAAAGAACACTCGGACAGTCGGGAAGAACAGAGATGGCGATCGGAGCCGCTTATTGGAGAAAGTTGTTTCGGGTCAGCAGTGGAGAGGATGGAAGCGAAGCCAAGCTATAATGCGATAAGCAGCAGGACTCTGGAGGATGCGTTGAATCAGATAGATGAAAGTTTTTCGGAAATGCTGCTTCGTAAAATTGACGAATCCGACATGACAGACACGCAGTGTTACAAGAAAGCAAATATTGATCGGAAACTTTTTTCTAAAATTCGCTCGAATAAATTTTATAAACCGTCTAAAACGACAGTGCTGGCATTTGCTCTGGCATTGGAACTGCCAATTGCAGAAATGCAGGATATGCTTGGTAAGGCGGGATTTACTTTATCTCGTTCAAGCAAGTTTGATATTATTGTAGAATATTTTGTTGAACAGGGTAATTATAATGTATATGAAATCAATGAAGCATTGTTTGCTTTTGATCAGAGTCTGATTGGATCATAAAACAATGAATGTTGTTTAATGTCGCTTTCCATGCGACCACTTTCTAAAAGAAAATCGTTATACTATGGCTGCAAGGTACGAAACCGAGCAGCCATTTTTTTGACCAGGTAAATACTAGAGCGTGTTTGAAAAATCATTCTGGCAACCTGCACGTCCCAATTTGCGGTATATTTTACCTT
>ENA-OPVL01002142-OPVL01002142.1-human-gut-metagenome-genome-assembly--contig:-NODE-2142-length-10906-cov-3.035388_pt1 | contig 10906 bp, 10 predicted proteins | sample MGYA00241496_ERZ501984 | MGnify/ENA primary metagenome ERZ501984 (study PRJEB25962, sample SAMEA2042986) | human gut metagenome | biome: human gut; feature: human-associated habitat; material: faeces... | reverse complement strand
TAGGAGTATTTGCATATCACAAAGCACAGTGCGAAGGAATTGCAAAAGCAGTGAAGGTTCTTTTAAATGCAGTAGATGAGAGGTGTATTGTAGTAACTGGAGACACTATAAAAGATAGAGAAAATGTACCTCATGCATGGAATATTGTAAATATTGGAGGAGAACCATATCACTTAGATGTAACCTGGGATATTGGTAGTACAGAGAAAGATAAACAATATTTGGCACATGATTATTTTAATTTGCCAGATGATCTGATAAAACAAGACCATAAAGCACATAAAGAACTTCCTAACTGTAAAGCAAAGACAGCGAATTACTATGTCAAAAATAGATGTGTGTTTTCAACGCGTTGTGGGCTTATGATGTATATAGATAGGTTGCTTGTTCAGAAGGTAAAAGTGTTTGAATTTCGGGTGGATGGAAGATTGAATAAATCAATATTGGATAAGAAAATATCAGATTATATTTTACATAAATTAAAAGAACAGGGAAGAAATAGGGTTGGAATTCGGATATATGCAAACCAAAAAATTGGAGTATATAGGATAAAAATATATTGAAAATTTAACGAATGAATAATTGGATTATGGAAAGTGTGAAGGGAGTATATATGAGATATTGTGTGATAGGAAAAGGAAAAGCTGCAAATGAGATGGCAAATCAAGTAATAACTAATATGTTGCATGAATATTCAAGAGAATTATATGATTTCACGAGATTAGAATTCGATAATATTGTCGAATATGACATTTTAAATATTATGTCTTTTTTTTATTCACAAATGAATGTTGAACAGAAGGAAAATATAAGAGAAATTATACAAAAAGAATTATCTTTTGATCATATGGATGTAGTATTAGATGATTTGTCATTTTTTTTAGATGGAGAGATGTTTATTCCTTTTTCATGTAAGCTTACAGAACGTTTGGGTGATAGACGTATAACAACAATTATATATGAGACATTATTTGAAATTTGTACAAGATTAACTATGGCAAAGTGGGATGAAAATAATTCATATTCAAATTATTTGATGTTATTAAATGTTGCTTATTTTAGTGCGTTGTCTTATAAACTACATGTAAAAGATAGTTGTAAATCTGTTATGAAGATTCTTTATGGTCAAGAAAATTACGATGATTTTATTGAATTTCTGTATGAACAGCATCCAAATGATTTAGACTGGGACGTTGATATTGAATTAGATTTTATGGATAACTTGATTTACAACAGTAAAAACAATCATTCCTTTAGTCCTAGTTCTAAAGGTGAATTTTTAGATGTAGTAGATGCAATGAATCGTATTCGAAGAGAACATAATGCTGTGATTATAGTAGATAATGGATTTGAACATATTGTTCAAAAGACCGGAATTCGCGAAATGAAGTGTACAGAAATTTATGGATTTGAGTGCCATTTTTGCGAAGCAAGATTTAGTGAAGAAGAATATATTATTGTGTATCAAAAGAGTATGCGTATAAATAAAATTATTGATGATGAAGATAAGTGGAGAGAATTTCAAAGAGAACTGTATAAAGAGGATATCAGAAATAATAATAGTAAATCATTAGTTTATATAGTTTATATTTTAGATGACAATTCAGAAAATATTCCGATTCAGAAAATTGAAAGTAATAAGACGTATGGTAGAAAATATGTCTTTACAGAAGAAGAAACAATTACGTTTATTAATGGAATTGTTAAGACGTCAAATGATGAAATTAGTGAAGTTTCACCCATTCAGGAATGGGATAAAATATTAAAAGAAGCACATCTGACAGCTTGTATGACAGAAGCATATGCAGCTAAAAAAGTGGAAAATTATTTAAAGGGAAATAGATTTGATGCAGATTATGTATATGATGATGATTACGCATCAATGAGATATTCAAAAGTCCCAAAGGTTAAGTGGATAAAGTCTCTTGATACAACTGGATTCAGAGACTTTTGTTTTGATGATAAAGAGATAACATTTGGACAAATTAATTTATTCTATGGGGCAAATGGATCTGGAAAGACTTCTGTATTAGAGGCAATAGAATACGCACTTACATCAGAAGTACGACGTGTAAAGGATTTTAAAATAAAACTTCCAATGGATGATTATCCTAAATTAAGTGTATACGATACACAAGCAGGGGTTCATACATTTACGCCAAGTTTTTCAAAAAGAAATTGTAAAGAAATTGAACGTGTATGGTATGGGGTACCTATTGGGAGAAATAAATCTAATTTAAATGAGAATTTTAATAAATTTAATGCATTTGATTCGGAAGCAGCATATAAATTCATTCATGAATCAGATAATAGTGAAGACAGTTTTTCAACGATGTTTGGAAATTTAATGTTTGGCGAAAGTGTTGTAAATCATGAGAAAAAATGGCAACGTTTTAAAAAGGCATTTAATGATAGATACACAGAACTTCGGAATGAATTAAACGAAGCTAGAAATACAGCAGCATATTATGAGTTCTATTTAGAATCACAAAATAGAGATTTAAAATCAGAGGAAATTGAAAAAGCGATTGAGGAGATAAAATTAAAAATACGTTCAAGATTACCAAAAGAACCAAGCAATCGTTATACGAAAATTTTAAAGGAAATAAAGATTGTTCGAAAATACGTGGAAGAAATATCGTCATATCATTTTGATGAAAGAAGCTTCTCTGAAATTGCGGATGAAGTTTCCTATGTAAAAAAGGAAAATTTAAATTATACAAAACAAAAAAGAGAAAAATCAGAAGAAATTACAAAATTGGCAAAAGAAAACAGTGTATTGCAAAAAAATATTTTTACGGAAGAGGAGAAAAAAAAGAATATTGACCAGGCTTTAGATCGTGTCAATAAGGATATTGAGAATTGGACAACTGTCAAACAAGTTCTAAAAAATAAAAAAACAATTAATTTGGTTAAGTCATTGATGGAAGAATTAGCAAGAATTGATAAGGAATTATACTATATTGCTAAGATTGAACAACGGACTTCAATTGTTAAATTTCTGAAATTAGATAAATATGAGGGAATCTCAGATGAACAAAAGATAAAATATAAAACAGAATATATAAAAATGAGTCAAAAGAAAAAACAGTTGGAGAATGAATATGATGAATTAAAAAAACAGTTTGGAGAGAGAGAACAACAGACAATAGAACTTCGTAAAATAGGAAAAACGTTAATAGTAAATGCAACTTGTCCTCTTTGTGGTCAGAAATATGATAATATTCAACAGATTATGAATATTATTGACAATGTAGCAATTGTAGATGAACGAATGGATGATTTAATTACAGATATTGAAAGTATTACAAGACGTCTTTACAAGTTAGAAAAAATATTGAACCAACAGCAGATGATAGAAAGTGCGAAAGAAGAATTAGACAAACTTAAGGATGATGTACCGATAATTAGAGATTATAGATATGATTATCGACGGATATATGAATATTTAGCATCTAAGAGCAATAAAGAAATAAGAAAAACTGAAATTATAGAACAACAAACAGTTTTAGATGCGCAAGGATTTTCGATAGATATTATTAATGCATGTAATTTATACAGGACAACAGATCCAACATATTTGGAGTACAAAAAAAGTGATAAAGAAAGTTATGACTTATTTTTAAATAATAGACAATCAAAAATACAGTTAGAATTAGAAAACGTATTACATAAAATTGAAACAAACAAGCAGCTTATACAAAAAAACAAACAGAAAGAAGAGTTAATTAACGCCGATATTTATCACTTGGAATTAAAGTTGAAAGAGTTGGATATTGATAGTAACCGCCGAATTGATCAAGCATTAGAAAATCTAAAAACCAAATTTGAATTGCCTGATAATGAAACATATAAGGAATGGACAAAGCGATATTATTCCTTATATGATAATTGTGAAATCGAAATAGATAACATAAAATCACAAAGTATGATTGCATTTGAAAAACAAATTCTTTCTGAGAAAAAAGCAATCATAGAACAAGATGAGCCAATGGTAGAACGATGTGCAAAAGCCGTGCAAACTTTTGAAAAAATGCCATCGCTTAGTTCATTTGTAGAGAAAGGAATTCGAAGCAATATACAACAAATTAGTAAATTTTTTAAATGGATGCATCACTCAGGAGAATTCGAAAAATTAGATATTGATGAAAAAGGAATTTATGCTATAAGAGGTTTCAATAAAGAAGAAGTAAGAACATATGAGATGAGCACAGGCCAACGATCAACCATTGCAATGGCTGTAATGTTTGCATTACATATGGCAGCCCAGGATGCACCAAAATTTTTACTTTTAGATGAACCATTGGCAACTATGGATGATACACAGGTTCTTAATGTGCTAGATATTTTGAAGTCAATGGCAGAACAACATACACAAATATTTTTTACAACAGCAAATGGGATTATGATTAAATTATTCAAAGAGTGCTTTAAAAACACATCATTTGATTATAAAGAATATCAGTTTATTAAGAGAGTAAATCGACCTTCAGAAATCAAAGAATCTAGTATAAATGAGACAAAGACTATAGAAGAATTAACGTTGGATGATCTTACTTTAGATTTTAATCAGTTTGCACAAATTCGAGAAATTCTTCAAAGAAACCAAGAAAAACTTACATCGCAAGATGATTTAGAAGAAATTTTTGATGGTACAAATAATGTATCATTTATTGAAAGTACAGAAAGTGCAGAAAAAACAGAAAATCAGTTCTATTCTGTACTTTCTGAAAATGAAAAAGCTATTTTGGAGATTTTAATAATAGATCAACCAAAGGATGTTAGTACATTTATGAAACTTGTTGCTTCATTTCCAAATTATAAAGCAATAATTGAACAAATAAATGATAAATCTCTAAATTTTTATGATGAGACAGTTATTATAGATGATGATATTTTACCATATGTTGATGAGGAGTATATGGATGAATTGAGACAACAAAGTCAAGCAAATTAAGAGGAATTACTATGGAAAAACGCATACCAAAAAGGACATACAGGAACATTATGAATTCTCTCGGAGGCGGAACAGTTCCTAGAGAAGGTTTAGGATATATAGCCGTAGGAAGAGAACAAGAGATTGATTCTTTATTGAGAGATACAGAAGTAATTGAAGATGGCGGATCAACATTCAGATTTGTTGTTGGAGATTATGGAAGTGGAAAAACTTTTTTAATGCAGCTTATCAAAGAGTATTGTGTAAAAAATGATTTTATAGTTGCGGAAGCAGATTTATCACCGGATAGAGCATTAATTGGAAACTCCACAAGAAAAAAGGGACTTGCAACATATAGAGAACTTATGGCGAATGTTTCAAATAAAACAAATCAGTCAGGAAGAGCAATTGCAAAAGTGATGGAGACTTGGGTAAATAATATATTTGCACGTGCAGCTATTATAATGACTCAGAATGGAGAAACTAATATAGAACGTGTAGCTGAAGAACTTATGTTACAGGATTGTAGAAAAATACAAAGATTCGCTTATGGCTATGAATTTTCTCAAGCACTTCGTTTATTTTGGAAAGCAAGTCGCATGTCAGATATAAATACAAAAATGAAAAAACAGGAAGAAGTTCTTCGTTGGTTTCGAGGAGATTTTAGAAATAGTCAAGAATCGAAAAGAATAGTTGGAATAAGTGCATTAGTGCAAGATGACAATTGGTTTGATTATATTATTCTTTGGTCACAATTTTTTGTATTAGCAGGATATAAGGGATTTATTGTTTTAATTGATGAATTGGCATACATTTGCAATATGTCAAATGGAATTTCACGTCAAAATAATTATGAAAAAATTCTTATGATGTATAATTCAGTACTTCAAGGGAAAGTAGAAAATCTTGGGATTATAATGGGAGGAATTCCGAAGAGTATCTACGATAAAAAAAGAGGGATTTTTAGTTATGAGGCTATGCATTCTCGTTTGTCTACAGGTGTATATCAAGATCCAACAATTGTAAATATGATGACTCCTATTATTAAAGTATTGCCGTTGAAAAAAGAAGAAATGTATGTATTACTTGAAAAATTATCAGACATTCATGCAGATTTATATAATTACGAGAAATTAATTACAGAGGAGGAGCTAGTGGATTTTGTAAAACTGGCTTATATAAAGAGAGAAACTTCGTTTATAACACCACGAACTATGATAAGAGATTTTATTCAGATTTTAGATGTAAAAAAACAGAATCCGAATAAAGGAATCCGAGAAATTTTGGAAGCATATAGATTTGCGGTGGATGAAGAGCAGTCATATGAAGAAATATAGCATAAAAAACATTGCAGATTTAAAGATAAAAAATTGTATCAGATTGATGTATGTTTATTGAAAAAGGTTATGGTTATATGAAAAAAACATCTTATTTAGATAGAAAATTAACTGATAATGAACAAATTATGGCAACGCAGTATCATTACATTATTTTTTACTATATGAAACTTCATCAACTTAACTTTAGCGAATGGTATGATGTTTTAGCTATTCCATATATTCAATCAATAAAGAAATATTGTGAATTTGATCATCTTCAACAATATAGTATAACAACAATTATTTTTCGAACTCTAGATAGTGCTGTTAGTAATCAATTCAGAAAGCAAAAAAGACATCAGCAGCATTGCATTAGTTATGATAAAGTGGGAGATTATTTACTTTATGTGAAACCAGTATCAGTACCAATAAGTTTTGAAAAAAAGGTGTTTAGTAATATAATGCTATTTGAAATATTGAATCATTTGTCTAGTAATCGCCAGAAAATCATTGTTAGGATGCTGTCTAGAGGTTATACAAAAGTTGATATTAAAAATTTTTTATTGATTTCTGACTATTGTTTGAGAAAAGAAATTAATATTATTAGGGAGTTGATGTGTTCTATTTACTTTAATTAAGCTGGTTGATATTATGTGCAATTGCTGAAAATAAACAAATATATGGTATAATGATAGATATAATTTGTTTAAAATAGCCACCACTAATTAAAAACATAAAATCAGAGGTAAGCATGGATAAAAAAAGACTTATAGGGATGCGAGTGATGAATACAAACACTCATGAGATTGGATCAATCAATGATATTGCCGGAGGATATGTAGTAATTGATATGCATGGGAAATTACAAAAATACATATATCCAGCAGCATTTTCAACAATATTAGAGTTAGAAACAGGACTTTCACAGGCCAAAAAAGATAATTCAAAAGTAAAAGGAAGAAGTGATAAGTATGATAAAATTTAAACTTAAAAAAGAGCAAATTGAATTTCTTAAAAAGACGTATCCTGATAATAAGCTGATTCAGAGAGTTTTGAGCTTTGAGAAAGAAGGAATTTTCGAAATGGATGATGAGAATACATATATTGATTTCATGGATTATTTGGACGATGAGTCTGTAGCTTGGATGGATGAAAATTATGATGCTACACCACAAACAATTATGTTAGAATCAATAAGAGATGATATTTTTTGTCAGACTAATTAGAAGAGAAAGTGGACATTGAAACAAGACCTTATAGTCATAACAGGCCATAAGATCTTGTTACAGGAGAAAATAGATGACGACTTAATCATCATCATGAGGTAAAAACGGTGGTCGGAAGGGGTACAATTCTTCGTAAGATTCAAGCTCGGCTTCTGTTCTTGGAACAACCTGGATCAATCCAGTACAATCCGTGGTAGAACAAATATTGCACATTCCGAAGATATTTTCATCAATTTCTTCGTTTGTAAGTTCTCGTTTCTTCTTATTATTCATGCATTGAAACCTCCTCGTTTCTTAGTATGTGATAATTTAAGAAAAATATTTTGTAAAATAAATCCAATAAAAGATATTATACGAGGAGATAGGAACAATGTATTATGTACCAGAAGAAAGCAGAGAAAAGGCTGTCCATCCTAGACAGAATGGAAGCCTTTTCCGATAATCTCACTTGTATTAGAAACTAAAAGAAAAGCTTTTGGATCATGTTCTTTGATAAAGTTTCGAAGTTTCACTGCCTGCGAAGGACTAAGAACCGTCAGGATAATATATTTGTCATCCCCTGTAAAGGCTCCGGTCGCATTCACAATGGTTGCTCCGCGCTGTAGATCATTTTGGATAAAATCACAAATACATGTTGCATTGGAAGTTACAACATGAAAGTATTTAGAACGATTAAAACTTTCAATAAAGTTATCGATCAATGCAGAACGCATGATCAGACCAAACAAAGAATACAGTCCTGTTTTGACGTTAAACACTAGGAATCCTGCGAGAGTAAAGATAAGATCAGAGATCATTAAGCCCTTTCCGATATCTACACTCGTATATTTTTTAAGAATCATAGCGATAACATCTGTACCACCACTAGAAGCTCCAATATTAAATAAGATTGCTGAACCAAGCGCTGGCAATAAGATTGCAAAGATTAACTCTAATAATGGCTCATTGGTAAGTGGATGACTCATAGGATAAATTCGCTCTAAAAGAGATAAACTTACAGATAAAAGAATCGTGCTGTAAGCTGTTTTTTCAGCAAAGCTTTTACCTAAGACGATCCATCCAATGATAAGCAATAAAATATTCACAACAAAAGAAAAATCACTGGCAGAAATAGGAAAGAATTTTGCAACTAAAACGGCAATACCTGTGATACCACCAAATGTGAAATTGTTTGCAAATTTAAAGAAGTAAATTCCGACAGCCATAATGAGTGTGCTGATTGTAAGTAAGGAAAAATTTTTAAGTTTTGATTTCATAATACTACCTTCTTTGATGATTGTTTCATTTATAATGATTTCATAATTCAATCATTTATTTTAGCATGAATATTCTATTTTTCAAGAAATTCGGTGGAAATAGTGAGAAAGAACGTATTATAATTTTTGTTATGGAATCTTGCGACAAAATGGATTGGCGCAATCAAGACAAGTATCTATATTTACGTATCCCCTGTTATAACCGTAATACTTTCAGTGTTAATCTTACATGAAAAAATAACAGTGATTTCTATCATTGGAACTATATTAATCCTTATTGGGCTTGTGGTCTCACAAAAAAGTTAAGACAACAGACCAGATTAGATGTATAATATGTGATAATAAAGCAAAAAAGGAGATAGGAACAATGTATTATGTACCAGATGGAACAAAAAAATGCGGATATTATGAATGTAAAAAATGCGGGAATAGATTCCTCTCATTACAGATGATGGAGAAGATTCCATGTCCAGACTGTGAGGCAGAGATCGACTACGAGATTGGACCAGATGAAAATATGGAAGATATTTTAGATACTGCGCAGTTACTTCAGAAAATCGAGGGTGAAGAAGAAGTCGAAAAAATGGATGCTTTACTAAGCCTTGCTATCACTGGTGGAGATTGCAATTGGATTTAAAAATGTATTTTCTAAAAGACTCAGGGACCATGGACTTCTGGGTCTTTTAGATTGCTGCAATAATTGAAACAGGAAGGCAGGAATATCAATTTATGAACGATACACAAGACAACAAATGGGACAAACTATTGCACATCAAAACCATGGGCAGAGACGACTCTCAATCCGATCAATACCGCTATCCATACGAACCAACTCCATATTCTGTACTGCAACGATTAGCAAATACAGGACTTATAAGGAAGAACAATATGCTCTTAGATTATGGCTGTGGTAAAGGAAGAGTAGACTTTTTCTTATCCTACCAGACAAGATGCCGTTGCCTCGGAGTTGAATATGACGAACGCATTTATGAGAAAGTAATGGAAAATAAGAAAGAAGCCGTATCGAAAGAGAGGGTATCATTTTCATTAGCGAATGCAGAAGAATTTCAACTCCCAGAACAGATAGACCGCATCTATTTTTTTAATCCATTTTCCTACGATGATCTCGCCGCTGCTTATCTTTGCGTAGTACTCATAGATATAATTTTTATATGGCATTTGCCCTATTCTTCTCTAAGGGCTGCCAGCTTGCTTTGCTTGCGTTTTGCCGCAGGCACAAGCTCTGTTAATTGCTTGATGATAGCCGCATAATTCTTTGATAATGCTATGTATGTTTCTGCTTCCGGGCTTTTCTTTGTCCCGTACTGGTTCTCTCCGTTTTTGTACTCACTTGTCCAGCCCGTTTCCTCTATCACGTTCTGCAATTCATCAAGTTCTATCGACATAAAAGCAGCCTTTTCTATCAGCGGCGTTACCAACTTCTTTTTATTTTCGTCTAAGTCCTTGAAAATCCCTTTTAATCTTGTCTTTTCACTCTTTATCTTGGCTTCTTTACTCTTTTCCTTTCGTGCTGCCATTTCTTTTACCCCTTTCGATACACCCCACCCCCTCTACACCACGCATGTGCGACCTTGCAGAGTAAAATTAGGGTTACCCCTCGGTCTATCGTGAGTGAAAAATATTTTTTTTGAATGGGGGGATTAGTTCGCCGTCAGCCGTAAACGCATATCGTTTTGCACGCACGTTCTTTGCATGATGCTCTTTGTTGTGACAGTCCTGACACAATGCCTCTAAGTTGTCCCAGCATAACGTAATACTCTGCTCGTGTATGTTCTTTGGTGTCAGCCAAATCTTGTGGTGTACAATCTTTGCTGGCTCTCCGCAGCGTTCACACAAGTAATGCTGTGCTGTCATGTATGCGTCCCTCGTCTGCGCCCACTCTTTAGATTTATAAAACAATTCTGCCCACTCTTTCATGTTGCCTCTTTCTTTACCCAACGCCCTAGGTTTCATGCGTTGGGCAGGAGGTAAAAGTATGATGAAAAACAAAAAGGGCGCAACGAAAAAACATTTAAGTTCTTTCGTGCGTCCTTAACAGTTGTATTATACCGCCCGCACCGTTTCCCTGTCCACCGCAGGATTTGTGCAAATATACCGCAAAATTTGTGCAGCTATTCCGCATAGCTTTACTCAATCCCATAAATCATA
>ENA-OPVL01002140-OPVL01002140.1-human-gut-metagenome-genome-assembly--contig:-NODE-2140-length-10911-cov-7.201824_pt1 | contig 10911 bp, 10 predicted proteins | sample MGYA00241496_ERZ501984 | MGnify/ENA primary metagenome ERZ501984 (study PRJEB25962, sample SAMEA2042986) | human gut metagenome | biome: human gut; feature: human-associated habitat; material: faeces... | reverse complement strand
GATTGGCTGCAAAGCCACGCCGACTACGATATGAAGGTCATCTTCTGCTGCTTTGATGCCCGGACGAAGCAGGCGTATCAGACAAAAATGGAGTAAACATTGAAATACAGAGAGATCGCGGACGGCATTTTTCTTGACCGCCCCAACCGTTTTATTGCCCATGTAGATGTGAACGGCACGGTGGAAACCGTCCATGTCAAAAACACCGGGCGGTGCAGGGAACTGCTGCTGCCCGGTACTGCGGTGCGGCTGGAAGTGTCGGACAACCCGAAACGCAAAACAAAATACGACCTTGTGGCGGTACACAAGCAGGAACTTGGCTGGGTCAACATGGACAGTCAGGCACCCAACAAGGTGGTAGGAGAATGGCTTTCAAAGCAGGAGTTTGACCTTGTCAGGCCGGAGTTTGGCACAGCGCTGGCCGAAGCGAAAGCCGCAGGCGTGAGGGTGCTGTTTCTGCTTTGCTATGTCGGGCGGGACAGTCTGGAAATCGTGGAGCAGCGGGAAACATGAAAATGGGATGGAATGAAGAAAACCACATGAGGGAGGAACCAGCATGCCTTTTTTGATGATCCGCAACGACATCACCAAGGTAACAGCGGATGCCATCATCGCCTTTCTGGAAAGCACCGGCTTTGAAGATGCGCTCCGCAATGCAGTCTCCCTTGGCGGCGACAGCGACACCCTTGCCTGCATCACCGGCGGCATTGCCGAAGCCTTTTACGGGATGCCGTCTGAATTGCAGCAGGAAACCCTGAAGCGTCTGCCGGAGGAGATGCGGGCAGCGTATGAGCTGTTCCGGCAGAACCTTGAGCGCAAGGTGTGACACCGTCAGCGCTGCACAGACCCAAGCTGTATTTAAAAAACTGAGGATCGTACCGGAAGAACAGCAAAACACCCGCCTGCGTATTGTGTGCAAAGCACAGTACATGGGCGGGTGTGGTTTTGTTGTGGTTTGTTCGCACTGTCAGAACAGGTCGAAACATAATTTTTGTGGAGTTCCGTCCAGCAGATACCGGATATAGAGACGGTCGTTTTCCGCTTCTGCCTGCACCTGCGTGGCGTGCTCAAAGAGGGTGCGCAGACGGCGGTACTCTGCCCGCTGCGCATCCGTGTAGTGAGACGGCATATCCGAGGTAAGGAACACATTGCCCAGCAGGGCATTGACCGTGGCAAGGGTGCGTTTTTGCTCTGCCGTCAGCTTGCAGTTTTCCTCCCGGAGAAAGAACACATCCGGGTCGCTGCCATAGGCACGGCCATTGAGCTGCCGCCGGAATACGGTGTTGTTGATGGCCTGCTTTGTGGACACACGCTCCCGATGGAACAGGCGCATATACCACACATCGTCCCAGTCCAAGCTCACGTCGCAGCTGACACGGCAGTAATCCACCAGCCCGAAAGCCGGCATCACCGGTACGCCGCAGCCAAGGATCTGCTTTTGCCCGCACCAGCTGCGCAACAGCTCCATGGCACGGTTCATCCGGGCTGCCCGACTCTCGTGGGCGTTGCCAAAGGGGGCAGCGCCATACAGAAAATCCAGCTTGACAAGGTCGAACCCCCAATCGTTCAGCACCCGGTCAAACACCCGGCGCAGATAGTCCAGCACGGCCGGGTTGTCGATATCCAGCGCATAGAAACTGCTCCAGTTGCTGCCGCAGCACCACGGTTTGCCGTCCACTTTCAGCAGCCAGTCCGGGTGCTGCCGGAAAAGGGCAGAGTCCTTTTCGCACACAAAGGGGGCAAGCCAGAGCCCAGCCTGAAAGCCAGAGGTGTGGATTTCCTCCACCATGCCTTTCAGCCCGTGGGGGAACTTCTGTGCATCCGTTTCCAGCCAGTCGCCCACCTTGGGCTCCCAGCCATCGTCGATCTGGAACAGGTCTCCTGGGCAAAGCAGGCTGCGGCAGCCGGTCAGATCCTCCCGGATGGTATCCTCGGTGATGTCCTGATAGCGGTTGTACCAACTGGAATAGCCTGCCAGCTTCTTTTCGGTCCGGGGCTTGATGCCCATAGCCTGAAACCAGCCGTCGAACACCTCAGTCTCGCCGCCCACGGCAAAAAACAGGTCAAGGAGTGGGAAACTGCCGCCGGGATGCTCCACCCCGACGCAGTCCCGTTCCAGCGTCAGCAGGGCTTTGCCGCTGTCATAGCGGAGGATGGTGTAGCCCGGCTTCTCGTCCAACGATGCCACCAGCCGGAACTGTGTGCCATTGCGGAAATAGCAGTAGGAAAAGCCGTGGCTCTGCCCCTTTTGATGCCCATAAGGCGCAAAATGATAATCGCCGTAGCGGTCAAAGGCATATTTTTTGCGCAGAAAGCCGGGGATGTGGTCGGTGCCGCGCAGCTTGCCGTTCCGGTCCAGCTCCGGGCTGTAGGTCCATGTCTGGTAGCCGTTCATGAACAGACGCTCGTCTGCTTCCATCGTCCACAGCAGCTCGGCACGCACGGCTTTCAGCGTCCCGGCGGGCAGGTCGGCGGAAAGATGCAGCGCACCGCAGCCCGGGTGCACCGGGGCATTGCCTTGCCGTACACCGCCGGTGGTCTCTGCGTACCAGTGCAGCATTTCAGTCATGGTGCGCTTCCTCCCCGTGGAGCTGTGCGCTGATCTCGGCAGCACGCTGGTCCGTCAAAATAAACTTGCGGCGGAACAGCACCAGCGCACCTGCCAGTACCAGCATGGGTAGAACCGTCATCATCAGGCGCAGACCCAGCAGCGTTCCGGCGCTCTGTACTGCTACGGGGCCGGTCTCCTCCGTGTTGCCCACAAGACCGATGAGATCCAGCCCGATGCCGGTCAGGAACACCGCCACACCGGAGGCTGCCTTGACCACAAAGGTCTGCATGGAAAAGATGACGCTCTCCTCTCGGCGGCCGGTCTTGAGCTGGCCGTAATCCACACTGTTGGAAAGGAACAGGGTGGTCAGCACGGTCAGCATCCCGTTGCAGGCAAACACGACAACGCCCGGGATGCACAGCAGGGCAAGGCTATGGGAAAGCCCGGTCAGGCAGAACACCAGCAGCGTGCCGTAGCCGCACAATGCCAGCAAAAGGCTCAGGTGAAATACCTGCGTGCTGCTGAACTTTTTGCGCAGCAAGGGGTAAAGTACCATCATGCCCAGAATTTGAGCCGCACCGCCCACGGTGGAAAACAGGGTGTAGGTGGCTTTCCAACCTGCACCGCCAAGGTCGTATTTGAAGAAATAGATGATGAAGTTGGAGGTAAGGTACAGCGCCGAGTTGATCAGCACGATGCTGCCTACCACTACCATAGCCTGATCGTTGCGGAACAGGGCGGAGAACATCTCCTTTACGGTGGCGGTCTTCATCTCACTGGGGGTGGTCTCTTTCATGGAAATGCAGCACACCAGCTCGGTCACTGCAAAAATTACCGCTACGATCAATGCCACCCAGCGGAAGCCTGCGCGCTCGCTGTCGCCGCCGAGTGCGCCCACCAGCAGCATGGTGAACATGGCAATGAGTGCCGAACCAACGCCTGCACAGGTACGGCCCACCATGGAAAGATTCTCCCGGTCTTTGGGCGTGCGGGTCACGGCCGGGATCATGGACCAGTAGGGGATATCCATCATGGTATAGGTGACGCCCCACAGGATGTACACCACGCTGAAATAGACCATCAACGCCGCTTCGTCCAGCACCGGGGCGGCAAACAGGGCGTAGAGCACCAGCGCATTGAGCAGCGTGCCGGAAAAGATCCACGGACGGAAACGTCCCCAGCGGGTGCGGGTCTTTGCCACCAGAACCCCCATAAAGGGGTCGTTGAAGGCATCAAAGAACCGGGCAGCCATGAGCACGACGCCCACAAAGCTGGCCGAAAGCCCCAGCACATCCTGATAATAATACATGACGTAAGAAGCCGACAGAGCATATACCATATCCTTGCCCACGGCACCAATACCAAATGCGGTTTTCTGTTTCAGGGTCAGTTCCATACAGCGTCCTCCTTTTCAATGGTGAACTGCAGCACAACGGGCTGGGTCTGCGGTGCAGAAACGGTCAACACGGCTTCTCCGGCAGTGCCCACGGTGCGCAGATAGGTGCCGGTCATGCCGCCCTCGGCAACGGCGGTCTGTGGACCCACAAGGGCAGCGCTGCCCTCCACCGCAAACTGCACCGGGAACTGTGCGTAGGGGGCAGGGGTGCCATTCTCGTCCAGAATGCGCACCCGGACAGCCGCCATATCGTAAGTATCTTTTTCCCGAAGAGCCGTCCGGCTGACCTTGACTTCCAAGTGCAGCTTTGCGCTGGGGCAAAGGGTCACGCTGCGCACCACGTTGCCGTCCTGCACGGCATCGAACCGCCAGCGGGTGGCCTCGCCGCCCCAGTTGCCCACATATTTTCCGTAGAGCGCCACGCCATCTGCAAAGCTCATTTTGTAGTGCAGCATACACCAGCCGAATTTGATCTTGTAGGCCAGCGGCAGTCCCGCCAAGCCGTATTTTCCGGCGGCCAGCAGGCAGTCCCGCACAGCGGCTGCCTTGGCGAGGGAAAAGTGCTCCTGCGTTTCCAGCAGCTCGCCAATGGTATCGTCCATCACAAAGGGAGGGTGGGGCAGCGCCGTCCACTCGCTTTGGCGCAGGGCGGTGACAAACACATCGTTTTTGTAGAGCTTTACCTGCTGGGCATTGCTGAAAACGTAGGCCGTGCCCAGCTGCCCGGCGGGGTTATCGCCGATGTCCATGGAGGAGCTGACCGCCAGCACCGGGTCAGCGTCACCCTGACTGGCATAGACCGCCGCCGCCAGCTTTGGGTTGCGGAAGCTGTCCAGCACGCCATGGTAGCAGATGCGGTCCCCGGAGCCGAAATCCTTATGGGTCTGGTAGTCGAACATACACCAGCCAAAGCACCCGGCGTGCTCTCCTCTGGCATAGGCGGCGTTCTGCACCCGGACGTGCCGCAAGGCGTGCTCCTGCCGGTGCGGACCATCGTCAAAGGGCTTGGTGGGGTACATATGGCCGTTGCACTCCGAGATGAGCAGCGCCTTGCCCATATCCGGGGTCACGTCTTTTTTAGGCTTTGCGCCGGGTGTTGTGCCGTTGTGGGAAAAATCGTTGTAGGCGTAGACATCCTCCAGCAGATGGCTTTTTTCCAGATACCGCACACCGGAGGTGGCACGGCTGGGGTCCAGCTGATGGGCGATTTTGTTGGTGCGGGTATAGAAGGCATCGTCGTCCACGCTCTCGTTGATGCGCACGCCCCACAGGATGATGCTGGGGTGATTGCGGTTCTGCAAGAGCATCTCCCGCAGCATCTCGCAGGCGGCGTCCTTCCAGTTGTCGTCTCCGATGTGCTGCCAGCCCGGCAACTCGGTGAACACCAGCAGACCCCGGCGGTCGCACTCATCCAGAAAATACTGGCTTTGGGGGTAGTGGCTGGTGCGCACGGCGGTGCAGTGCAGCTCCTCCTGCAAAATGCGGGCATCCTCCCGCTGCAGGCTTTCCGGTGCGGCATAGCCGATGTAAGGGTAGCTCTGGTGTCGGTTCAGACCCCGCAGAAAGGTCTTTTTGCCGTTGAGGTAGAAGCCATCCGCCCGGAACTCTGCGGTGCGGAAGCCAAACGTCACCTGTTTGCGGTCGATGGGCTGTCCGGCTGCGTTCAAAAGCTCTGCAATGGCATGATGCAAAACCGGGTGTTCTGTATCCCACGGCTGTGCATCCGGCACAGAAAGCTGGATCTTCCCGGTTTCTGCTGCCTGTGCGGTCTGCTGGGCCAGCAGGGTGCCGTTTGCGGTCTCCAGCCGGATGCGGACCGCCACGGCTGCGGGGGTAAGCTCTGCCGTCCACTGCACCACAGCCTCTTGCAGGGTGGGCGTGTAGACGAACAAATCGGTCAGGCGGCTCTCTGCCGTAGCTTCCAGCCAGACCTCCCGGTACAGCCCGCCGTAGGTCAGGTAGTCGATGACAAAGCCAAAGGGTGGAATGGCCGGGTCTTCACGGGTATCCAATTGCACGGTCAGCAGGTTTTCACCCTCCCGGTCCACAAGGTCTGTGATCTCCACCGCAAAGCCGGTATAGCCGCCCCGGTGCTGCCCGGCAACCCTGCCGTTGACCCGCACCACCGCCTGATGGGCAGCGCCGTCAAAGCGGACAAACAGTCGGGGCGCAGTCTGCACCGGCGGCACCCGGAACCGCTTCCGGTAGCCGCAGACCATCTCGTAATCGGCGGGGGTGGCATAGTGCAGCGGCACCTCCCGGCAGGTATGGGGCAAGCGGACGGCTTGTTGTTTTGGCACCGGCTGCCCCTTGCCAAAAGCCTCTGTCCAGTGTCGTGTAAACTCCCAGTCCTCGCAAAAGCTGTGTTTCATCGCAGCAGCACTCCTTCCAGTAAAATCGAGATCATTTCCTCCAGCACAGCCACATACTGTACCCCGCTTTCTGCCAGACTGCGGTCTGCCAGAAAGCTCTCAATGGATGCGGTGATCATCTGCCGCAGCACCGGCAGGGACACCGGACGCATGACCCCCTCTGCCACAGCCTGTTCCAGCAGCGCCATGGTGGGTTCCCACCCGTTTTCCAATTGACTGCGCACCCGCGCCGCCACCACCGGGTATTTCTCGTCCAGCTCCTTCATCTGCCGCAGGTCCAGCGCGGCGTATTCTGTCGGCATGGCAATGATGACCGCCCGCAGCTTCTCCTGCAAAGTGCCGCTGCCTGCCAGAATCTCCTGCTTGCAGCGGTGGATGTCTGCAAAGGCGTGGTCTACCATGTCCAGCAGAAGCGCTTCCTTGGAAGGGTAAACGGTGTAGATGGTCTTTTTGCTGATGTGCAGCGGCTCTGCCACCTGCTGCATGGTGAAATGCAGCCCCTGTTGACGGAATAACTGCATGGCCTGCGTGCGCACCAGCGCATCGAGCTTTTCCTGCATGAGCGTCCTCCTTGTGGAAACTGTGCTTGCTTTTCTGGTTTCCATTCTAGTGCGGAAACCGAGCTAAATCAAGCGGTTTCTGCATTTTCTGCGTTCGGCCAAGAAAGTGCAGACATTTTGCAGCAGAATGACAAAAAGAACCCCGGCGTGCCTTGAAAGCTGCCAGGGTCTTTTGCGTGCAGGTGTTTTTCCGCAGCGGCAAGCCCTCGTCAAAACTCCGGGTGCCATTCATCCCGGATGCCAATGTCGGCACAGACGATCTTTCCGCACAGCGGCGCAGAGGTTTTTGCGATATGCAAAGGCTTATAGCTGTCGAAGGTTACGGTCAAGTCCGCATGGGCAGCACCCTCGGCAACCTCGCCGGTGTCCGTATTGATGCCGCTGGGCAGGTCTACGGCCAGTACAAAGGCACCGCTCTTGTGCAGATGGCGTATCAGTCCGCAGGCAGCAAGACCGGAAGGCCGCAGTTCACCATGAAACCCGGTGCCGTAGAGGGCATCCACAGCAGCAGCAAAGCGCTGGGTTTCCAGTACGGAACAGTCGGTGCAGATGTGCACCGGCAGGGAATGCAGACGCTCAAAGTTGAGGATGGCGTCAGCAGTTTTCGGCTCACCCTCGGCCAGAAAAACGGTCACGCTCCAGCCGTCTTTTGCTGCGGCACGGGCGATCACAAACCCATCGCCGCCATTGTTGCCCTTTCCGCAGACTACCAGCAGCCTGCCGGAATGTGGGAACTGCTTTTGCAGCTCAGTGTAAGCCGCCAGCCCGGCGTTTTCCATCATTTGCAGGTAGGGCAGACCGTGGGCATCCCCGGCTTGTTCAATTTCCTTCATCTGCGCAGCCGTCACAATGCGATGTTTCATGTTGGCACCTTCTTTCTATCTCTATTATAGTGGATGAGAATGTTTGGAACAAGATGAAAGATACCGGTGCATAGAATCGTCCCCGGAGAGTTGGAACAAGCCCTCCGGGGGCATTTTTGTTTTTCACTATCTTTTCCGCAGGGGAAAACCATGGTATACTGAACGCAACGAATCCAAAGGAATAAACCGGGAGGTACTGTTATGAAGTGGGGAATCTTAGCGACCGGCACCATTGCCAAAAAGTTTGCGTCTACGGTGGAACAGATGGGCGCAGAAGGAGAGCAGCTTGTTGCCGTGGGCTCGCGGCACATGGAAAGCGCACAGGCGTTTGCGCAGCAGTACGGCATCCCCCGCTGCTATGACTCCTACGAAGCCCTTGCCGCCGACCCGGAGGTGGAGGCCGTCTATATCGCCACCCCCAACACCCTGCACTACGAAAACTGCAAGCTCTGCCTGGAGCAGGGCAAGCACGTTTTGTGCGAAAAACCCTTTACCATCAACCCGGAACAGGCACGGGAGCTGTATGGTCTGGCAGAGGAAAAGCACCTCTTTCTCATGGAGGCGTTCTGGATCTGGCTGCTGCCGCTGTACGACCGCCTGCGCGATATCCTTGCGGCCGGCACCATCGGGGAGCTGAAGCAGATCACCTGTCAGTACGGCTTTGTGGCCTCCGGTGCCCGGAAGGACCGCAAGTTTGATTCCGGACTGGGCGGCGGTGCGCTGCTGGATATCGGCATCTACAATCTGGGCTTTCTGCGCATCCTCACCGGACAGGACCCGGAGAAGGTGGAGACCAAAGAGGTCCACATCAACGAGTACGGCACCGACGATTACAGCCGCCTTGTGCTGACCTACCCCGGCGGCTGCAAGGCCGAGTCTGTCCAGACCATCGGGCAGGAGCTGGAGCGCAATGCCCGTATCGTTGGCACCAAGGGCAGCATCTTTCTGCCGGATTTCCAGCACGCCGAGACCATGACGCTGGAAGTGGAGGGCAAAGAGCCGGAGGTCGTCCACTGCCCGGTGGATATCAATGGCTTTGAGTATGAGATCCGGGAAGCAAGCCGCTGCGTCAAACTGGGACGCATCGGCAGCGACCGCTACACCCCGCAGGACAGCCTTGCCTTGACCCATCTGATGTACGACACCCGTATGAGCTGGGGCATGAAGTTTGAGGGCGAGGTGTAAGCGCACACCTTGCCGCAGGTCTTTTGCGTGCGGAAATCATAGTATCCTGAGAACGACAAATCGGAATTTAAGGTGGAAATATGGCATCAAGCAAGGAATACTTAGAGTTTATTTTAGGGCAGCTATCTGAGTTAGAAGAAATTACTTATCGAGCTATGATGGGAGAATTTATTATTTATTATCGTGGCAAGATTGTAGGCGGTATCTATGATGATAGATTACTTGTTAAACCAGTAAAATCAGCAATTAGTTATATGCCGACAGCTCCGTATGAATTACCCTATGAGGGAGCAAAAGAGATGTTGTTGGTAGATGAAGTTGATAATAAGGAATTTTTGACAGGCTTGTTTCATGCAATGTATGATGAACTGCCAGCCCCAAAACCGAAAAAGAAGAAATAAACAACTCCCAGTTTGCCGGGCAGACAGGCATCTGAAAACCACAAAAAAACGAATGCTGGAAAAGAAGCAGAACCTATGAGGCAGAGTAAACCCCGGCACTGCACAGGCCAGAGTTGCTTTTGGGCTGCAGGTGTGCTATACTGCCAACAGAATAAACGGGAATGAAGTTCTCCCGAAGTGACCGGATTACTTGAACCGCTTTGAAAGCTGATGACTTCTGCGACGAAAACCACGCAGAAGGTGTCAGCTTTTTTGCGTGTTGTGGGTAAGGAGGAACTTTTATGTTACTGAGTATTTCGCTGATTTTGATCGTTGGGATGTTCATGGGGTGGCTTTGCCAGAAGTGCAGGCTGCCGAGCCTGCTGGGGATGCTGGCAACCGGTATGGTACTGGGGCCTTACGTCCTGGACCTGCTGGACGGCAGCATTCTGGGTATCTCCCCGGAGCTGCGGAAGATGGCCCTGATCATCATTCTCACCCGTGCAGGGCTGGGACTGGATACTTCCGGGCTGAAAAAACTGGGGCGGCCTGCCGTTCTGATGTGCTTTGTTCCGGCGTCTTTTGAGCTGATGGGGGTGCTTTTGCTGGCACCGAAGCTCATGGGGCTGACGTTTTTGGAGGCGGCGATCCTGGGTGCGGTGCTGGCGGCAGTTTCCCCGGCGGTGGTGGTGCCTAGGATGGTCCGGCTCATGGACGAGGGCTACGGCGTAAAGCAGGGCATCCCGCAGCTGATCCTTGCAGGGGCGTCGGTGGATGACGTGTACGTCATTGTTCTGTTCTCCACCTTTGTGGGCATGATGCAGGGGGAAAGTGCCTCTCTGCTCAGTTTTGTCAACATCCCGGTGTCCATTCTGCTGGGTATGGCAGTGGGTCTGGCGGTGGGGTCCCTGTTGGCGTTCTTCTTTGCAAAGGTCCATATCCGGGACACCGCAAAGGTGCTGATCATTTTGAGCATCTCCTTCCTGCTGGTGGCAGCGGAGGACGCCCTGACCACCGCGATCACCTTCTCGGCCTTGATCGCCATTATGTTTATCGGCATCGGTCTGCAGAAAAAGAGAGGAGTGGTAGCAAAAAGGCTCTCGGTAAAATACGGCAAGCTCTGGGTGGCTGCGGAGGTGTTCCTGTTTGTGCTGGTGGGCGCAACGGTGAACATCGGCTATCTGGGCAAGGTGGGCGCAAAGGCATTGCTTTTGATCGTGGGTGCGCTGGTATTCCGGATGCTGGGCGTTTTTGTGTGCCTTCTGGGCACCAGCCTGAGCAAAAAGGAACGGCTTTTCGCCATGATGGCCTACACCCCCAAGGCGACCGTGCAGGCTGCCATTGGCGGCATTCCGCTGGCACTGGGCTTTGCCTGCGGCGATACGGTGCTTACCGTGGCGGTGCTGGCCATCGTGCTGACGGCTCCCCTTGGTGCCTTTGCCATGGATCTGAGCTATAAAAAGCTGCTGAAAAAAGGGTGAACCGACCCGGAGGGAGCTTTTCTGCAGGGAGAAACCATCGTAGACTGAGAATGACAACTCGGAATTTAAGGAGGTGTTTTTATGCCACAAATGAATAAGGGAGGAAAATTTATTTTCGGGAAA
>ENA-OPVL01002137-OPVL01002137.1-human-gut-metagenome-genome-assembly--contig:-NODE-2137-length-10936-cov-5.014429_pt1 | contig 10936 bp, 7 predicted proteins | sample MGYA00241496_ERZ501984 | MGnify/ENA primary metagenome ERZ501984 (study PRJEB25962, sample SAMEA2042986) | human gut metagenome | biome: human gut; feature: human-associated habitat; material: faeces... | reverse complement strand
CGCAGCTGCTGCAGGCCGCAAGTGCGGCCCAGAGCGCTTTTGAGGAGATCAAGAACGTCATTGCCCAGAAGGGCGAGGGCAGCGCCAGCAAGGGCCGCATCGTGCTGGCCACCGTCAAGGGCGACGTGCACGACATCGGCAAGAACATCGTCAAGGTCATTCTGGAAAACTACGGCTTTGAGGTGATCGACCTGGGCCGTGATGTGCCGGTGGAGACGGTGGTGAACACTGTGAGGGAAAAGAATGTGCATCTGGTGGGCCTTTCCGCCCTGATGACCACTACCCTCAAGAGCATGGAGGAAACCATTGCCGCCCTGCACGAAGCGGGCTTGGACTGCAAGATCATGGTGGGCGGTGCGGTGCTCACGCCGGAATATGCCGAGAAGATCGGCGCGGACTGGTACGCCAAGGATGCCAAGCGCAGCGCGGACATCGCCAAGGAATTTTTCGGGGCGCAGTAAAAGCATGAATGCAGGCCAGTAGGAAGCTTTCTCCGCGAACAGCCCGGGACTCCAGTCCCGCCCCAACGCTTATGCGCGGGGCCTCCTTTGAAAACACCTGAAAATCTATTTGCAAATTGTTCAAAAACTCCACAAAGAAATGCCACGATTGTCTGGTAGTATAAGGGTGCAGTCAGGGAGATGCAAAGACATCTCCCCAAAGCCGACAAGGGCTTTCACCTGCGGGGGCTGGTGCATCTGGCACAGCCCAGCAGGTACTTATTAAAACACTGTCCCCCGCCTATGCCAGGCAATCGCCAACGACGGCGGACAGACTACCAAATCCCTCCTGATCCGCCGCAAAGTTCGGGAGTTCTCATACCGCAGCCAGCACCGCTTTATCCTCCTTTCCACGGTGCTGGCTGCTTTTGTTTTTACCTGAATGCAAGAGAACGATTGGGAATAGCCGCCGCGTGCGCTTTGGCTGTTTTAGCGGAAATTCTATTATAATTCGTTGAGCCTCGGAAAAATCTGAGGATTTTTCCGAGGCTCTTTTTCACGAATAGAATCGAAGCGATATACTTCATCTGAATGTAAAAAGCAAAGCGAGAACGAGTGCGAGAGAAAATTGGTTTATACAGTTCGTTTTACTTCACTGCGTTTCGCCCATTTGTTGCTGATCTTATCTGCCAGCAGGGAGCCGCAGGCCCCCAATGCAAGGCCCAGTGCCACGCCGCCCAGAATGTCGGTGGGGAAATGCACATACAGGTACATCCGCGTGAAGCCGATGAACCCGGCCAGCACAAGAGCCGGGATGCCGAGCCTGCGGTTCTGCAGCCAGAGTGCGAAGGCAGCGGCAAAGGCGGAGGATGTGTGTCCGGAAGGGAAGGACCAGCCATGCGGCCGGGCCACCAGTGTGAGCATCTCCGGCCGGAGGTCGCAGGGGCGCGGGCGTGCGAACAGTGGCTTTAAGGCGCAGTGGCCCGCCAGCATATAAAGGCCCAGCGCCAGCGCCATGGCCAGCCCGGCCCGGCGGGTGCGCCGGAACGCCAGCAGCACCGCCGTGAATGCGATCCAGATCTCGCCGCGGGCACCGGCCTGATCGAAAAACACCGCCAGTGCATCCAGCACCGGACAGCGCAGAGCCTGCAAGGCATCCAGAAGGGTAAATTCAAAGGACATGGATAAAGCCTCCCTGCTTGTTGTTCTTGCCCTTATGGTAACATGGAACCGGGCAGAGAATAAGAACAAGGCTTGTACAAAGGATAAACAAATCTTAAACCGGCAGAGAAGATGTCGGAAACAAGACAAAACTGGAATATAGAGACACAATACTACAAATTGTAAATAGAAAAGAAGCCCTGCGGTGCTGGACGCAGGGCTTCTTGCATCCTTTACTGCATCTGGTCAAGGGTGGGATAGCTGTCGATGGCACCATTCGTCTGCACGCTGATGCCGCAGAACTGGTTGGAAAAGGCAAGGTATTCGTTCAGCTTTGTTTTGCTGAGCTTTGCCAGTTTTTCCAGTGTCACGCCGTCACGTTCCAGCTGCCACAAAAACGAGCCGATGAAGCCGTCGCCTGCGCCGGTGGTGTCCACAGCCCGGACTTTCCGGCAGGGGGCAAAGCCGTGGGCGGTGCGGGTATAGGCGTGGGCACCGCTGCTGCCGCAGGTGTACAGCACCAGCTGCACATCGCCCACAAGCAGCTGCGGCAGGGCGGATTCAATGTCCGCAGTGCCGGTGAGAAATTCCAGCTCTTCGTCCGAAATTTTGAGGATGTTGGAAAGCGGCAGGAACTGCAGCACGGTCCCGCGCAGCATGTCGCGGTCCGGCCAGAGGGGGAAGCGCAGGTTCGGGTCAAAGCTGACGATAGCACCAGCTTCGCGTGCGGCGGCAATGGCCGCAAGGTGGGCGTAGCGCATGGGGCTGTCCACCAGCGAGACACTGCAGAAATGCAGGGCAAAGGCATCGGCGAACCATGCCGGGTCGATCTGCTCCGGAGAATAGAGCAGGTCCGCCGAGGGCTTGCGGTAGAAGCTGAAGGTACGGCTGCCGTCCTCTTCCAGACTGACGAAGGCAAGGGCCGTGTTGGCCTTATCGGTAAAGGCCAGATGGGAGAGGTCGATGCCGCAGGCTTCCAATTCCCGTGCAATCTTGTGGCCGAAGGGGTCGTCGCCCAGCTGGCTCAGAAAAACACTTTTGCCGCCCAGCCGGGCAAAGGCCGCGCACACGTTGGCCGGTGCGCCGCCAGTGCGCGGGCTGAACGAGGGAACCTCGTCAAAAGAACAGCCCACCCTGGACGGGATCATATCGATGAGTGCTTCGCCAATGGAAAACAGTGTGCTGCCGGACATAGAGAACCTCCCAAATTAAGATGCTGGTAATAAAAGACTTCCCCCGGCGAGGGGATGATTTTGTGACCGCTCCCAGTGTAAGGGCCAGAGCCCGGGCTGTCAATGCTTTTTTGCACGGTACAGGGCGTTTTTGTGTTGACTTGCATTTTGGGGTGTGCTAAAATATGCCGGTATGCGTAAAAAATGCCATGAAAGGGAACTTGGATGAACCTGACAAAACAGTTCTTTAAATATGTATCACAGAATATCTTCGGCCTGCTGGGCACCTCGTGCTACATTCTGGCCGATACCTATTTCATCTCGCAGGCGGCGGGTACCGACGGCGTGACCCTGCTCAACCTCTGCCTGCCCATCTACAACTTCATTTTTGCCATCGGTTCCATGATCGGTCTGGGTGCGGCCACCCGCTACGCCATCCTCCGCGCACAGGGCGAGGAGCGGGCGGCACAGCGGTATTTCTCCAATGCCGTCTTTTGCGCCTGCCTGCTGGCCGTGCCCTTTGTGCTGGTGGGCATCTTCTGCCCCGGCACACTGCTGCGGCTCATGGGCGGCGATGCCGGCATCGTGGCGCTGGGCATCCCCTATGCGCGCATCTTCCTGCTGTTTACGCCCTTTTTCATGTGCAACTACATCGTGTCGGCCTTTGTCCGCAACGACGGTGCGCCCTCGCTGGCCATGGTGGCCACGCTGAGCGGCAGCCTGTTCAATGTGGTGTTCGACTACATCTTCATGTTCCCCATGGGGCTGGGGCTGGCCGGTGCGGCACTGGCCACCGCCGTTTCGCCGATACTCAGCATCGCCATCTGCAGCCGCCACTTCTTCCAAAAAGACAACACGGTGCAGTTCGTACGGCAGCTGCCCTCGGCAAAGCTGCTGGGGCAGAGCTGCCAGCTGGGCATCTCCGGCTTTGTGGGGGAGATGTCCTCCGGCGTGACCACGACGGTGTTCAACTTCCTGCTGCTGGGTCTGGCCGGGAATGTGGCCGTGGCGGCCTACGGCGTCGTGGCCAACTTTGCGCTGGTGGCCACCGCCATTTTCAACGGTGTGGCCCAGGGTGCCCAGCCGCTGGTGAGCCGCTGCTACGGCCGCAGCGACCGCGCCGGAGCCCGGAAGCTGCTCATTCTGGGCAGCTGCACCGCGCTGGCACTGGCGGCCATGCTGTACGCGGTGGTGTTCGGCATGACCGACACGCTGGTGGGCTGGTTCAACAGTGAAAACTCGGTGCAGATGGCCCGGTTTGCCCACAACGGCATGCGGCTGTACTTCGTGGGCTACTTCTTTGCCGGGTTCAACATCGTGGCGGCGGGCTACCTGAGCGCCACCAACCGCCCGCTGGAAGCCTCGGTCACCTCCATCTGCCGCGGCGTGGCGGCCATTGTGGTCTGCTCGCTGGTGATGAGCGCCCTCTTTGGCATGAACGGCGTGTGGGCGGCCTTCCCGGCATCGGAGCTGCTGACGGCGCTGCTGACCCTGTTTTTGCTGTTGCGGAAGAAAAAGCAGACTGTGTGAGTTCCAGCGGTGAAATATCCGCAAAAAACAGAATGCTTGAGTAGAACGTGCAGACGCCGCGATGTACCGGGTGAAGAACGAGAAAAAGGCAGCGGCAAGATCTTAAATATAAAGTTCCTGCTCGCGCAGAGCTTCTTCGGGCGAAAGCCCGGACTGCGCAGTGTGACCGGCCAGTGCCCGCCATTGTGCGGGGGACTGGCCGGTTTCTTTTTTGAACACCCGGCACAGGTAGTTGGCACCGGAAAAGCCGCACAGGCTGGCCACAACGTCCAGCGTGTACTCCCGGTGCAGCAGCAGCCGCTGGGCGGCTTCCACCCGCACCCGGGTCAGGTAGCGCCCCGGCGGGATGCCCAGCGCGGCGGTGAAGGTGCGCACCAGATGGCTCTTGGACACCCCCAGCCGCTCGCTGAGCTCCTCCACGCCGTACAGGCCCGCGTAGTTGGCCCGGATGTCCGCGATGGCGGCCTGCACCAGCGGCGGCAGGGCGGGGGCGGCGCTGTCGGCGTCGGCCAGCTCACACAACAGGGCAAAGGCCAGCTGGCTGCGCACCCGGCCCGGCAATTCCTGCTCCGAGGCAAGGCGGTCCAGCAGCTCGGCGGCGGCGGGGCAGGTCTCGCCCCGGGCCAGAAAAGGCAGCTCGTGCAGCCCGGCCAGAAACTGGGCGCTGGCCTGCCCGGTGAGCTGGACGCACAGCAGGTGGCAGCTGCCCTCCGGCTCCAGCACCAGCGGGGCGCGGCTCAGCACCAGATGCCCGGCTGGGACGCTCTGGGGCGGCAGCAGCAGCGCAGCCCCGGCGGGCAGGGGCCCGGCGGAGGGCACACTGGCGGTGCACCGCCCGCTGGAAACAAGGCAGACCCACAGCCCGTCGCCGGTCAGGGTGAGAGGCGCGCAGGGCTGCACATCCTGCACCTGACCGGGCGCGGCCACGGCATTCCAGTCAAACAGCAATATCCGACACCTCAAATCAATAAAATGCTATTTTATATCACAAAATAATCTGTTATTATAATACCAACGAACCGAAGCGCCGTCAAGGGCGCTGCAAACACAAGATTATGGAGGCAAACGATTATGGCTTCGATTAGCTGCCAGCACATCTATAAGATCTACCCGGGCGCTACCGCTCCTTCCGTCACCGACTTCAACCTGGAGATCCAGGATAAGGAATTCATCATCTTCGTCGGCCCCTCCGGCTGCGGCAAGTCCACCACCCTGCGCATGATCGCCGGCCTGGAGGAGATCTCCAAGGGCGAAATGTACATCGGCGGCCGTCTGATCAACGACGTTCCCCCGAAGGACCGCGACATCGCCATGGTGTTCCAGAGCTACGCTCTGTACCCCCACATGACCGTTTACAAGAACATCGCATTCGGTCTGGAGCTGCGCAAGACCCCGAAGGACGAGATCGACAAGCGCGTGCATGAGGCAGCCAAGATCCTGGAGATCGAGCACCTGCTGGACCGCAAGCCCAAGGCTCTGTCCGGTGGTCAGCGTCAGCGTGTTGCTCTGGGCCGTGCAATGGTCCGTAACCCGGCAGTCTTCCTGCTGGACGAGCCCCTGTCCAACCTGGATGCCAAGCTGCGTACCAGCATGCGCACCGAGATCATCAAGCTGCACAAGAAGCTGGCTACCACCTTCATCTACGTTACCCACGACCAGACCGAGGCTATGACCATGGGCGACCGCATCGTCGTCATGAAGGATGGCGTCATCCAGCAGGTCGATACCCCGCAGAACCTGTACGATATGCCGTGCAACATGTTCGTTGCAGGCTTCATCGGCAGCCCCCAGATGAACTTCCTGGACGGCACCCTGATCAAGAAGGGCGAGCTGTACGGCATTGACCTGGGCGGCGACGTGATCCCCCTGCCCAAGGAAAAGACCGCCGACGGCAAGCTGGATGCTTACGTTGGCAAGAAGGTCAAGATGGGCATCCGTCCCGAGGATATCGACGACGAGCCCGAGTTCATGGCAAAGCACACCGACTGCCAGCTGGAGGCTCAGGTCGAAGTGTCCGAGATGATGGGCGCCGAGATCTACCTGTACCTGGAGTACAAGGGCAACAAGATGACCGCTCGTGTGGCTCCCACCTCCAAGGCCCGCAACGGAGACACCGTCCGCGTTGCCTTTGACCCGCACAAGGTCCACCTGTTCGACATCGAGACCGAGCAGACCATCCTGAACTAAGCTGCAATTATGTGACGATCATTTTTTGATCCTCCTATCATCATACAGAGAACCGTCGGCAGGGAAACCTCCGGCGGTTTTCTGTGTCTATGGACAAGGCAGACAAAAAGCAGCCGCGTACCTTTTGGAAGGCACGCGGCTGCTTTTGCTTTACCGGCAGCTTTTGTCACAACGCAAAAAGGGGCCGGGGCCTCTCCCCTGCCAACCGGCACAAAAAAGCCCCGGAGGGCAGCTTTGCAGCCACACTCCGGGGGAAAGGATGAGGAATTATTGTTTACTTGTGGGGGTTCTCGACCCGGATAGACAGGCCGATGTAGCTCTGCTCAGTGTCGGACAGGATCACGATACCGACCTTGGACCAGGTACCATTCTGCTTCACATTGCCCTTGACGCCGATCGGAACCTTCGTGGAAGTCTCAATGGCCTTCAGCAAGGCACTCAGAAGGGTATCACTGTAAACGTAGCTGGCGGTAACGGTAACGATTGCGTAATCGTCCTCTTCGGCATCCAGATAGACGTTGGCAAAGAACTTATGGTTTCCAAGCTGGAAGCCGCCCTTCATATCCTCTCGCAGATGTCTTTCAGCCTTTGCACGAAGCTCTGCATCACTGGTCACTTGGGCGCCCTTCTGGTCTTTGATCAGAGACATTACTTTCTGCTCCTCAGGGTTGTTGACAGACCCACCACCGCCGCCACAGGCGGTAAGCATCAGCAAGGCCATAGCACCTACCAGTAACAGAGCCGCGAACTTCTTCAGGTTTTTCATAGGATCTCCCTCCAGTCTGGTTATTTTTGTGGATATGTTTCGTGGCCTAGATATCCGCACCCCCATCCGGAGGTGCTTCTCTTGTCTCGATTATATCGAACAAAAGCCAGGGTTGTCAATGGGGAAGTTCCCTAAAAATATGGAAGGACATTCGTGAAAAAGTCACGAAAACAGGTGATGTTTGTTGCGCTATTGTAACTGCCATACCAAACTTCGCAAAGAAACTTTGCCGCTTGGAATTTCCTGCCAGCGGCCCGGAGGCTGGGGCTGTTTTTCCGGCAGAGACAGTGCCCTCAAATTTGGACAGATGTTGTGTCCAAGGCACTGTCACCCCCGGCCCCCCAGACGGCAGCGGAAATCCTGGTAGCCAAAGTGGGCCAGCCGGGCCAGGCTGCCGTCGGACCGCAAAAGCCAGATATCCGGCAAGGGCATGCCGTTGAAGGTGTTGTTTTTGCAGGTGGTGTAGATGGCCATATCGCCAAACACCAGCCGCTGGCCCGGGGCCAAGGGGGCGTTGAAGCTGTAATCGCCCATCACATCTCCTGCCAGGCAGGTGGGGCCCCCCAGCCGCACGGTGCAGGGCTTTTCGCCGGGTTCTCCGGCGTCCAGCAGGGGCGGACGGTAGGGCATCTCGATGACGTCCGGGGTGTGGCAGGCGGCAGAGGTGTCCAGAATGGCAAGGCTGGTGTCTCCATTCTGCAAGGTGTCCAACACGGTGGTAACGAGGTAGCCCGCGTTCAGCGCCCAGGCCTCTCCCGGCTCCAGGTACACCTGCACCCCGTAGGTCTGCTGCACCTGGCAGATGCACTGCTCCAGGGTGGCCAGGTCATAGCCGGGCCGGGTGACGTGGTGGCCGCCCCCAAAGTTCACCCACTTCATCTTGGGCAGCAGGTCCCCGAACGTTGCCTCCACTGCTTTCAGGGTCACAGCCAGGGCGTCGGCGTCCTGCTCGCAGAGGGTGTGGAAGTGGAGGCCATCCAGCAGCTCCGGCAGCTCCGGGTGGGCCGCCGCAGCGGCGTCCCACTGGGCACGGGTGGTGCCCAGACGGCTGCCCGGGGCGCAGGGGTCATAGATGGCATGGCCCTCCTGGGTGGAGCACTCAGGGTTTACCCGCAGGCCCACGCTTTTGCCAGCAGCCTTGGCCGCCGGGCCAAACTGGGCCAGCTGGCCGGGGGAGTTGAACACGATGTGGTCGGCGTACTGCAACAGCTCTGCGAACTCGTCTGCCCGGTAGGCGGCGCAGAACACATGGTTCTCCTTTTCCGGCAGCTGCTCCCGGCCCAGGCGGCTCTCGTACAGGCCGCTGGCCTCGGTGCCTGCCAGGTAGGGGGCCAGCACCGGGTACACATCAAAGTTGGAAAAGGCCTTTTGGGCCAGCAGGGCCCGGCATCCGGTGCGCTGCTGCAGCTCCAGCATGATCTGCCCATTCCGGCGCAGCTGGGCCTCGTCCAGCAGGTAGCAGGGGGTGGGCAGGCTTTGCAGCTGCTGTTCCGTCAGGTTTGCCAGCCCTGCAAAGGCCGGGCGGCGATCCTCCAGCCGCATCAGTCCACCAGAGCCGGGCTGTGGCTCTCGCTGCGGGGCAGGCCGTACTGATCCAGGGCCTCCAGATACGGGTCCGGATCAAACTCCTCTACGGTGTGGACGCCCTTGGTGGTCCACTTGCCGGTCAGCAGCATCAGGGCACCGCACATGGCAGGCACGCCGGTGGTGTAGCTGATGGCCTGGCTGCCCACCTCCCGGTAGCACTCCTGGTGGTCGCAGACGTTGTAGATGTAATAGGTCTTATCCTTGCCGTCCTTCTTGCCGGTAAAGATGCAGCCGATGTTGGTCTTGCCCTTGGTGCGGGGGCCCAGGCTGGCAGGGTCCGGCAGCAGAGCCTTCAGGAACTGGATGGGCACGATCTCCTGGCCGTTGAAGTTGACCGGGGTGGTGGACAGCATGCCCACGTCCTCCAGACAGCGCATGTGGTCGAGGTAGCTCTGGCCGAAGGTCATGAAGAAGCGGATTCGCTTGGCTTCCGGGATGTTCTTAGCCAGTGATTCGATCTCCTCGTGGTGCAGCAGGTACATATCCTTCTGGCCCACCTGGTCGAAGGTATACTCCCGCTTGATGCTCATGGCCGGGATCTCCACCCAGTGGCCGTTCTCCCAGTAGCTGCCGGGGGCAGACACCTCGCGCAGGTTGATCTCCGGGTTGAAATTGGTGGCAAAGGCATAGCCGTGGTCGCCGCCGTTGCAGTCCAGGATGTCGATGGTGTCAATGGTGTCGAACTCGTGCTTCTTGGCGTAGGCGCAGTAGGCCTGGGTGACACCCGGGTCAAAGCCGCTGCCCAGCAGGGCAGTCAGGCCGGCTTCCTCGAACTTCTTGGCGTAGGCCCACTGCCAGCTGTAATCAAAGTAGGCAGAGAAACCGGCTTCCTTGCAGCGCTTCTCGTAGACGGCGCGCCATTCGGGGTCATCGGTGTTCTCCGGCTCGTAGTTGGCGGTGTCCATGTAGTTGACGCCGCAGGCAAGGCAGGCGTCCATGATGGTCAGGTCCTGATAAGGCAGGGCGATGTTCATCACCAGGTCCGGCTGGTAGGCCTGGATGAGGGCGATGACCTCTTCGGTCTTGTCGGCGTCCACCTGGGCGGTGGTGATCTTGGTGGTGGTCTTGGGGGCCAGCTCGGCGGCCAGCTTGTCACACTTTGCCTTGGTGCGGCTGGCGATGCAGATCTCGGTGAACACTTCGGGCACCTGGCAGCACTTGTGGATGGCAACGGAGGCCACGCCGCCGCAGCCGATGATCAGAACTTTGCTCATAGCAGTTACTCCTTTATCTGTAAAACGGTGGGTTCGTCGTTATACCTGAAAGCCGGGCCAGCCCTTGTCCAGGGCGATGAGGGTCTCCCGGAGCACCTTGCAGGCGGTGGCGGTGGACACGCCAGTGGTGTCCAGCGTGGGGGCCAGCTCGTTCAGGTCGGCACCGATGATGTTGGCCTTGGTCACGGTGCGGATGGCCTCCAGCAGCTGCAGAAAGCTCACGCCGCCGGCCTCCGGGGTACCGGTGCCGGGGAAGCAGGAGGGGTCCAGACAGTCGAGGTCGATGGTCAGGTACACGGGCACTTTGCTCTCGCAGAGCTGGGCCGTCAGTTCGGCCAGGCCGGTAAAATCGAACTTGTGCATCTCGGTGTGCTGGGCGGCAAACTCGAACTCTGCCCGGTCGCCGCTGCGGATGCAGAACTGATGGATGCGGCCGTCCCCTACCAGCTCGTGGCAGCGGCGCAGCACACAGGCGTGGCTGAGCTTGGCCCCCAGGTAGTCGTCCCGCAGGTCGGCGTGGGCGTCAAAGTGGACGATGTGCAGGTCCGGGTACTTTTTCACGGCCGCCTGCACCGCACCCAGGGTCACCAGGTGCTCGCCCCCCAGCAGCAGGGGGAACTTGCCGTCCTTCAAAATTTCCTCTGCGCGGGCCTCGATGTCTGCCAGGGCCAGCTCACTGGAGCCGAAGCACAGCTCCAGGTCACCGCTGTCAAACACATCAAAGTCCGTCAGGTCGGCGTTCTGGTAGGGGCTGTAGGTCTCCAGGCCGTAGCTCTCGTGGCGAATGGCCGCCGGGCCGAACCGGGCACCGGGGCGGTAGCTGGTGGTGGAGTCGTAGGGGGCACCGTACAGCACGATGCTGGCGGCACGGTAGCTGCT
>ENA-OPVL01002131-OPVL01002131.1-human-gut-metagenome-genome-assembly--contig:-NODE-2131-length-10966-cov-1.734122_pt1 | contig 10966 bp, 9 predicted proteins | sample MGYA00241496_ERZ501984 | MGnify/ENA primary metagenome ERZ501984 (study PRJEB25962, sample SAMEA2042986) | human gut metagenome | biome: human gut; feature: human-associated habitat; material: faeces... | reverse complement strand
TAGGCTTCAAGGTCAATAACGAGCGTGCCGTACAGTTTCGCAAGTGGGCGAATGCGGTTGTCAAGGACTATACCATACAGGGATGGGTGATGGACGATGAGCGGCTGAAACGGGGCGGTACGGTGCTTACGAAAGACTATTTCGAGAAGCAGTTGGAGCGCATCCGAGAGATTCGTCTGTCGGAACGTCGTTTTTACCAGAAGATTACGGACATTTACGCTACGGCCATCGATTACGATCCGACGGCAAAGGCCACTCAGCGCTTTTTCGCTGCGGTACAGAACAAGATACATTACAGCGTGCATGGGCACACGGCGGCGGAGTTGATCTATCAGCGCGCCGATGCCGACAAGGAGCACATGGGGCTGACGACATGGGAGGGTGCGCCGACGGGCAAGATCCACAAATACGACGTGAAGGTTGCCAAAAACTACCTCACGGAAGAGGAGTTGCAGACGCTTGGCCGCATTGTTTCGGCCTATCTCGATCTGGCGGAGATACAGGCCATGCGCCATATTCCCATGACGATGGAGGACTGGGAGAAACGGCTGAACGGCTTTTTGTCGCTGATGGATCGGGAGGTGCTTGCCAATGCCGGCCGCATCTCGGCAGAGCTGGCCAAAGCCCATGCCGAAAGCGAATGGGAGAAATATCGCATTGTTCAGGATCGTCTCTATACGAGCGATTTCGACCGCTTCGTGCAACTGGAGGAGCGCGCAGCCGACAAGGAGAAAGGAGGTGAGCAATGAGCCATATCGAGGAGATGATTCGGGAGTTATGCCCGAATGGGGTAGAATACAAAAAGCTGAAAAATACAACTACCATAACGAGAGGTGTGCGCGTTGTTAAAAGTCAATTACAATCGATAGGAAGTTATCCTGTTTATCAAAATAGTTTAACTCCTATGGGTTACTATGATAAATACAATTGTTCAGCTAATACAACTTTTATCATAGGAGCTGGTTCTGCTGGAGAAATAGGATATAGTTCTGTTGACTTTTGGGCTGCTGATGATTGCTTTTTCTTTGTGTGTCCAGATAATCTACAAAGCAGGTTTCTTTATTTTGTGTTGCTTAGTCAACAAAACATTATTCGATCTCAAGTTAGAAAAGCCAGTATTCCACGATTGGGGCGAGCGATTATTGAAAACATTGAGATTCCCGTTCCGCCTCTTGCGATTCAGAACGAAATCGTAAATATCCTCGATAAGTTTACGGAGCTGGAGGCGGAGCTGGAGGCGGAACTGGAGGCACGGCGGAAGCAGTATGAATACTATCGCAATAAGTTGTTGAATTTCAGTAAATTCGTGGGGGGGGGTATTCTGAAGGTGTAAAATGGTGTAAATTAAGCGATATAGGCACATTCTATGGAGGTCTCACCGGAAAGAGCAAACGCGATTTTATAGCAGGAAATGCCAAGTTTATCACTTATATGAACGTATACTCCAATATTGCGATAGATGTCAACATGAATGATATGGTTCAGATTGCAGAAGGAGAGAAACAAAATGTACAGCGAAAAGGTAATGGACCATTTTAATAACCCAGGAAACACCTGATGATTGCGGGATGTCTTCCGTAATGACTACACGTCCGGATGGGGATTTATATCTCAATAGTTTTTGTTTCGGATTTCGTATGAACGATAGAGCATTGCTATTGCCCGATTTTATGAAATTCTTATTTCGCAGTGAAGAGATACGAAAACAGATAATAAAGACGGCCAGCGGTGTTACTCGTTTCAATGTATCAAAAAAACGGTTTGGGGAGGTTGTCATCCCCATTCCTCCAATGAAAGAGCAGCAACGTATCGTTGCCATTCTCGATAAATTCGAGACATTGGTAAACGATATTTCGGAAGGACTGCCCGTCGAGATTGCCGCCCGTCGGCAGCAATATGAATATTATAGAGATAAACTACTGACATTTAAGCGCAAAGAAGATGCAAAAATACAACCTGGTTGCTGAAAATCCCGAAAGTACGGTCGTCAGTGACTACCGGGCAGAATACCGCACGGAAAAAGAGTACCAGTCGGAGGCCGATCTCGAACGGGCATTTATCAAACTGCTGACCGAACAGGCATACGATTACCTGCCGATTCATACCGAAACGGAGTTGATTGCCAACCTGCGCCGTCAGTTGGAGAAACTCAACCACTATACGTTTACGGATGCCGAGTGGTCGCGTTTCTTTACGGGTTGTCTTGCCAACAAGAACAGCGGCATTGTAGAGACGACCGCCATCATTCAGGAAGACCATGTGCAATTGCTGACGCGCGACGACGGGACAGTCAAAAATATCTACCTGCTCGACAAGGCCAATATCCACAACAACTCGCTTCAGGTCATCAATCAATACGAAGCAGATAACGGTGCACGCTCCAACCGTTACGATGTTACCATATTGGTGAACGGTCTGCCGTTGGTTCATATCGAGTTGAAACGGCGCGGCGTAGACATCAAGGAGGCTTTCAATCAGATCGACCGCTACCAGCGGGAGAGTTTCTGGGCCGGCAGCGGGCTGTTCGAGTTTGTGCAGCTCTTCGTCATATCGAACGGAACCTATACCAAGTATTACAGCAATACCACACGCCAGAGCCATATCAAGGAGGCTTCGGGCGGTAGCAAATCCAAGAGCAAGCAGACGAGCAACAGTTTCGAGTTTACCTCGTGGTGGGCCGATGCCAACAACCGGCCTATTGCTGACCTTATGGGCTTCGGCCGTACATTCTTCGCCAAACATACGTTGCTCAATCTGCTGACCCGCTACTGCGTCTTCACCTCCGATCGGTTGCTGCTCGTCATGCGTCCTTATCAGGTCGTGGCGACGGAGCGCATTTTGAGTAAAATCGGTATAGCAGACAACTATCGGCTGGCGGTACGGCACAGTAGAAGGCGGCGGATACGTCTGGCATACGACGGGCAGCGGCAAGACGCTCACGTCGTTCAAGACGGCGCAGTTGGCGAGCAAACTGCCTTACATCGACAAGGTGTTGTTCGTGGTCGATCGCAAAGACCTCGACTATCAGACCATGCGCGAGTACGACAAGTTCGAGCGCGGAACGGCCAACAGCAATACGAGTACGGCGATTCTGAAACGACAGTTGGAGGATCCGGAGGCGAAAATCATCATCACGACCATTCAGAAACTTTCGGTTTTCATCGGCCGCCATGCAGAGCACTCTGTGTTCCGGCAAAAAATCGTCATCATTTTCGACGAGTGCCACCGTTCGCAGTTCGGCGACATGCACACGGCCTTTACCCGGAAATTCAAACGTTATTTCCTTTTCGGCTTCACCGGAACCCCGATTTTTGCCAAGAACGCCGTAAGCGGCGGCAAGCCGAATCTGCGGACGACCGAGCAGGCGTTCGGCGAGCAGCTGCACACCTATACGATCGTCGATGCCATCAACGACAAGAATGTGCTGCCATTCCGCATCGAGTACGTTCGCACCATCAAGGAGAAAGAGGAGATCGAGAACTCGATGGTATGGGACATCGCCCGCGAGGAGGCTTTGGCGGACAAACGACGTATCGCTAATATCGTCGCCTACATCCTCCGGCATTTCAACCAGAAGACGAAGCGCGCCGCGAAATCGTATGAGTTTCACGTCGTGACCAATATCAGCGAGGTAGCATCGGCAGGTCGTCGCAATAAGGTGGAAGAGGTAAAGCGGCGGACTCGCCTGACGGGTTTCAATTCGATCTTCGCAGTCTCCTCTATCGAAACGGCGAAGATGTATTACGCTGAATTCAAGCGGCAAATGGCGGTGTTGCCGGATGCGCAGCGACTGAAAGTGGCGACCATATACAGTTTCGGCGTGAATGAAGATGCGGACGGCTTCATCATCGACGAGAATCCCGAAGATACGAGCGGGCTGGATCGGAGTTCGCGGGATTTTCTCGAAAGCGCTATCGTGGATTACAATGCGATGTTCGGAACTTCCTACGACACATCGAGCGACAAGTTCCAGAATTACTACAAGGACGTATCGCTCCGGATGAAGAATCGGGAGTTGGATTTGTTGATCGTCGTCAATATGTTCCTGACAGGCTTCGATGCCACGACGCTCAATACGCTGTGGGTCGATAAAAATCTGCGGATGCACGGGCTCTTGCAGGCCTATTCGCGCACGAACCGCATCCTGAACTCCATCAAGACGTTCGGCAACATCGTATGTTTCCGCAACCTCGAAACGGCTACGAACGAAAGCCTCGCCCTGTTCGGAGACAAGGAGGCGGCAGGCATCGTGCTGCTCAAAACCTTCGATGAGTATTACAACGGTTATACACAGAACGACAGGGAGATTCGCGGTTATGCAGAGTTAGTCGAAGAATTACAGGCGAAATACCCCGTCGGAGAACAGATCGTCGGCGAGCAGAACAAAAAGAACTTCGTGCGGTTGTACGGTGCGATTCTGAAACTACGGAATATCCTATCGACATTCGATGACTTTGTCGGACGCGAGATTCTGACTGAACGCGACATACAGGATTACCACGGTGCGTATATCGACTTGTACAACGAGTTCCGCCTACAGAAACACGAGGCGGAGCAAATCAACGAAGATGTGGTCTTCGAGATGGAGCTTATCAAGCAGGTAGAGGTCAATATCGACTATATTCTGTCGTTGATTCGTAAATACCACGAAGAGCATCTACAGGACAAGGAAATTATCGTGTCGATCCGCAAGGCGATCGATTCGAGTGTTGATTTGCGCAACAAAAAGGAGTTGATCGAACGATTCATCGAATTCCTCACGCCCGAATCCGACGTGGACGAAGATTGGCTCGCTTATGTCGAGGAGCAGCGTCGTGCCGAGCTGGATCGGATTATTGCCGACGAAAACCTGAATCATGACGAGGCATACAAATTCATGGACAACGCTTTCCGTGATGGATTCGTGCAAACGACGGGAACGGCTATAACCAAAGTCTTGCCGCCCGTCTCCCGTTTTACGCCCACCGGCGATCGCACGAAGAAACGCGAAGCCGTCATCGAACGACTGACCGCATTCTTCAATCGGTTTTGGGATATAATATCAGAAACAAAAGAATAACAATTGTATGAAACTTTTTTCAGAGAGATACGGTTACACCAAACCTTCGGATGTAATTATTAGAGAAAAAATTACGCCTGAGATACAAAATGCTATTTGCTCTTGCTATGATAAATTAAAAAATAGGCTCTTTTTAGATTCAGGCTTATATTTTGATACAGATCCATATATTGCATTGGAACAGTATTTATGGACTTATTTTTTGAATAATCGAGAGGGCGATTTTCAAGATGGAAGACGTTATTATATCGTTGCAACTGCATTTTTGGAGGATAAAAATAATTCTTGGTATCGAAAATTAGATATAGTCGAATGTACTATTAAATATCTTCAAGATATTGACAAACGATATAATAATTGGAGGACTCCTGTAAACCAAATGTTCATCAAACAACTCAATTTTGAATTTGAGCGTTTGAATTTTGCCTATCGCATTATCGGACAAGAGATTGTTGAGATTACGTCAAAAAGCGAGATTGCTACAATTGAAGATGCAATGGCAAATACTTCTCGCAACATTAAGATACATCTTAATAGGGCATTGGAATTATATGCACAACGCCCTACGGCAGATTATCGTAATTCCATCAAAGAGTCAATCTCGGCTGTAGAAGCTTTTTGTAGAGAAAAGACAGACGAAAACTCTTTGGGAAAAGCATTGAACCACTTGGAAGCCAACGGTATTATTATACCCAAACTCTTAAAGGTTGCTTTTGATAAATTATATGCCTATACGAATCAACCTGATACTGGTATTAGACATGCCTTGATGGACAGTGATGGAGCATATACTCCTGCATCTGAGGAGGCTTTATTTATGCTTGTTTCGTGTAGTGCTTTCTTGAACTATCTTTGCAGGAAAATTAGATAAATGGGCATGGAACTGTTGAATTGGAAATTACTAATAGCGTGTTTCCTCCTTGGAGGATACCTAACTGCCTTTATTATGTTGCTGTTTTTTGAAAATGAACACCTCAAAAAAATCAGTCTATCTAAAACAATAGACTTTACTTTATCATGGCTATCACGATTGTGGTATCCATTCATTTTAATATTTTCTACTACATATGTTTGTTGCAATTATCCTGAATGTTTTAATTTTCAATTCTTTTCTGACTTTCAAGGAGATAATCTAATATTTCTTATTTGTGTATTGTTATGGTTGCTGCCATTATTCGAAAAATTCGAGATATTTAATGCAAATTTCAAATTGAGATGGCAAAACGAAGTATCCAAAAAGGCCGCAGACGAGGCTATTATGACCAATGGAACAAATAATGCAGAACAGTTAGAAAGAATGATGGCAAGAAAGGAGGATAAAGAACATGAATAACAACATTCCAATACAACAAGTAATTGACCAAGGGCTAAAAATAATGCAAAACGGCCAAGTGACAGACGCTATGTATCAAGTTTGGGTTGAATATTCAAAATCAATATTGAACATGACTACAAAAAATCCATCAATATATTCTAATTATTTATCCGTTATATTGGCAGCCTCTAATCCCAATATACAACCCTATCAGCGATTGAGTATGTGTTTACAATACTTAATCAAGATTCAACCAATTATTTAGACATAGTAAGAGCCTATTCTTTGATGCCAAAGGATAGGCCTTGTTTCCTGCCCAATAGAGGACTAACCGTAAAAGCGAATAATCGGTTTAATACGACCTCAAATAAAGTTATGATTTCTCTAATTATTCAATTCTTCAGTACATATCTCATTTGTTGGTAGTGATGTCGAATTCATAGCTGACGGCTGATGGTTGTTCATACTGAACTCTGATGCGATGGTCAAATTACAGTGAAAAGAGATAGTATCAATAAATGAGTACTTATTTATTCTCTCTTTTGGCTGTATGCTGTAGAATGAAATGGATGGCAAAACGACATGAAGATTCAGTTTACTTTAGTCGGTTAGCTCTATTATATAAGCTAAACCGAATAAAATACAGGTAGGCATATCTGCTTTTCTATATGTCTGTGGTTTTTATGAAAATATCTTTGCCTGAAGACCGATGAAAATAGCCTAATATAGAAATCCGACTTTTTTCTCTTGGCTGCAACACCCCGGGATATTCAGCCGTAACTCCATTGGATAAGCAATCGATAGCAACCTCGGATTGCCCCAAAAAGTCCGAGAAACCTAACAAGTGAAAGGAAGGGAAACAACTGCAAGGTGAAAAAATAGAAGAACTGCTCAAACCTTTGGTTTTGTGCCTGCTTTGTTGTTTATTCACACGGGATTGAGATTTAATATTGGAATATTAGCAAATTGACAAACCGCTATTAAAGACTTACTACGATTTGCATAAAGTTGTTCTACGAGTTGTAAAATACAGCATTCAGCGCAGTTACACAGTCGCTAAATCATCACAGACAACTTTCTTAACCTCCACTTAACTCTGTCGTTCAGGCAGGTACATAAAAAATTCTTACCATTATAAAAAGATTATACTTTTTTGGTAAAGGCGGATTCGCATCCACTCGTGGTCGGAAGATTTTTCTTCCGGCCTTTTTTTAGTTTCATGCGTATTTATGGGTGCCACTATGAGGTCGTTTTTTTGTATTATTTTATTGATTATTAGGTGTTTGTATTTTTTTATTATGCGTTTTTTTGATTATCTTTACATTGATAATCAAAAGTTATGGCAAGTTTTAAGGATCACAGAGTACGGGTTAATGATCTATTGGGATTCATTCCAGAAAGCCTACTTTCTCACCTTTCCGCTACGACAACTGTCGATTACTATACTAAAAGTTCTTCACGGCAGAAAGATGTTCTACCTACTGCTGTACGGTATTCTGGAGAACGACCGTTTAAGTCAACGCACACTCGAAGACATTTTTAACGATTCGGTATTCAAAATTCTGTTTGGGTTAGAAACCGATGAAAAAGTTTGTCGCAGTTCCCTTTCGGAGCGGTTATCGAAGATCCCTGCGGATTATTTCCGTCAGATTTACGATTGTGTCTATGATCGATTCTCGGAGTGTTATTCCAGTTCGGAGATGGAACAATACAACCTTATCCGGGTCGATAGTTCGATCGTTTCAGATACATCGGGTAGGATGGTTGAAGGCATCGACAACAAGCGCGGTAAATTGGCAGTAAATATAGTATTGCATTAGATAATATGTTGCCATGCGGTGTAAATTTGTTTGTCGATCCGATTTACGGAAGCGAAGATATTGCCATGCCCAAAGTGGTGTCAGAACACGTTAAGCGGCAACAGGGACATCGTAACATATACGTGTTGGACAGAGGATTGCAATCAACAAGGAATATGGCAGCCTTCAGCAAAGAGTCGATATGCTTCATTGCCAGATCAAAAGAAAACCGAAAATATGTCGAACTGGAGCAAATTCCGTTTACTGACAGCGATTTAGGAGGCTTAGAACTTATCCGTGACAGCAAAGTCTATCTGTACACAGGGCAACCTGTAATGGACAAGCGAGGTAATAAATATTACCGACAGGAGTTAGTTGAAGAACCCTTGAAGCTGATCGTAGCTCGCAGTAAAGACGAATCGGCTACCGAGTATTGGTTCATAACCAATGACTTTGAGCTTAGGCCCAAAGAAATTGCCAATGCTTACCGAAGAAGGTGGGATATTGAAGTCTTCTTTCGTTTTATCAAGCAGGAATTAAACGCAAGTCATCTCATATCGTTGAACAAAAACGGAATAGAGGTAATCTTTTATATGACTTTGATAACCGCTATGTTAGTATTGATCTACAAACGAGCAAACAATGTCGGATATAAAACCGCTAAACGACGGTTTGCTATGGAAATTCGCGATCTGGCTATCGCAATGATAAGCGTACAATGTGGAGGCAATCCGGCCTTATTCTTCAAAACATAAAAAGGCCGGAAGAAAAATCTTCCGACCACGAGTGGATGAGAATCCGCCTTTATTTTTTCAGGCGGGCAATCTTGTTCCGCTTCCTTATGCGGGAGCGTCATTCTTCCTGCACATCCACTACTCATATCGACTATTCAGCTGCTTAGGCAGGGACGAATATCCAGACAATATCTGTGATGGAAGGTACTGTACCGGGGCGGTCGAAACGATAGTCGTTCCGACCGTTCGTCGTTTCCGCATTTTGCCCGCACCGACGCCAACCTCTTCTCGAACTCCAGCACCAAGAACATCAACGAGCTCCAGCACGACATCGACTCGCTGGAGATCAGGGTCAATACGGCCACTACGAGCTCCTACGAGCCGCTGCTCAAGGAGCAGATCTTCGCCCGCGACCCGAGCGTGCTGCCTCTGCCGGACAGCCTGCGCGTGGACAAGAGCCGGTTCGGGGACCTGGCCGTCGCCGATTCGATCGCTTCGCTTTCGGTCCGCGACCGCGAGAAGGTGTGGGACCAGGCACGGCGCATGGCCAAGAACTCGCGCAACATGTTCTCGTTCGACGAATCGAACGCCAAGGAAGCACTCGACCAGCTCTACCGCTCGAAGGTCGAATGGCACAAGAAGATCTCGCTCCCGGTGTCGATCATCATCTTCTTCCTGATCGGTGCACCGCTCGGCGCCATCATCCGCAAGGGCGGACTGGGTCTGCCGGTCGTCGTGTCGGTGATCTTCTTCGTGATCTACTACATCATCAGCATCACGGGCGAGAAGCTGGCCAAGGAGGGCAACTGGGATGCCGTCTACGGCGTCTGGCTATCGACCTTCATCCTCACGCCGATCGCCATGTACCTCACCTACAAGGCCACCAACGACTCGGCTCTGCTCGATACGGACTGGTATGCCGGCAAGATCAAGGCCCTGCGCGAACGCATGGAACCCCTGCTGCACAAATTGAAAATCAAAACAAAACGAGATAAGAAATGAATACGGAACCGATACTGAACAGCGTCGAGGAGGCCATCGAGGACTTCCGCAACGGCAAGATCGTGATCGTTGTCGATGACGAGGACCGCGAAAACGAAGGCGACTTCATCATCGCCGCCGAGAAGATCACCCCCGAGATCGTGAACTTCATGCTCAAGGAGGGCCGCGGCGTGCTCTGCGCCCCCCTCTCGGAGGAGCGGTGCGAACAGCTCGGACTCAACATGATGGAGGAGAACAACACCTCGCTGCTGGGCACGCCCTTCACCGTGACGGTCGACCTGCTGGGGCAGGGTTGCACCACCGGCGTCTCGATCCACGACCGCGCCGCCACGATCCGTGCGCTGGCCGATCCCGCCACCCGTCCGTCGGATCTGGGGCGTCCGGGCCATGTCAATCCGCTGCGTGCCCGCGAGAAGGGGGTGCTGCGCCGGCCGGGACATACCGAAGCGGCCGTCGATCTGGCCCGTCTGGCCGGATTGCAGCCCTGCGGTGCTCTGATCGAGATCATGAACGAGGACGGCTCGATGGCCCGTCTGCCGCAGTTGCTCGAAGTGGCGAAGAAATTCGACCTGAAAATCGTCTCCATCGCCGATCTGATCGCCTACCGTCTGCGCGAAGAGTCGATCATCGAACGGGGCGTGACGGTCGACATGCCCACCAAGTGGGGGATGTTCCGCCTCACGCCGTTCCGCCAGAAGAGCAACGGGCTGGAGCACGTCGCCCTGACCAAGGGCGAGTGGACGGAAGAGGAGCCCGTGCTGATCCGTATGCACTCGTCGTGCGTCACGGGCGACATCTTCGGCTCCTACCGCTGCGACTGCGGCGAACAGCTCCACGAAGCCATGAGCATGATCGAGCGCGAAGGCAAAGGCGCGATCGTCTACCTCAACCAGGAGGGGCGCGGCATCGGTCTCTGCAACAAGATCCATGCCTACAAACTGCAGGACGAAGGGTTAGACACCGTCGATGCCAACCTGCGTCTGGGATTCAAGGCCGACGAACGCGACTACGGCGTGGGAGCGAGCATCATCCGCGAACTGGGCATCCGCCACATGCG
>ENA-OPVL01002128-OPVL01002128.1-human-gut-metagenome-genome-assembly--contig:-NODE-2128-length-10973-cov-5.565305_pt1 | contig 10973 bp, 10 predicted proteins | sample MGYA00241496_ERZ501984 | MGnify/ENA primary metagenome ERZ501984 (study PRJEB25962, sample SAMEA2042986) | human gut metagenome | biome: human gut; feature: human-associated habitat; material: faeces... | reverse complement strand
GTGGGCAGTGCCATCCGCTTCACTGTTCAGGATCATGCTCAGGGGCTTCAGCTCTCCGGCAGGAAAATCCCGGCGCATCTCGTTCAGGTAAACGTTCGTCAGCTCTTCGGCGGTCAGCAGCCGCCAGGTCAGGCTCTGGGGGTTCATACGATACGGGTTCCTTTCTGGTAGACAGCCTGAATATTCAGCTCCTTGTCCGCCAGGATCACATTGCCGTAGCGGCCTGCTGCCAGACTGCCGTAATCATTGTCGATGCCAATGCTCTTGGCGGGGTTTTCGCTGGCGGCGCGGACAGCGCTTTCCAGCGGGACGTTCATCTCCAGCACGGCACGCTTCATGCAGTCGTACAGGCAGGTATTGCTGCCGGCAATGGTACCGGGCTGCTCGGTCAGGGTGGCCAGCGGGCCCTTGACCGTAACAGCCTGTCCGCCCAGACTGTACTGGCCGTCCGGCAGGCCGCAGGCCATCATGCTGTCGGCGATCAGGCACACATGGTCGGCCCCGAAGGTGTTGAAGGTGAACCGCACCATGGCCGGGTGGATGTGCACGTTGTCGGTGATGAGCTCCACCTCTGCGCCGTGCTCCAGTGCCGCAATGATGGGGCCGGGGGCACGGTGGGTGATGCCGGGCATGGCGTTGTACAGGTGGGTCATGTGGGTGGCACCGGCCTCAAAGGCCTGCACGGCAGTGTCGTAGTCGGTGCAGGTGTGGGCAATGGAGATGCGCACCTCATTGTGGCATTCCTTGATGAAATCCAGGTTGCCCGGCTCTTCGGGGGCCACGTCCACCAGCTTGATCAGGCCGCCCGCGCGCTTCTGCAGGCGGCGGAACATCCCCGCGTCAGCACCCTGCACATACTCCGGGTTCTGGGCACCAACCTTCTTGGGGCTGATGAAGGGGCCTTCCATGTTGATGCCCACCAGATCTGCGCCCTTGCCGTTTTTGTGGGCGGCGGCGGCGTCCATCACATGGTTCAAAAACTCTTCCGGGTAGGTCATGGTGGCAGGACAGATGGCCAGCACGCCCTTGCTGGCCTCAAAGTCGGCCAGCGTCTGGATGGCCTCCTCGGTGCCGTCGCAGAAGTCCTTGCCCATGGCCCCGTGGAAGTGGATGTCCACCAGACCCGGCAGGGCATACAGGCCCTCGGCGTCGATCACCTCTTCGCCCGCTTCCGGGGCGGCAAAGGGCACGATGCGCCCGTTGCGGATGAACAGCGTACCGCGCTCAAAGGTGTGGCGCGGCGTATAAACCAGTGCATTCTGAATGATCATGCAAAACACCTCGTTCTTCTCAGCGGCCGCCTCCCTGTGGGGAAGCCGCATCCATTTGATCTGAGTATAACACGTTCCTTTTTGGAAGAAAAGCGGTTTGTGTGAACAAAAAGCCGCCGGGAACGGGCGCTTTCTGCGCCCGCCCCCGGCGGTGTCATGCGGAGGCAACCAGCCCTCCGCGCCTGTTTTGTTTTACCGAAGTGCCAGTTACAGCATCTTCTTCAGCTCGTCGTACACGAACTGAACCTTGGTGCCGATGATGACCTGGCAAGCGTTCTTGCTGGGACGGATGACACCGGCAGCACCGGCAGCCTTGACAGCCTTCTCGTCAACCTTAGCGTTGTCGAGCACCTCAAAGCGCAGGCGGGTTGCGCAGTAGCCAACATCCTTCACGTTCTCCTTGCCGCCGACAGCAGCCAGAACAGCAGAAGCAACCTCAGTGTAGTTGTTGTTGGCCAGAACGACCTTCTTCTCAGTCTCTTCGTCGTCATCCTCACGGCCGGGGGTCTTCAGGTCGAACTTGGTGATGGCGAAGTAGAACACTGCGTAGAACACCACGAATGCAGCGATGCCCAGAGGAATGATCATCCAAGTCTTAGCAGCTGCGGGCAGAGAAGCGGAGAACACCAGGTCGGTGGCACCTGCGGAGAAGCAGAAGCCAGCACGGAAACCGGAGTAGTAGGTGATGACGGTAAAGATGCCGTACAGAGCAGCGTACACAACGTACAGGGGGAAGCACAGGAACATGAAGCCGAACTCGAAGGGCTCGGTAACGCCGCAGACGAAGGCGCAGATTGCAGCAGACAGAACCAGGCCGATGGCAGCCTTCTTGTTCTTAGCGGTCTTGACCATAGCCAGAGCAGCGCCCAGGACACCGAACATCATGCAGGGGAAGAAGCCGGACATGTACATACCCAGGCTCCAGCTCACATCTGCGCTGGTCTCGCCTGCCCAGAAGTGGGACAGGTCGCCCAGGCCGATGGTGTCGAACCAGAACACGTTGTTCAGAGCGTGGTGCAGGCCGGTGGGGATCAGCAGACGGTTCAGGAAGGCGTAGATGCCGGCGCCGATGCCGTCCATGCCAACGATGCCGTTGCCGATGGCGACCAGTGCGTCGAAGATGACGGGCCAGACGAACAGCAGAACAACGGACACCAGAATGGAGATCAGGCCGGTAGCGATGGCAACGAAACGCTTGCCGGAGAAGAATGCCAGCCAGTCAGGCAGCTGGGTGTTCTTGAACTTGTTGTAGCAGGCAGCACCCACAATAGCGGCCAGGATGCCGATGAAGGAGTTGCCGGCCACCTTCTGGAAGGCGATGTAGGTAGCGGTGCCCTCTTCCAGGGTGCGCACCATACCGACCACGCCGGGGCTCAGCAGCTGCTGCATCATCAGGAAGCTGACCAGACCGGCCAGACCTGCGGTACCGTCGTTGTCGGCCAGGCCCACAGCGGCACCAATGGCGAACAGCCATGCCATGTTATCGATCAGAGCGCCGCCTGCCTTGACCAGCAGGAAGCCAACGGTGTATGCTGCACCGGAAGTCGGTGCACCGGGAACGCCCATAACGCCCGGAGCGAGGGCATAGCCAAGACCCATCAGGATGCCGCAGATCGGCAGCACAGCGACGGGAAGCATCAGTGCTTTGCCCAGTTTCTGGAGATACTTCATCATAAAGCACATTCCTCCTTAAGAAATGTTTGTGTTTACAGACAGTCTCTGGTTGTAAGCCGTCCATAATTCCGTAATAGAATATTAACATACTTTTGCAAAAAAAGAAAGTCCCTTCCGCGATAAATCTATCAAATTGCATCAAAAGTCCTTATTTGCGTATTTTGCGTGAACATTTTTTGGTTTCCGTGTACAATCCTCGGCTTTATGTTGAAAAATCTTTTCTTTTCTCCGACATTTTGCCCAAAGGCTTGCATCCCAGACGGGAATCGGGTACTATACTATTATAAGGAAATACAGAATTTTGAAGGAGGTTTTCCCCATGGAATGGACCGATATCCGCCTGACCGTGGCCAAGTCCGACGCCGACAACGCCGAAGCCGTTGCCACCATGATCGCCGAGGGCGGCATCTATATCGAAGATTACAGCGACATCGAGCAGCAGGTGGCCGAGATCGCCCATGTGGACCTGATCGAGCAGGAGCTGCTGGACAAGCCCCGCGACCGGGTCATCATCCACATGTATCTGGAGCCGGGCGCTTCCCCCGTAGAGACCCTGGCCCTGATCTCTGCCCGCATGGAGGCTGCCGGCATCGCCTACACCGTGGAGACCGAGGGTGTGGAGCAGGAGGACTGGCAGAACGGCTGGCGCAAGTATTACCACCCGTTGGAGATCGGCAAGCGGCTGGCCGTGGTGCCCTCCTGGCAGCAGTACGACACCGACCGCGTCAAGCTGGTGCTGGACCCCGGCCTTGCCTTCGGCACCGGCGGCCACGAGACCACCAGCCTCTGCCTGGAAGCGCTGGACGAGCGGGTCAGGGGCGGTGAGCGGGTGCTGGACATCGGCACCGGCAGCGGCATCCTGGCCATTGCAGCCCTGAAGCTGGGTGCCGCCGTGGCCGAGGGCGTGGACATCGACCCCGTAGCCGTGCGCACCGCTGGGGAGAACGCTGCCCTGAACGGCGTGCAGGATAAGCTGACCGTGCTGGTGGGCGACCTGTCCGACAAGGCCAGCGGCAAATACGACATCATCACCGCCAACATCGTGGCAAACGCCATCCTCAGCCTGGCCCCCGCCGTGCCCGGCCTGATGGCCGACGGTGCCACCTTTATTGCCAGCGGCATCATTGACAGCCGCAAGGACGAGGTGATCGCCGGGCTGGAAAAGGCCGGCCTTGCCGTCGTGGAAGTGAAGGAGAAGCGCGGCTGGGAGTGCATCGTCTGCAAGAAGGCATAAGGAGGAACTATGCCGCACCGTTATTTTACCACTGAGATCGCCGACGGCACGGCTGTGCTGCGCGGCACCGATGCCCATCATCTGGCCCGCGTGATGCGTGCCCGCATGGGCGATACTGTTATTCTATGCGACGGCAGCGCCGTGGAATACACCGCCACCATCACCGGCTTCGGGGATGACTGCGTGGAATTCTCGGTAGAGCCGGGCTACCCCAGCGCCGCCGAGCCCAGCGTGGAGGTCACCCTGCTGGCCGGTTACCCCAAACAGGACAAGCTGGAGCAGATCATCAAGCACGGCGTGGAGCTGGGGGCCGCCCATGTGGTGCCCTTCTTCAGCCGGTACTGCGTGGCTGCCCCCAAAAAAGAGGAGCAGAAGAACGAACGCTACAACCGCATCGCGCTGGAAGCCGCCAAGCAGTGCGGCCGGGGCGTGCTGCCGGACGTGGCCCTGCCGCTGCCCAACTTCGGGGCCGTGTGCCGCACCTTTGACCAGTACGACCTGGTGCTGTTCTGCTACGAGTGCGGCGGCGCACCGGTGCGCCAGCTGCTGGCCGAGGCAGCACCCGCCGACGGCAAAAAGCGGAAGATCGCCATCGTGACCGGTGCCGAGGGCGGCTTTGCCGCCGAGGAGGCCGAAATGGCCGCCAAAGCCGGAGCCAAAACGGTTGGCCTTGGCCCCCGCATCCTGCGGTGCGAGACAGCGCCGCTGGCCGTGCTCGCCGCCGTGATGACCCTGACCGGCAATCTGGAATGATCTTTCTGTAAAAAGGATGCCCGCACAGCGCGCTGTGCGGGCATCCTTTGCTTTCATTCGAGTTCTGCGTCGTCCGGGTGGGCGTCGGCTTCCAGCAGGGTCTTTTTGGTACGCAGCAGGTTCTGCGGGCTCACCGAGAAGCTGCGCAGGCCCATTTGCAGGTACTGCACCGTATTCACCGGGTTGCCCACGGCCAGGCCGCAGATGGTCACCGGCACGTTGCCGGCCTTTGCCGTCTCCATGACCATGGCGATGAGCTTTTTCATGGCTGGGCTGGCGGGGCGGTAATACCGCTCCGCGCTGGCCAGCTCCCGGTCGGCCGCGTGGGTGTACTGGGTCAGGTCGTTGGTGCCGATGACCAGAAAATCGCACCCGTGGGCCACGAATTCCTCCGCGGTCAGGCAGGCCGACGGCACGCTGAGCATGACGCCGAAGGGGGTCTTTTCGTTGAAGGGCACGCCCCGCTCCCGCAGGCTCTGGCGGCAGTGCTCCACGATGTGCATGGCGGCGTCCCAGTCCTCCACGTCGGTCACCATGGGGAACATCACCCGCAGCGGGCCCCGGTGGGCGGCCCGCAGCAGGGCGCAGATCTGGGTTTCAAACTGGCGGGGCTGGCGCAGGCTGTTGCGGATGCCCCGCAGCCCCAGCTTGGAGGACTGCACCCCCTGATAGGCGTCCGCCATGGTGCGGTCGGCGCCAAAATCGAAGGTGCGCACGGTCACAGGGCAGCCCTGTGCTGCGGCCAGGCAGGAAGAATAGAAGTAGAACTGCTCCTGCTCGTCCAGAATGCGGCCGGGCAGCATCATGTAGCTGCTGCGCAGCAGGCCCACGCCCCGGGCACCGGACTGCATGGCGGTGTCGATGTCCTCCGGGCCAAAGCAGTTGGCCAGCAGCTCAAAGGCTGCGCCGTCCCGCGTGTAGCCGGGCTGGCGGCCCAGCACCCGCATTTCTTCGTTCTCGCGCTGCAGTTCGCAGATGCGGGCCTCTGCCTGCTGGCGGGCCGCAGCATCCGGGTCCAGGATGCACTCGCCCTTGGTGGCATCCAGGATCACGGTGCGGCCGTCGCAGTCGTCCAGGAACTCCGGCCCCACCTGCACGATGCCGGGGATGTTCATGGCCCGCGCGATGATGGCGGCATGGCTCTGGCCGCTGCCCTCGGTGGTGACGACGCCCAGGATCATGCCGGAGGGCACACTGAACAGGTCGGTGGGCATCAGGCGGTCGGCGGCCAGGATCACCGGGTGGTCCAGTGCCAGCCACATGCGGGGCCGGTTGCCCAGAATGTTGATCACCCGGCTGGTGGCGTCCAGAATGTCCACGCTGCGCAGCTGCATGTAGGGGTTGTCCTTCATGTTGGCCAGCTGGTCGGCGTAACGCTGGCCCACCTTGTCCATGGCGGCAGCGGCGCTGATGCCTGCCTTGATGCAGAACCGCACCTCGTTCATCATGCCTTCGTCGTCCAGCATCATGCTCTGGAACTGCAGGATGGCCTGCTCGGTGGAAGCGGCCCGCTCCGCCATGGAGTCCAGCTCGCTCTGGGCGGTGCGCACCGCATCTTCCAGCTGGCGCAGCTCCCGTTCCGGGTCAAAGGGCCCGGTGCTGAACGTTTCCACATGGCGTTCCAACCGGCTCACCTGCCCCAGCACAAGGCCCGGGGACGCAGAAACGCCTTTACAGATCTTCATGTTCGGTCACCTCCGGCAGTTCCGGCGCGGTCAGGGCCTGCCAGACCAGCGCCTGCAAGAATGTATTGGGCAGCAGGGCTGCCAGCGCCGCCCGGCCCGCGTCCGCGCTGCCTGCAAACAACGGGGCGAACCCGGCCATGCGCGCACGGTCGCATTTGTCCAGAAACGCCTGTCCCAGCGTCCGGGTGGTGTAGTACACCGTGGGGTCTACCCCCACGTCCTCGGCCACGGCTTCCAGCGGGGCCAGCTCGGCGTCCTTCATCCGGGCCAGCAGCAGGGCCGCGTCTGCGGTAAGGGTCACGGGGTATTTCTCCCGCACGGCCTTCTGCACCGCGTCGAACCGTGCCCGGAACGCGGCAGCATCGGCGCTGCTGTCCGGGCCGTTGTCCACGGCATAGGCGCAGCCCCGCACCCGGCCAAAGGCCCGCAGGGTGTCGTAATAACCCAGCTCCACATTGCGGCGGGCGGTATCGGGGTCAAAGTGCAGGATGTCGCCCAGCTCCCAGTAGCTGCGCACCATGGTGGTGGGCAGACCGGTGAGGTTGGGGCGGGTGATGCCCACCCCCTCCAGATCCACACACACCAGCTCGTCAGCCCCCATCTTTTTGGCAAGGCCAGTGGGCATGTTGTCGCTGTACCCGCCGTCCAGGAACTTCACCCCGTCGATCTCCCGCGCCCGCAGGGCAGGGAAGCAGGCCGCCGAGGCCATGAGGTAATCCTTCACGCGGCCCTGCGGGATCTCGTCCAGCGTCAGTTCCCGGGGCTTCAGGCCCCGCTGCTCCACCGTGACAAGGCCAAAGCGGATGTTGGCGCGGCGCAGCGCGTCCTCGTCCAGCACCCGTTCCACGATCTCTTCCAGCGGCGAGACGTCCATACCGCCGGCCTTCACCACGCTGCGCAGAAAACTGTGCAGGGCCGACAGGTCGGCGTTTTCTTCGGGCAGCTCCATCACATCCTTGCTGCGGATGGTCAGCCACATATCCCGCGCCACCTCGTACAGGTCCAGCACGAACATGGCACCGTTCAGGCTGCCCACACTGGTGCCGGTGATGATCTGCGGGTGCCAGTCCAGCTCCATCAGAGCCTTCCACACGCCCACCTGATAGCTGCCCCGGGCTCCGCCGCCGGCCAGCACCAGCGCTTTGCACGGAGTGGTTTGGTTTTCCATACTACCTGCCTCCCTGTCTGTCTTTGCTGAAATTATACCATATTTTCCGGAAAATTTCTCCCCGTTTTTTGGTTCCTCACGGCTTTTATACGGCTAAGATCCGTGGTATACTGGGCAGGAATCATCTTGAAGGAGGAACTTTGCCCCATGCGCTGCAAGCAATGGATCTTTGATATGGACGGCACCCTCACCGACAGCATGACCGTGGTGTGGCGGGGTGCCCCGCTGGCGCTGCTGCAGCGCTATGGCCGCACGCCCAAAGCAGACCTGAACGACGTGCTGCTGACCATGGGCATGGCCGACGGTGCCCGCTACCTCATCCGAGAATACGACCTGCCCCTGACCGAGGCGGAATATTACGACGTGATGCGGGACGTGATCGCCCAGCTGTACGAAACGGTGGACCTGAAGCCCGGTGTGCGCACCCTGCTGGCAAAGCTGCAGGCCGAGGGGGCCCGGCTGTGCCTGTGCTCCAACACCTGGTCCGACCAGTGCCGCACCGTGCTCACCCGGCTGGGCATCGCAGACTATTTTTCCTTCATCGTGGAGGCGCAGGGCGTGCTGCACAAGAGCCGCCCGGAGGTGTTCTTCGAGTGCATGCACCGGCTGGGCGGGGCCGACCCTGCCGCCTGCGCCGTGTGCGAGGACGCCATTTACGCCGCTTCCACTGCCCACAAGGCCGGGTTCACCGTGCTGGGCGTGCAGGACGCCGCCAGTGCCAACGATGCCACTGCCATGGCGCAGGTGTGCGACCAGTTCCTGCCGGACTGGACCGCACTGGACTGGACAACGATCTGAGAAATTTTTCCGCAAAAAACACGCCGGTGTTCCCGCTGTGGGAGCACCGGCGTGCTGTTATTTCAGGCTGTATTTCTGCTGCTGCACCCATTGCTGGAAGGCGTCCCGCACGGCACCCTCCCGCCCGCGGGGGATGGAGATGCGGGCCCCGCTGCGCATGCGCAGCTCCCCGGCAGAAAGCAGGTCCGCCTCGGCCAGATTGACCACATAGGAGCGGTGGGGCTGCAAAAAGCGCCCATCCGCCAGCAGAGGCTGTGCCACCGCAGAAAACGGCACCCGCAGCGACAGGGTGGGCACGTCCTCCCCGCTGGTGAGGTGGAAGTGCACGATGTGGTGGGTGCACTCCAGATATTCGATGCCCGCATAGGGCAGCGCCCGCAGGCCCTCGGCGGTGTTCACCGTGACGGACGGGCCGTATTCCGGCTCGGTGGCGCGGGCCAGCAGGGCCGAAAGCTCCCGCTGGCGCACCGGCAGCAGCAGATATTGCAGCGCATCCACCTTGTAGGCGCTGTAAGCGTGGGCCGTGGTGCGGGCCACAAAGGCCAGCGGGGCCCGGCGGCCCCGGCGGCGCAGCTCCGCAGCCGCCGAAAGCCCTGCCGGGGCCGCTACAGCGCCCAGCTCGATGAGATACAGGTCAAACCGTTCTCCCTCGGTGTCCCGGCGCAGCAGCGCATCTGCATCCGGCAGCTGCTGCACGATGCACGCATCCTGCCGCCGGGCAAAATATTCCATGCACTGGCGTTCCAGCCCGCTGCGCAAGGCCGCGTCCGGGCTGCATACCGCAATGTGAAATACCATCTCACATTCTCCTTTCCGCCAGCCGCCCGCCTTGATTTTTGCGCAGGGCTGGAGTATGATAAATAAAACTTTGCTGCATCGAAAAAAGAAAAAACGGAGGGACCCGCCATGCCGCAGCCGCTTGTCAGCGTTATTGTGCCCGCCTATAACGCGGCGGGCTTCATCTCCCGCTGTGTGGAGAGCATCACATCCCAGAGCTACCCGGAGCTTGAGATCCTTCTGCTGAATGACGGCTCCACCGACGACACCCTTGCTGTCTGCCGGAAGCTTGCTGCCGCCGACAGCCGCATCCGTGTGGTGGACAAGCCCAACACCGGCGCAGCAGACACCCGCAGCTGCGGCCTTGCCCTTGCCCACGGCGAATACATCCAGTTTGCGGACAGCGACGATCACCTGCTGCCGGGCTGCACCGCAAACCTGGTGGCTGCTATGCAGCGCAGCCATGCCGACCTTGTGCTGGCTCCCTACCGGATGATGGTGCCCCGCAAGGATGGCGGCTATGACACCCGGGAGTACAGCCTGCTGCCCGCCGGAGTGTACAACAAGGTGGATTACCTGTGGCAGCTCACCGGCAATGCCGCTGCCTTTTACTACGGCGTGCTCTGGAACAAGCTCTACCGCCGGGATCTCATCCAGATGGCGCACATCCGGTTCGAGCATGTGGTATACGCCGAGGACCAGCTGTTCAACACCCGGTATCTGCAGGTGGCACAGCGGTTTGCCGCCATCGACGAAGCCGCCTACTGCTACATCCAGAACCCGCAGAGCGTATGCCATACGCAGGTGAGCGCGGCGGACATGCTGCGCCACCGCAGCCGGATGTACCACACCTACAAGGAACTGTGCATCCAGCTGGGCGTGTACGATAAATTCCGCCTGCGGCTGCACGGCATCTATCTGAGCCTGTTTGAAAGCCCTCTGCCCAACGGCCCGGTGCAGAAGCTTTCCGACGCATTTGCCCGCACCCACAGCCGCATCTGAGAAAAGGAGAACCTATGGAATTTCCCCTTGTAAGCATCATCGTGCCCATGTACAACACTGCCGGGTGCATTGCCCGCTGTGTCAAAAGCATCTGCGCCCAGACTTATAAAAGCATTGAGGTCAGGCTGGCAAAAGTGCCGCCAGCCATTAGGGCAAAAAGTACCGCCATTCCTCAGAATGACGGTAAAACGGATGCGGCAGATCAGGCCAGGTGCTTTTCCAACCAGCTGCCGATATCTTCAAACACTTCCTGATGGTTCGTTTCCACCAGCAGTTCATGCCGGGCACCGGGGTACAGCTTGCACTCAATGTTCTGCACACCGGCATCTTTCAGGCTCTGGATGGCACGCTGCACGCCCTTGCCCTGTTCGCCCACCGGGTCGGCATCGCCAGCCAAGAACAGCAGCGGCAGGTCTTTGGGCATTTTTGCAAGGAACGCCGGGTCGTGCAGGCGCAGGATGCCGCTGAACATGCTGTAGTAGGCGTTCAGCGTAAAGGTAAAGGTGCAGCGTTCGTCGGCCAGATATTTGTCCACCTCGGCCTGATCGCGGTTGAGCCAGTCGTGGGTAGTGCGGCCCTCCAGCCCTTTGTTGTAGCCCATAAAGGACATG
>ENA-OPVL01002124-OPVL01002124.1-human-gut-metagenome-genome-assembly--contig:-NODE-2124-length-11000-cov-2.020831_pt1 | contig 11000 bp, 10 predicted proteins | sample MGYA00241496_ERZ501984 | MGnify/ENA primary metagenome ERZ501984 (study PRJEB25962, sample SAMEA2042986) | human gut metagenome | biome: human gut; feature: human-associated habitat; material: faeces... | reverse complement strand
AACGGATAAAAATGTCACCTGTTCTTCCGGATGATCTTTCGCATATTTTTCCGCATCTGCCGGTGAATAAACGATATGGATCTTTGCTCCTTTTTCTCTTGCTCCGGCAAGGCTCATCTGACTTCCCGGTACGCGGACCAGATCACCAAATGTACAGATCGTCACCTGCTTCTCCAACGCCAGATAAATTGCTTCATCAATGAAGCTGACCGGTGTTACGCAGACCGGGCATCCCGGTCCTGAGATCAGTTCTACCTGCTTTGGCAAAAGTTTTCGGATCCCCAGACGGAAAATTTCATGGGTATGAGTTCCGCATACTTCCATGATCCGCACTGCCGGTCCGTCATAATTTTCTATGATCTCTCTGGCTGTTCGTTTCTTTTGTTCTTCCATTACAGCAGTTCCTCCATAAGCTGATCGGTCTCGCTTTCATCTTCATCGGTGATCTTTGCGATCGCAACTCCGGCGTGGACCATGACGTAATCACCTGGTTCCAGATTCTCCAGGAGCTTGGATGAAACCTCTCTTTTTGCACCGCCTGCGTCAACGACGGCGGTTCCGTTACTGATTTTTACAACTTTTGCTGATAATCCAACACACATGTGGGTAATTCCTCCTTTTCCTCTTTTATTTGTAAGTTCTAATAGCTTTAGATTAACTTTGTTTAAAATTTTTTATGTCTGGTTTTATTTTATCTCATGCTTCTGTAAATATGCCATTGCGTAGGCTGCCTGACCAAGTGACAATCCTCCGTCATTTGGTGGAATGAGGTGATGGTGCAGGGTGATGAGACCTTGCTTAATCAGACCTTCTTCTACCAGCCGTAGTAGTAAGCGGTTCTGGAAAACTCCGCCGCTTAGGGCAGCTTTCCGGATTCCGGTCTGATGATTTGCTGTGAGGGCTGCGGATATGATCTGTCTTGCAAGTTCCTGGTGGAACTCGTATGCAAGTTGTCCGGTGTCTTCCCCGGCAAGACGTTTTTTGGCGAGGTTTTTGACTAATTCGCCGGTATTTAGAGTCAGGCGGTCTTCTGCCGTTTCTGTAAATGGCTTAAGCATGAGGGGTTCGTATGGATGCTGCATTGTTTTTTCGTAAGCTTCTGCTGCGAACTCTAATGCCGTAGAGGATTCTCCCTCGAAAGTGGATTTTTTCCGGATTCCGAGGATAGCACTGACTCCATCAAAGAGACGGCCGGCACTGGTAGATCGAACAGCATTCAGGTGTCGTCCGGTCATTGTCACCAGTACTTTTGCCTCCGGTTCGGTGCAAAGCTCCAGTTTCTTCATCCATTCGACCGTTTTTTCTTTATCCTGCAATTCTTCATAGAGAAGAGAACCGGCAATTCGCCAGCCTTCTTTTGCAGAAAGATCTCCACCTACCTGCCAGAATGGCTTAATGCTGCCAAGTCTTTCAAATCCATTGTAATCACAACGAAGAATTTCTCCACCCCAGATGGTCCCATCCGTTCCATAGCCGGTTCCGTCAAAGGAAACGCCGATCACCGGATCTTCGCAGTCATTTTCTGCCATACAGGACAGAATATGTGCAAAATGGTGCTGTATCTTCAGAACCGGAAGTCCAAGTTCTTCCGCAACAACTGTCGCATTGTATTTCGGATGCAGATCGCATGCCACAACCTTTGGTTCTACCTCCAGAAGTGTTTCCATTCTGCCGATCGTTTCTTTTAAAGCTTCCACGGTGCGCAGATCTTCCAGATCTCCCACATAAGGGGATGGGTAAAATCTGCCGTCCACACCGATACAGAATGTATTTTTCAGTTCTCCTCCAGTGGCAAGTACCTGCCCTTTCCACGACATCTGAACCATGGTCGGAAGTGGCGCATAGCCTCTGGATCTGCGGATCATATATGGCTCATTTTTATAAAAATCCATCACTGAATCATCGGCACGGATCCGGATTTTCCGGTTGTGGGAAAGCATACAGTCGCACAGACGGGAAAGCTCCTGAATCGCTTCTTTGTCCTCCCTGCAGATCGGTGCACCAGATGTATTTCCACTGGTCATAACCAAAAAAGACGGCATCCGGATTCCATCATCATAGGTAAAGAGCAGAAGCTGTACCGGTGCATACGGCAACATTACTCCAACCTTTGGATTACCAGGTGCAATACTTTCGCAAAGTGTTTCTTCACCATCTTCTTTTTTGTCCAGAAGCAGGATTGGTTTTTGATGTCCGGTCAGAATTTTTTCCTGTTCTTCACTGACCAGGCATTCTCTTTTCACAGATTCCAGATCTTTTGCCATAACTGCAAATGGTTTCGCCGGACGTTTTTTCAGTTCTCTGAGGCGCTTCACCGCCTCTTCATTAGTCGCATCGCAGCACAGGTGGAAACCTCCAATCCCCTTAATCGCCACAATTCCGCCTTCTGCAATGGTCCGTCTGGTGTAAATGATTGCGTCTCTTCCGCGTTCTTCTCTGCCGATCAGGTAGACCTCCGGACCACACTCGTTACAACAGACTGGCTGTGCATCGTATCTCCGGGTTGCCGGATCATAATATTCTTTTGCGCAATCCGGACACATCGGAAATTCTTTCATGCTGGTGCGCTCCCGGTCATACGGAAGGGCATCCAGGATCGTAAGTCTTGGTCCACAGCAGGTACAGTTGATAAATGGATGCAGATATCTACGGTTCTTCGGATCAAACATTTCTTCCTTGCATTCATCACAAATTGCAATATCCGGTGAGACAAAAATCTCACCTTTCGTCTTTTCACTTTCAATGATCGCAAACTCCGTAAAGTCTTCTGCTTCTTCTACCGGCTCAATATTCATTTTCAAAATTGCTGCCCGCTTCGGCGGCTTATTCTCAATATCCGAGATAAATCCATCCACTGCCTCTTCCGGTCCCTGCGCAAAGATTTCCACATACGGACCTTTATTGGACACGCTGCCCCGGATCTGATGCGTAGCCGCATGCCTGCTCACAGTCGGACGAAATCCTACGCCTTGCACGATCCCATAGACGCGGATCTGTTTTGTCACTTCATTTTTCATCTATTCACACAGTCTCCCTGACACTGCAAAATGTCTTGTATTTACGAAGATTCCCTGAAAATCCGGAACCATTTTTTCCATACATGCATCTGCGAAAATGATATCAAATCCACCATTTTTCACAAGATCGATATAATCATCTTCCTCACGCAACGACACATCCTGCGGACAGGCAAGCTCTTTTTTCCTCATAAACCAGGTTGCTGTCTGCACCTCTGCCGAATTCTCTCTTTTAAGAATTTCCTGCCGGATTGCTTCCGCCATCACCTGCTGGTGTACCACAAGGATCTTCTTTCCCTGATAGTCCAGATTCGGAACCAACTCACCTGCTGCCGGATAACCGATCTCATACGGCGTACCAAAGGTCTTTTCCAAATATTTGGCTGCTTCCAGTGCTGCCGCAGATACAACAATATTTTTGCCAACTTCCGATGCCCTTTCTACTGCCTCAAGCCCATCGCCCATTCCATAGCAAATGGCTTCTTTTCCTTCTTTTTTCAGTTCCTCTCTTACTTTATCTGCTGCTTTCAGATCGCTTACATCCTGTGGCGTCATTCCAAGGATACCGACCTTTTCTTTGCATACCTCATATTTTTCCTTTGCAAATGCAGTAAATAATGCAAGATACGCTTTTTCTTCCCCTTTATCGTAAAGTTCCATTCCGTCGGTATCAATGGCAAGAATCGGAAGGTCGGTCTTTTTTTCACACATTCTTTTCAGTGCCTGGTAATCCGTTCCGATCACAGCCGGAACCGGAGTGCCGACAATCGCCGCAAAATTCGCATCAATCTTATCCGCTGCATCGACCAGCTTTGCGACCAGACGGTCATCTCTTCCAAGGATTGCATCCATATCACGAAGTCCTGCGCTGAATACTGCACTTTTCCGTTCAAACCATCTCGGCTCATCAAAACCGCAGACATTTCCTGTGCATCCTCCCGCGTCGCAGATGACGATGATTCCGCCAAGTTCATATAACACAGACACTGCGCCCGACTGATCCGGTGCAAATGGTGTCAGATATTTTCTAAGTCCTCTCATACTACACCTCCAAAAGGGTTTCAAACAACCGTGTCACACCTGCATAACCATAAGGCTGTCTGTCCTGATTCCAGATCACATTCGGCTGATCCGGATGATAGTATCCCGCATCCTTTCCAATGGTCATATTCACGCCGCTCTTTTCCGGATCGTAGTACAGCATGGTCGGTTCCATATTGGAAAATACCTTCGTCTCCGGGCTGAGCTGGGATAACTGGTTCAGGTAAATAAAGTTCTCTGCTGTCAGTGTTCCATAGATTTCCGGCACCTTAAATCCATATTTGATCATCGCAAGTGCCATTTCAAGTGGATCTCCGTTCATGCATTCCCCGATCGCAAAGCTTGCATCCGGCCGTTTCTCTTTGAATTTCGCCACGGTTTCTTCCGCTTTTTCACGATAAACTTCATCAGAAAATGTCACCCCAAGCACTTTCCCAAATGCCTGATACTGGCTGGCGATCTTGTCTGTCTGGTAGAGTCTCCTGAGTTCAATAAACGGAATCTGCAGACGGTTATGAAAATCCTCTGCCGCAAATCTGGCTTCCGGGTGAAGTACAAGATTAAAATTTGCCTCAGACATGGTCTGATATTCCTCATAGTCCTTGCATCTGGAGATTTCATGGATGGTCTTAACCCCTGCGCTGTGCAAAAGATCATACAGCTCACACTCATCGATCAGCGGCGAGAAAAATCCAAGCAGGTTCACCACATTTCCTTTTTTCTTCTTTGGCTCCAGAAGGGAATATAAAGACTGACGTACATGCACCATCGGCGGCTTTCTTCCTTCTCTTGTCAGCGCGTACATGTAGCATGGTCGAACCGGAAGTCCGGCTCTTTCTTCCGCTTTTCTGCACACACGCTCCATGTCCGTCCCAAGAAGAGCATCTACACAGGTAATACAGATCATCACAACGGACGGTCTCTTTTCACAGCAATCGCAGATTTCTTCTACTGCCTTCGGAATCTTTTTCAAATGACGTCCCGTTACGATATCGGTCTCGTCCATCATCAGATAGAAAAAACGGTTATCATATTCCCTCATGGAACTGATAAGCGAAGTATTTCGTCCACAGCAGCCCGGTGCCACGATCAGCATGATCGAATCCGGCACAGCAAGTCCCGCTCTTTTTACTCCGAATCCTTCTGCTCCCGGTGAGTTAAATGCAAGCGTTGCCGGTGAGCTGTAGATCAGGTGTGTATTCGACCGGAGCTGTGCCGGAATCGCATCTCTTCCCAGTTTATTTAATTCTTTTACGGTACAATAATATGCTTCTTTTGCCATACCTTCTATTCCTCACTCTTCAGTAATAACTCTGCCAGATCAAAAAATCTCTTACTGATCGCGGAATCTTTGTCCCCTTCGATCACCGTCATTCCCTGATCCTCATAGCGGATGATCTCATCACTTCTCGGGATTTCCCCGACGATCGGGATCCCGCTTTTTTCGGAAAATGCCTGTACTTTTTCCGTCTCATTTTCCACATTCCTGTGGTTCAGTACAATACCGAATACTCTGGCATAGCTTCTGTCCTCAAAATTCCTCACCGCACTTGAAATATTATTTGCTGCATAAAGTGCCATCTTTTCTCCGGAAGTTACGATCAGAACCTTTTCGGCGTACCCTTCCCGGATCGGTGCTGCAAAGCCACCGCATACCACGTCACCAAGAACATCATAAAGTACAACATCCGGCTTATATGTTTCAAATAACTGCAAATCTTCTAACAGCTGGAATGTGGCAATAATCCCGCGCCCCGCGCATCCAAGTCCCGGTGTCGGTCCACCTGTTTCAATGCAGAGCACACCACCATAGCCTTCTTTTGCAATATCTGAAAGCTCCTCCGGTTCTTCATCCTCTTCTCTCATATAATTCATCACCGGTCTGAGCGGCTCGCCGCCAAGCAGATTGATCGTAGAATCTGCCTTCGGATCACATCCAATCTGGATTACTTTCTTCCCCATCGCCGCAAATGCTGCCGCCAGGTTGGACGTAATCGTAGACTTTCCAATACCGCCCTTTCCATAAATTGCAACCTTTAACATAATCCTTTTTCCTTTCTATAACCAAGCAGGCAATTTATCGTATACACAAAAAACCCGCCTCCCAAAACGGTAGACGAGTCCCACTATACATCTTCGTATATCACCAACTGTTTCCCGCTCGGATCTACCTTGCCGTCAAAGTCTCTTGTATAAAATTATCTCCATTCAGCATTCAGATAGGAATCTTCCACTCCGTCTGCATCATTATTTTTAATTATATCTCCACGCCTATAGGTCAGTCAATTCTAACTATGTTTTATCATGGTATTTTTCTATATTTTTTCAGAACTTTTCTATGAATAACTGGTCAAATTCCCCATAAATCTTGTAACAAACTTTATTGCAGCGTATACTACACCTATAAAATAAAATTTTGAGGAGCCCATATGATAAAAAATTTTTCACTACACTGTATAGAAAAAGTTTTATTCTTCATCGGCATTTTTCTGCTTACCAGTGAAATCCTAAAACAATTACTCCTGACCTTCGTCATGAATAATGGGCACTACAACCTGTGGTACTTCCCATTCCAGCTCTGCAGCCTCCCGATGTATCTGCTGGTTCTCTACCCATTTTTTCACACAGAACCTGCCAGAAATACCATCCTCGGCTTCCTTTCCACCTATAATCTTCTCGGTGGAATTGCCGTTTTTTTCGATACCAGTGGAATGCATTATCCGCTTCTGATCCTGACAGTTCACTCCTATCTCTGGCATATTTTACTAATTGTCACAGGAATCCTGTCCGGTATATTTCTGGTACAGAAATCTGTACCAATGACTCCTCTTTCCTGTCCAAAAAATATTAAAAGGCAGCCGACTGACGCTTCTTCATGCCGTCTGCTGCCTTCTTTTCCCCGTATCACTTTGCTTTATATTCTGTTTGCTCTCATCGCAGAATATCTGAACCATATTCTGGATCCCTTTGGTGAAATTAATCTTTTCTACATTAATCCAGATTACCGGATGGAACAGATTTTCTTTGTGAAAATTGGTGAACTCTACGGAAATAATTCTGCAATTCTGGTCTATATCCTTGCGACTATATCAGGGGCTGGGATTTTGTATGGAGCCTGGAATCTCATGATCCGTTTTTATTCTTCTCATTGACATTGCTTTTGGGAAATTTCTGCTCCCTTGCTCACATACTCTGCTCCCACCTTCAAACTAAAACGCCCGGATCTTATCCTCCTCATCATCCGTCGTATCTTCAATCTTCCGTATCACAAGCTCATACGAATAATCATCGCTAACCTTCACCTTCACAGTCTCTCCTGCTTTATGCCCGAAGATTGCCTTTCCGATCGGAGATTCGGTACTGATATAATTATGAATTGAATTCCCACGAATCGAAGTAACCAGCTTATAGGTTTCTTCCTCGTCATCCTCCGGAAAATATACGGTCACACGGTTATTGATTCCGGCAACACCTTCTTCGGAAGTATCGGATACAATCTCCGCATTTTTCAGCATTCTTTCCAGATACCGGATCCGGCTTTCATTCTGGTTCTTATATTTTTTTGCTGCATGGTATTCAAAGTTCTCACTTAAATCTCCCTGCGCACGCGCTTCCTTGACCGCTTCAATGGCTTCCTTACGGATCACATGCTTGCGATGCTGGATTTCCTCTTCAATTTTCTTTACATCACTTTCTGTAAGCTGCTCACGCATCTTTCCACCCTTCTTTCTGTAAAATAATTTCCATCAAAATATGCATCCACTGATGCACCTAACACAAAGCACCTCAATTGCAGCCAATCGAAGTGCTTCGTAAAATTTTCCAATATCCCTAAAAGAAGATTCTCCGGATATCATTATACATCACAAATACCATCAGGCAAAGAAAAAGTGCCATTCCTGCCAGATGTACATACCCTTCTTTTTCCGGAGGCACCCGCTTTCCGCGGATCACTTCCACGATCAGAAATACCAGACGACCTCCATCCAGTGCCGGAAGCGGAAGTAAATTCATCACTCCAAGGTTCGCTGAAAGCAGGATCGTCATCTGCAGAAGATTCAGGAAAATCAACAATGCTCCACCAGATTTGCTTTCCTTATACGTGGTATCCACCGCGCTCACAATGCCCACCGGTCCAGATAACTGATCCACTCCGATCCGTCCTGTCACAAGCTGTTTCAAACTGTCAATCGTCAGATTGATCCAGTATTTAACATTATACGCACTGTATGCGGCAGTCTCAAATACATTGGTCTTAACATAATTGCTGCTCGTAATTCCAATCAGATAATATCCACTGTCATTCTTCTCCGGGGTAACAGAAACCGTATTTTTTTCGCCATTTCTTTTGTATACAATCTTCATCGTCTGTCCCTGATGAAACTGATTGTAAGTAGAAATATCCTTGAAAATGTGGATGCTCTTATCATTGATCTTTACAATCTCATCCCCTGCCTGAAGCCCTGCCTCAGCTGCAGGCGTTCCTGCATTTACCGTTCCTATGACCGGTTTGTCTACACCGACAAAGCAGATAATAATGAATGCACCAATAAAGGCAAGAATAAAGTTAAATACCGGACCTGCGGCAATGACCGAGATCCTGCGCCACGGCGATTTGCTGTTGAAGCTTCCCTCTGACAGATCCTCTTTCTCATCTTCCCCCATCACACACGCACCGCCGATCGGCAGTATCTTCAGACAGTAGTCTGTATTTCCGATCTTTTTGTGTGCCAGTGTCGGCCCCATTCCGATCCAGAATTCATACACATTGATTCCATTAATCCTCGCCAGAAGAAAATGTCCCAGTTCATGGAAAAATACGATGAATCCAAAAAGTAAAATCGCCAGTACGATTCCCATTTGCTACCTCCTGCTTCTGATTCTGTCATACGTTTCCTGCTCTGTGTCCAGAATCTGTTCCACAGTCGGATTCGCAATTGTCTTATGTGCTTTCATGCAGTCTTCGATAATCTCTGTAATTTCCAGATATTTAATCTCCCGGTTCAGGAACTGGCTGACTGCAAGTTCATTTGCTGCGTTAAATACCGTTGGAAGTGTTCCACCGCATCGCCCTGCCTCGTAAGCAAGTGCAAGCCCGTAGAAGGTATCCATATCCGGCTTTTCAAAATCCAGTTTTCCCATGCTCCAGAAATCCAGCCTGTCTCCCGGCAAATACCTGCGCTTAGGATAATAAAGTGCATATTGAATTGGAAGTTTCATATCTGGTGTTCCCATCTGTGCAATAACACTTCCATCTTTATACTGAATCATGGAATGAATAATACTTTTTGGTTGGACAACAACATGAATATCATCAAAATCTACATCAAACAGCCAATTTGCTTCTAATACTTCAAGTCCTTTATTTACCAGTGTTGCAGAATCGATCGTAATCTTATGTCCCATCGACCAGTTCGGATGTTTTAATGCGTCTTCCACTGTTACATTCCTTAATTCATCTGTTGTTTTTTTACGGAATGGTCCACCAGATGCCGTAATGATCAATGAATCAAGATCTTTTTCATTTCCACTTTGAAGACATTGAAAAATTGCTGAATGTTCACTGTCTATCGGATAAATAGAAACACCTAATTCATCCGCCAAAGGCATGATGATATGACCAGCTGTAACTAACGTCTCTTTATTCGCCAGCCCAATATCTTTTCCTGCCTTCATTGCAGCAATCGTTGGACGAATTCCAATCATTCCAACAATTGCTGTTACAACGATCGAACACTGTTTCTCTGTTGCTACTTCTAATAAACCATCCATTCCTGCATAAACATTAATATCCATATCAGCAAGACGAACTCTTAATTCTTCTGCCTTTTGCTCATTATATACTGCTACCACAGATGGTTTAAATTCTCTTGCTTGTTTTTCCAAAAGATCAATACTTGTTGCGGCAGCCAATGCTGTAACTTTCAAATCTTTGTTACTGCGTACAACATCTAATGTCTGGCTTCCGATTGAACCTGTTGACCCTATGATTGAAATATACTTCACTCTAGATTGCTCCTCCTGAAATCATAACTGTTAGATAATAAATAACTGGTGCAATAAAAATAATACTGTCAAAACGATCAAGAATTCCTCCATGACCAGGAATCAATGTACCATAATCTTTAATTCCTGAATCTCTTTTGATCGCAGATGCTGCTAAATCTCCAATTACAGAAACTGCTCCGCCAAGTCCACAAATAACAGGGAACATTGTAACCGGATTAAAGCTAAATCTGATATATGTGTTTAGGTACATTCCATATAATCCACCAAGAATTGCTGCACCAACAATTCCTCCGATCAGTCCTTCAATGCTCTTCTTAGGACTTAAGATTGGAGACATCTTATGTTTACCGATCAGCATTCCTGTACAATATGCTAAAGTATCATTTCCCCATGCAGCAAGGAATAATAATACAACAAACTCTCCTCCATTTTGTAATTCACGGATCTGATAAATAAAGGACATCATAACCCCTACATATACAAATCCAAAAAACGCTGCCATCATCTGATCTACTTTATATTTTGGAAAACGTACAACATAACATCCCAGTAAAAAAATTAAAAATAAAATAATGATAGCTGTTGTCCACTGTTCTAGATCAAAAAATAATGCAACATAATAAAGAATCGTTCCCGTATAACCGATCACAGCCAAGGATGATTTCTCAATATGATAAATTCTTAGAATCTCGCTGTATCCAATCAATGCAACGATCAATGTCATTGCAAATGTAACAACACCGCCCATATATAAACCAAATGCTGCGATCAGTACTAAGATGATTCCACTGATCAGTCTCTGCTTAAACATAAATTTATATTCCTCCAAATCTGCGATCACGTCCATTATAATACTCAATCGCCTTTATTAATTCTTTTTTATTAAAATCTGGCCATAGCACATCCGTAAAATAAAACTCTGTATATGCTAAC
>ENA-OPVL01002118-OPVL01002118.1-human-gut-metagenome-genome-assembly--contig:-NODE-2118-length-11046-cov-1.221363_pt1 | contig 11046 bp, 7 predicted proteins | sample MGYA00241496_ERZ501984 | MGnify/ENA primary metagenome ERZ501984 (study PRJEB25962, sample SAMEA2042986) | human gut metagenome | biome: human gut; feature: human-associated habitat; material: faeces... | reverse complement strand
ATTAAGTTTAGAAATATCCGTCTCGAAAATACCGGGAGTATAATCCATCGGACCTCCGATAAGCCGTGTAAATGGCAAAATAGTGGTATGGTCGGGATTATTGCCCCCGAACGATTCATACTCGGTTCCTCTCGCCGACTCGTTACCGATAAGATTGGGATAAGTACGGCTCAAACCCGTAGGACGAACAGCTTCATGGGCATTCACCATAATCTTATGCTTGGCGGCTTCGGTCAATGCATAGAGATAATGATTAACCATCCATTGTCCGTAATGATGTTCCCCACGAGGTATAATATCTCCCACATATCCACTCTTCACGGCATCATAGCCATGATCGTTCATAAACTGATATGCTTTCTCCATGTGCCGTTCATAATTACGAACCGAACCCGAGGTCTCATGATGCATAATCATTTTCACCCCCTTCGATTTGGCATACCGCTCTATTTCTTCTACATCGAAATCGGGATACGGTGTGATAAAATCGAATACATAGTCTTTCGACTTACCTATCCAATCTTCCCACCCTATGTTCCAACCTTCCACCAGCACAGCGTCAAATCCATGTTCTGCGGCAAAATCGATATATTCTTTTACATGCTCGGTATTAGCGGCATGACGTCCATTAGGCGTCAAACGAGAATAATCGACCAAATCGAGTTTCACATGAGGCAAATCGGTATAAGCCCAAGTACTTTTCCCGGTTATCATTTCCCACCATACACCTATATATTTCGTCGGTTTTATCCAACTCGTATCTTCATAGACACACGGTTCATTCAGATTAAGAGTCATTTTGGATGCAAGAATATCACGCGCATCGTCACTAACAATAATCGTGCGCCATGGAGATTTCGCCGGAGTTTGCATATATCCCTTATCCCCCAATGCATCGGGTGTAAGGTGAGACTCGAATATCATATTTTTGTCGTCCAAATCGAGCGACATACAAGAATAATCGACCAATGCAGCTTCATGCAAATTAATATACAAACCATCGTCGGTTTTCATCATTAAAGCCGTTTGCACCCCCGTAGGAGAGAATGGAGTTTGAGAAGAATTCGGTGTAATAGCCTCGTTCATCAATCCACGGATTTCGGACAATTTCGACGTCACAGTGGAATCCTCCTGTGTATCATAATCGCCCGGGAGCCAAAAAGCTGTATGGTCTCCCGCCATAGCAAACTGCGTCTTCTCTTCTTTAATCACAAAATAATCCAAATTGGGCTGATCGGGAAATTCATATCGGAATCCTACCCCATCGTCAAATACCCGGAAACGAATAATCATACGACGATCGGTCGACGGTTGTTCCAATGTTACTTCCAATTCATTATAATGATTCCTAATCTCTTTTACCTCTCCCCAAACGGGTTTCCATGTCTCATCGAAAGTCGATGTCTCAGAACCAGCCAAACGAAATCCATCGGTTAAATTTTTTCCCGACTTCAACTCTAATCCCAATTTACTCTCTTTAATAACCGGCCGACCTTTATAATCTACTTTATAAACAGGGACTCCATTATCCAATTCAAAATCTAATACAATGTTCCCGTCAGGAGATTTCAAAGTCTCGGCTCTCAAAATGCCATAAGACAACAAAGCCATAAGAATAAAAATCAGTCGTTTCATTTATTCAATACATTTATTTGGGTTTTATAAAACTACGGAGAAGCATCTCAACTGCAAAGATAGGAGTTTAAGCTCCGACTCAAAAATTTCTCTATCCCTCCTTTAATTAAGAAAAACGAATAATTGAAGAAACAGTTTAAACAAACGACCTGTTTAACTTAAAATATAAATTCCTTTTATTTCAATAACGATAATCTCACCGAGATTCCATAATTGCTGTTCGTAATAGGATATGATGAAGAGGATACTAACGGTGTATTAATCTGATGGTCGAAATAAGCCCCTACCGTAATACGTTTACTCAATACATAATTGGCTGTTACTTTCAACATCGTAGTACGAGTACCACTGGTTGCCTGCGTAAAATTCTGTTCGATACGGCGAATGAGAGCCTGATTCTTGCGGAATGAAAAATCGGCATTGATTGTCAAATCGTTGCTAACACCTGTTTGAGACCCTTTCAATTTCAAAATCGTATTAAAATTAGCGATCTTATACCCGGCCCCGATTGTAAAATCGGTTGTCGACGCCTCTACGATTTGTCCGGCTGCCGAATTCAATGTCAACGTGCGGGAATCTTTATACTCTATATTGCCTGTAACATTATTTTTCAGTGTCACCTTTAACCCGATAAGGGGAGCGAACCTCTCGGTTATCATTACCGATGATATATCGAATGGAGAAGAGGGTATGGGATTGCCCGTAAGTTCATCGCGAACGAAACCGAAATCCCCGTCTGATTCCACCCAATTAAGGAACGAAGTAAATGATCCCACAGCATAGGTACACTGGTAAGCATGCGATAGAGTAAACGCTTTAAAGTGTTTCTTTATAAACGGTATTTGCATGAAACCATCGTAAGTAATTCGCCAGTTCGGCAATATAGCCGACAATCCCGGGAACGGAGACAAATCGATTTTACGGGCATCACGGCCAGAATATGCAGCAATAAATGCAGGTATCATTACATCGGCAGAACTACGATTCACACCGCCGTTAGCCGAATCATAGGGCTTATCTCCAAAGCCGGTAGAGGCAATAAAACCTTTATTCGGATAATTGCCCAACGATCCGTAATGCGCTTCTAACCGAGCCGCTATTATTTCCCGATTTTTCAAAAAATCATCGAATGCTTGCGACGAATATCCGTCTTTTGCAGAACTACTCCTAAATGCAGTCTTCAATGCAATATGTGTCTTGGTATAGCTTCCGCCTCGTACAGTCGGCATATCGTCAAACATAAATTGCATTTGAGAACTACGCGTGTCTGTTCTATTTCCTGTCAAGTTTATTTTCAAGCCCCGGATAGGTTCAAGCGCTATTTCGAAATTAAACTCTTCGGTACGACCGATAACCGCCGGACTTATCTGCGTGGAATCACATAAAAGCCAACCACGTTCTTTTGCCCGATATACATAGCTCTCATCAGTAAAACCAAAAGCGAAATCGAGGCCGGGAGCCATAGGACCATACGAAGTCGATTGCCCGAATACATCGCCTACATTCGGGGAAAACAGAGGTAACGAAGTAGTATTGGTCTTACGATAACGCACGCTCGCATTTCTTACCATCATCAATCCCCGTAAAGAATATTCGGCTGCTTCTTTCCAGAAATTACGTTCATTCTTATTCGAAGGAGTAATTATCACATTCAAGCGTTGGGTTCCTTTATCGAGAATCACTACATTATTGGCATCGAGAACTTTCGTCCTCAGAGCCACTTTCTTTCCGGCATCGTCCCTCGCCACAACTTTTACCTTCTTATTGTTGAGATTATGCCTTAAAGTAACCGTAGTATCTTCCCGAAGCAAAATGGTACGTTCGAATTTTCTATTTTTCTTCGCTGCCGCAGCTCTATTATTGGAAGAAAAACGTTTGTTTATCTTCTGCAAATATTTCGACTTATTGTATAATTGTTCAAAATTGAAACGCCCGTCAAAGCTCAACTGCCCTTGATTATTCACCGAGTTACCTAAATCTATTTCCTCTGAAATCTGGGCTCCCCTATCCCAAGTGTATGTAGCGTTATACTTGGCATTAAACGACAAATAATCAAGAACAGGTATCTTGCTGAGAAGCGGTATGTCAATGTTTTTCAGACTGCTCATCACTCCGTCAGGCAGTTTGAGGTTGCCTGTAGGTGAAGCGGATATCATCTGCTCGCCTATGAAGTTTGAAAGTCCCGTGCCGAATATAGTCAGTGTAAGACCTGTTACGTTTTGGTTCGCCATCATTGTTATGGTAAGAAAAGCATAGATAAGGGAAACAAGCGCACCCATAAGAAATGCCGCAAGTATGGAAAGCCAAAGGCTTCCTGTCTTGTATGCTACCATAAAGCCTGCGCAAGCGCCCATTGCCATTGTTCCCTCAACGCCAAGGTTAAGGTGTCCCGCCTTTTCGTTTTGTATCTCTCCTACTGTGCCGAAAAGCAGAGGAGTACCCATATATACCGCATGGGCAAGGAATGAAATAAGTCTAGTCATTTTTCCTGCCTCCTCTTGTTACAAATCTGTATCTGATGAAGAACTCACAGCCAAGCACGAAGAACAGGATTATTCCCTGCAAAACGTCCGAGCAGTAAGGTGAAAGAACAAATTCAGACGATACCACAGTGCTGCCCTTTTCAAGGACTGCGAATAAGAATGACACCACAAGTATGCCGAATGGATTGAGGTTTGCAAGCCATGCAACTATGATAGCCGTGAAGCCTACTCCGCCTGCAACAGATGTTGAAAGTGTGTGTTCTGTTCCGCAAGCCTGCACCATTCCTGCGATGCCGCAGATAGCACCGCTGAGGAACATCGTTCTTATCATTATCTTGCTAGGGCTCATGCCTGCATATCTTGCAGTTGCGTGGCTGTCTGATACTACAGTTATCTCGTAGCCCTGCTTTGTGTATTTAAGATAGATAAATACCAATACCACAAGCACCAGACCTATCAACCAGCCTATCTGCACACCGCCCAGCGAGTCAAGCCATGCGTTAAGGTCAAATCTTGCTATCTTAGGATATCCCTTTGACTCAGGATCCTGCCATGCGCCCTTTGTGAGCCAATCTATAACGTAAAGTGCGATATAGTTTAGCATAAGGGTGAGCAAAGTTTCGTTTGTGTCGAATTTTGCCTTGAAAAATGCAGGGATAATGCCATACAGTCCTCCGCCTATCATCGCCGCAACGAACATCACAATGAAAAGCAGATAGTGAGGCATATCGTAATGATAAAGAGCGAAGTATGAAGCGAAAACTCCGCCCATTATTATCTGACCCTCTGCACCGATATTCCAAAACTTCATCTTAAACGCAAGCGTAATGCCAAGAGAAGATATAAGAAGCGGTATCATTATCTTTATGGTCTCTTTGAACGGCATAAAAGGGCTTGCGGCGTTCTTGCCGATAAAAGCACCCTTTACCATTTTCGCATAGTATGAAAACGGATCTTTGCCAAGAATAAGAATGAATATTCCGCCTGCACAAATAGCCAGAAGCACCGACAGAAGCCTTATGATAAGCTTTTGCTTGTTTGAGCGTTCAGCACGCTTGGCTATTCTTATAAGAGGCTCTTTTTTTATAATATCAGCCAATGCCCAGCACCTCCTCCATTGTCGAGCCTGTCATCATCATGCCTACCTGTTCCTTTGTGACCTTTTTGGCGTCACAAATACCTGTTATCTTGCCGTGACAAAGCACCATTATCCTGTCGCAAAACTCCAGAAGAACGTCAAGGTCTTCGCCTATGAAAAGCACAGCCGTGTTCTTTTTCTTCTGCTCGTTAAGAAGCGAGTATATAAGATATGATGAGTTGATGTCAAGTCCACGAACAGGATATGCGGTTATGAGCAGGTCAGGCTCACTGTGTATCTCTCGTCCAAGCAGGACCTTCTGAACGTTTCCGCCCGAAAGCATTCTTACAGGAAGCTCCGTTGACGGAGTTTTTATTTCAAGCTTTTCTATAAGCTCCTTTGAAAGCGCCTTAGCAGGCTTTCTGTCCACAAAGCAAAGCTTGCCCTGCTTGTATGTTTTAAGAAGCATATTGTCCGTCATACCCACCGAAGCGATAAGACCCATTCCAAGTCTGTCCTCAGGGATAAAGCTCATGCTTATGCCGAGATTTATTATCTCCTTAGGTGTCTTGCCTATGATGTTCTCCTTGTTGTAAAGCACTGCGCCCTTTTCTATCTTCTGAAGTCCTGCGATAGTCTCGCAAAGCTCTTTCTGACCGCTTCCTGCAATGCCTGCCACGCCAAGTATCTCGCCCCTGTTTATAACAAAGCTTACGTCATCGAGAGCAATGCTTCCCTCAGAGTTCTTTACCGTCAGATCGACTACGTTAAGTATCGGCTTTACGTTCACAGGTTCAGGTCTTTCTATTGAAAGCTCCACCGCCTTGCCCACCATAAGCTCAGTGAGCTGCTTTTCACTGCTCTCTGCTGTGTTTACAGTTTCAACGCTCTTGCCCTTTCGCAGTATGGTCACTCTGTCAGATATATCCATTACCTCGCCCAGCTTGTGGGTGATGATAATGATAGCACAGCCCTGAGTTTTCATTTTTCTCAGGATATTGAAAAGCTTTTCAGTTTCCTGCGGAGTAAGAACCGCCGTAGGCTCGTCAAGAATAAGTATCTTCGCACCCCTGTAAAGCACTTTCAGTATCTCAACTGTCTGCTTTTCACTGACGGACATATTGTATACCTTTTTGTCAGGGTCAACTTCAAGACCAAGCTGTTCAGATATCTTTTTTATCTCATCTCTTACAGCACCCTTGCTCTTAAGCTTGTGCCTGCCACAATGTTGTCTGCGGCGGAGAACACCTCCACAAGCTTGAAGTGCTGATGTATCATGCCTATGCCAAGTTCGATAGAATCCATAGGTGAATTTATCGCCTCAGGCTTGCCGGCAATGTAGATATTGCCCTTGTCAGGGTGATAGATACCCGAAAGCATATTCATCAACGTGGTCTTTCCTGATCCGTTTTCGCCCAGCAGTGCAAGTATCTCACCGTATTTTACTTCAAGATCAATGCCGTCGTTTGCAACCACGCTTCCGAAAACTTTTGTTATACCGCTGCATTTTACAGCGATCTCAGCAGATATTTCTTCACTCATACTTTCAGCTCCTTTTTATGAACTTCCTTAGATTTGCTAATGTCATCAGAAACCGACAGCAGAATTACCTGCTGCCGTATGCTCATATCATTAACAAAACAGGCGGCAACCTGCACCGCCCGTATAAATGTTTTGTTAAGCTGTTAAGCCTTATTACTTGACCTCAACGTTCTTGAAGTACCAGTTGATTCCGCCTGTGATAGTAGCGTCGTCAAGAGTTTTACCCTCTTCGCCAACTGTTTTGCCGTCGTTTGTTTCGATAACGCCGTCAAATACGTTGAATGAGCCGTCTTCGATCTTAGCCTTAGCCTCGTCAACAGCCTTCTGCATATCCTCTGTGCAGATATCCATGTTCAGAGGAGCGATGTCTACAAGACCGTCAGCCATGCCGCCGTAGTAGTTCTCACACTTCCAGTTGCCATCTACGATCTGCTTTACCTGATATGTGTAGTATGCAGACCAGTTCCAAAGAGTTGAAGTAAGTGTAGCCTTAGGAGCGTCCTTAGACATATCTGTGTTGTAGCCTACGCCCCACTTGCCTGCGCTTTCAGCCTCGAGCTGTGGGTTAGGTGTGTCGCAGTGCTGAGCGATAACGTCGCAGCCCTCAGAAAGAAGAGCCTTTGCAGCGTTTGTTTCCTCTGTTGGTGAATACCAGCTGTTTGTTACCTTTACATAAACCTTAGCGTCAGGATTTACAGAATAAACGCCCATTGCGAAAGCGTCGATACCGCCTGTGCATTCAGAGTTCTCGCTGCCCATAGCGGAAACGTAACCGATAAGATTTGACTCTGTCTTCATACCTGCAACGATACCGGTGAGATATCTTGCCTGATAAATTCTTCCGAAGTAGTTGTTAAGGTTCTTGCCGTTGTTCTTGTAGCCTGTACCGTGGCAGAAATAAACGTCAGGATATTCCTCAGCGAGGGATTCCATTTTGTCCATATAGCCCCAGCTTGTGCCGAAGATGATGTTGCAGCCTTCCTCGATGCACTCACGGATAGCTGTTTCTGTAGCAGCAGGGTCGCTGTCTGATACGTTGTTTTTTCTTACGATCTGATCGTCTTTAAGTCCAAGCTCCTTCTGCATACCAACGATACCCTGATCGTGAGCATATGTGTAGCCTGAACCGTCGGCAGGGTTGCCGATGTGTATAACACCGATCTTTACAGTGTCATAGCTGAGAGTTGCCGTCTGATTGTCAGCCGACTTCTGTGATGCTTCGTCCTTAGCAGATGTACAAGCTGTAAGAGCTGTTACAGCAAGTGCCGCAGAAAGAACGAGCGCAAGAATACGTCTTACCTTCATGTTTGATCTTCCTCCATAAAATATTTATTGGTAACGCCTTGTGCGTTAGTCCCTGAAAGTGATAGTGCCGTTGTCCATAGAGTCAACGATAGCAAGAGATTCGAGCTTTACGCCCATGTCACGGATAGTCTTTCCGCCAACCTGGAAGCCCTTTTCGATAACGATACCTGCTCCCGCAAGCTCAGCCCCGGACTGCTTTACGATATCTATAAGCCCCATAAGAGCACAGCCGTTAGCAAGAAAATCGTCTATAATAAGCACCTTGTCACCCTTGCCGAGATATTTTTCAGATACCATTACGTCATATGTAACGCCCTTTGTGTAGGACTTTACTTGAGTAACGAACATTTCGCCGTCAAGATTTTTGCTGAGAGTTTTCTTTGCAAAAATAACAGGGCAGTTGTTAAAATGCTGTGCCGCAATGCAGGCAATGCCGATACCGGATGACTCGATAGTGAGTATCTTGTTTACGCCTGTTCCTGCAAATCTCTTTGCAAACTCCTCACCGATATCGTTGAAAAGCTTGACGTCCATTTGGTGGTTAAGGAATTTATCGACTTTGAGAACGTTTCCTTCCTTTACTACTCCGTCTTTAAGAATACGCTGTTTTAAAATTTCCATGATCTTTTCCTCACGATACAAAAAATAGTTAAATATATTATTTTACATCAAAAAACAACTATATAAGAAAATTATACTACACTTTCGACGATTATTCAATTGCTATGGCACGTTAAAAGTTTAACATTCTATTAATTTTCAACGTTCTTTTCTATATTGTGCAATAAAAAAATCCGCCTGAGATCTCAGACGGATAAAAGCATTATTTTTCTTTTACTTTTCTTGAAGCTATCTTAGCCGTGTTTGGCATACAGAGCATAGCAGCGGAGCTTTCGTAAATTGTGACATATATAGGAGAGTTCGTCAAATTGCAGAAAATAAGGTTTTTCGTGTCACAGTCATAAAACTCCATAAGCTCGCTGTCAATATAATATCTCCCCAGCGTATCCCATAAATCCAGCTTTTCCTCGCTTTCCGCAAGCCCCACAGAATCAATGACCAGCCCAACGGTCACATATGCAAAAACAGGCACTACCATATCTTCATTTTTGTAGAACATCTTGTTTCCATGTGGGTCAGTGCCGTAATAGCATATAACAAGAGTATCTTCAGGTAACTCATTTGCAACGTCAGCCTGTTCATTATCACAAAGCCTCTGGCAGATCGTGAAAAATTTATCAAGCTGTGCCGTGAGCTTTTCTCTCTGCATTTTAGCTGTTTCAGCAAGCTCACTGCTTCCTGTTTTTTGTGCGGCATTTTCAGCGATATCGCAGTCAAAATAATCGCTTGGCGTTTTAAGCTCATAAACGTTGTTTATTGTTTTGGCAAAAAGCTTTCCGTCCTCGGAGTATACCGAGGTCACAGGAGAACTGCGTATGAATTTTCCGTCAGGGAACTTTTGACTGCCATATACAAGACCTTGAACGCAGTAAAACACTGTGTCGTCCGTGATAGGGTCAGGGAAACAGCTTTGAGCCGTGTTTGGATATGAAAAAAGCGAATTTTTCAAATTTCTTATTGCCACACGCCACTTGTCAAGATACATTTTTTCTCCCTCGCTTTCAGCATTCATACCTATATAATATCAGATAGTGTATATTTTGTCAATAAAGCTGATAGCTTAATAAGAGAAAAAAAAGTCCCCGCTTATCGCAGAGGACTTTTTCAGATCATTTCGTTCGGCTAAAATATTTTTCGTTTGCACTGCCTGAAATATTGATCTTTAAAAGATTGTTCGTTCTCAGACGTACCAGCTCATCTATATACGGCTTCATAACAAAGTCTGAAACTCTGTTCTTCAATTTTGTCATGCCTTTAAGTACGCTATGAGCCTGAGTTATAGCAATAACGGGGAGTCTTCTCTCATCAATGTCAAGAGGAAATTCGTCGTCCTTGGAAATAAGCTGTATGTCAAAATAAATAAGGTCGATATCCTCGTTGAGAAGAACCTTTTTTCCTCCCTGAATGGTTTCTGCAGTGAAAACAGTATTTTCCTGAGAGAGTATCTCTTCGAGCTGAGAGCATGTGTCGCTGTTGTTGCTGACGATAAGGATCTTGTGCTTTCGGTCTATTTCATCTTGGATATAGTTCTTATATTCGTTTATGCGTTTATCCGTCAGCACCATGTCGGTCACGTCCGTGAAATACGCTATAAGCACAGAGCTTACACCTGTTTCGCTGACAAATCGTAAATGCGTCTTGAACCAGTGCTTCTTGCCGTTTATCTCGTGCATACTGAGAACACATTCTGCTCTGTCCTTGCTCTCTATTGCCTTGTTCACAGAGCTTGTGAATTTCTCTTTGCATTCACTGTCAATGCAGTTCTTAACATTGAGTTTGCCGTAAATACTGCTGCCATAGCCGTATTTTTGTGAAAATGCCTTGTTTGAACATACCATTACCACTGTGCCGTTCGGAAAACATTCATATATCGTAGCAGGCTGGTCGATGCTGTCGATATATGCCAGCAATCCTCCGCTCTTGCCCCACAGCAGGTCGTTTACTGACGTCCCGTTCTCAGGCACAGGCTGTTCCTCCTGATCTGAAATAAGCTTTTCATAGTCTGCCGCAGGCAAAGGCTTTGAATAATAGAAACCCTGAATGTAGTCACAGCCTACGCTTTTCAGAAATTCTACCTGCTCCGCTTTGTCAACGCCTTCCGCTATAACAGGGATATTGAGCCATTTGGCCATTCTGATAACAGAAGAAATTATAGTTTCTGCACGGCCGTCATACTTTGCCTTGAACATGAACATCATGTCCATTTTTAGCATATCCACCTGAACATCTTTGAGTACATTCAGGGAAGAATAGCCGCTGCCGAAATCGTCCATGGAAATCCGATACCCCATATCTCTCACTCTTTCCAGGATTCCGTTGGCCCTTTCCAGATTTCCGAAGGCCACGCTTTCCAATATCTCCAGGGTAATCTCTCCGTCTTCG
>ENA-OPVL01002111-OPVL01002111.1-human-gut-metagenome-genome-assembly--contig:-NODE-2111-length-11061-cov-2.701708_pt1 | contig 11061 bp, 9 predicted proteins | sample MGYA00241496_ERZ501984 | MGnify/ENA primary metagenome ERZ501984 (study PRJEB25962, sample SAMEA2042986) | human gut metagenome | biome: human gut; feature: human-associated habitat; material: faeces... | reverse complement strand
AGATCGCAGCAATCACAGGAACAAACGGAAAGACAACAACAACAGCTCTTACAGGAGAGATCATGAAAGGATACTATGAGAGCAGCTTTGTTGTGGGAAATATTGGAATTCCATATACAAGTGTAGCACTAGATACACAAGAAAATAGTGTGATAACTGCAGAGATCAGCAGTTTCCAGTTAGAAACGATCGTTGATTTTAAGCCAGATGTATGTGCAGTATTAAACATCACACCAGATCATTTAGATCGTCATGGAACAGTAGAGGTTTATGCAAAGACAAAAGAATCTATTGGAAAGAATCAGACAAAAGATCAAATTATGGTATTAAATTACGAAGATGATACAACAAGAGATATGGCGACAAGAGCAAATGGCAAAGTTCTATTTTTCAGCCTTCATCATAAGATAAAAGAAGGAGTATTTATGGAAGATGATGCTTTTGTGATCGAAGAAGGAAGTGATAGACAGGTTGTCTGTACATTAGATGATGTAAATCTTTTAGGTGATCATAATTATGAGAATATTTTAGCAGCGATTGCAGTTTCATATTCTATGGGAGTTCCTGTTTCTTATATCAAAGAAGGAATTAAGAGATTTAAAGGTGTAGAACATCGTATCGAATATGTAGATACAGTAAATGGTGTTGCATACTATAATGATTCTAAAGGAACGAACCCTGATGCTGCGATCAAAGGAATTAAAGCAATGAATCGCCCAACATGGTTGATCGGTGGAGGATATGATAAAAAATCCACATATGATGAATGGATCGAAGCGTTTGATGGTAAGGTAAAAGAGCTGATCTTAATGGGTGTGACAGCACCAAAGATTGCGGAATGTGCAAAAGCACATGGATTTGATAAGATTAAATTTGTAGATTCTATGGAAGATGCAGTTTCTTATATTGCAGAAAAAGCACAGGATGGAGATGCTGTATTATTATCACCAGCATGTGCAAGCTGGGGAATGTTCCCGAACTATGAAGTCAGAGGAGATATCTTTAAAGACTGTGTCAGAAAATTAAAGGAGAACTAGAAAAGTGTCAAACCGCATCAAAAAAAAATATATGGCAGGCAAGACATATTTTGATTATCCAACGTTGTTTCTTGTGATATTTCTGATATGTTTTGGTATGGTCATGATTTACAGCACAAGTTCATATAAAAGTATGATGACATATGGAAATTCGTATAAATGGGTATTGAAGCAAGGGCTTGTTGTGCTTGGAGGTGCGATTGCTATATTTTTGATTTCCAGGGCAGATTATAGAATTATAAAAGGACATAAACCAGCATTTCTTTGTCTTGGAATAGCTACTTTTTCTATGATCGCGGTATTATTGGTAGGGGCAGCAAAAAAAGGGTCTGTACGATGGATCAGCATTGCAGGATTCCAGATACAGCCATCAGAATTTTGCAAGTTTTTGCTTATCATTTATATGGCGAATGAATTAGCGATCAATGCATCACAACATAAATTGAAAACGCTTGGTGATCATGCAAAGATTTTAGTTCCAACGATACCGGTCATTGGATTAGTCACAAATCAGAATTTAAGTACAGGACTTGTTATATGTGCTATGGTTGGAATCATGACTTTTGTGGTAAGCCAAAGGACGAAAGAATTAATCATAACTGCGGTTGCGTTTATAGCAGGGATAGTCGTTTATCTTATGACTGCTAATAGTTATCGAAACGAGAGATTTCAGATTTGGCTGCATCCAGAGACTCATAAGAAAGGATTTCAGACGATGCAGGCATTGTATGCGATTGGTTCAGGAGGAATTTTTGGGAAAGGACTGGGACAAAGCATGCAGAAGATGGGATTTATTCCTGAATCACATAATGATATGATATTTTCTATCATTTGTGAAGAATTAGGATTGTTTGGAGCAGTTTGTTTGATTCTCGTTTTTGCAGCGTTGATTTGGAGAATGTTGTTGATCGCAATGAATGCAGATGAATTATTAGGATCTTTGCTGGTAATTGGAGTTATAACGCATATTGCAATGCAGGTGTTTGTAAATATTGCAGTAGTAACCAATACGATTCCGCCAACAGGAATTCCGCTTCCATTCATTAGTTATGGAGGATCATCAATCTTTTCAACAATGATTGAGATGGGAATTGTATTATCAGTATCTAGACGAATTCATTTAGGATAAGGATGAGGTGCTATGGAAGATAACAATGTCATTCGAATGGATGAACATAAAAATAAAAATAAGGTACATAAAATTTCATTTAAAAAAATCTTACTCGGTTTCATTGTTTGCATTCCACTTTCAGTTTTGGTTATTGCAGGAACCTGTAAGACAAAGAAAATAAAGATTGATGGATTGAGTTATTATACACAAGCGGAAGTAAGAAAAGCGATCGCAGAAAATGGATATATTAATAATTCAGTTGGATATTATTTAAAATGTAAATTTGCGACACCGAAGATTCTACCGTTTGTGGATACGATTTATGTGAGCATTAATGCTCCGGATTCAATTACGATCCACGTCAAAGAAAAGAAGAGAGCGGGTTGCCTTCAGTATAACGGAAAGTATGTCTATTTTGATAAAAATGGATATGCATTGGAAAGTCATGAAAAAAAATATGACAATGTTCCGCTTGTGACAGGACTAAAATATAATGAGTTACAGATGCAGAAAAAAATTGATGTAAAGGATGAAAAAGTTTTTTCATATCTGCTGGAATTAACAACAGCGATCAGCAAATATCATTTGCCGATTGATCAGATTCATATCAAAGATGATGGAAATGCGTTGCTGATCAGTGGTAATATTACAGTAGATCTTTATGACAAAAATGATATTGATATCAAAATACCAGAGCTTAAAGGAATGCTGAAAAAAGTAAAAGGGAAAAGTGGAACTATTGATATGAGATACTTTAGTGAGGACCGCAAAATTGCTATTTTTCAACCAAAAAATAGTTGAAAAAACTTAGTAAAAAAGGTATCATTAGATTAGTGTACAGAATTTAAGGGAAGTCATTATATATAGATGATGGCGTGAAGGAGGAACAACGTGGTTGAGATTATGCCTAGTGTTGAGAACACACAAGCAAGGATTTTAGTAATAGGAGTCGGTGGAGCAGGAAACAATGCGGTAAACCGAATGGTAGATGAGAATGTCCAGGGTGTTGAACTCGTGGGTGTGAATACAGATAGACAGGCTTTATCTTTATGTAAAGCAGGAACAAAGATTCAGATCGGGGAGAAACTGACAAAGGGACTTGGAGCAGGAGCAAAACCTGAGATCGGGGAAGCAGCGGTTGAAGAGAATCGTGAAGAGATCACAGAATTGGTTCAAGGATCAGATATGGTATTTGTAACATGTGGAATGGGTGGAGGTACTGGTACAGGTGCAGCACCGATCATTGCCGAGATTTCCAAAGGTCTTGGAATCTTAACAGTCGGAGTTGTGACAAAGCCATTTACATTTGAAGGAAAACCTCGTATGAATAATGCAATGTCAGGAATTGCCCGTCTTCAGGATCAGGTAGATACAATGATCGTCATTCCAAACGATAAGTTATTACAGATCTGTGATAAGAGAACAACGATTCCAGATGCTCTGAAGAAAGCAGATGAAGTATTACAGCAGGGTGTACAGGGAATTACAGATATGATTTATAACCCAGGACTGATCAATGTCGATTTTGCAGATATCCAGACAGTTATGAGAGACAAAGGTATCGCGCATATCGGTATGGGTGTTGCAGACGAAGAACTCGAAGCAATCAAGACAGCGATGGAAAGTCCATTGCTTGAGACAACTGTTGCAGGAGCTACAGATGTGATCGTCAATTTCGCAGGAGCGGTTGGAATGTTAGAAGCACAGCAGGCTGTGGAATACTTAAAAGACGAAGCAGGAGACGATGTTAATGTCATCTTCGGTACAGTCAATGCAGATTTTGGAGATCAGATCAGTGCAACGATCATCGCAACAGGAATCAAATCCGCAGATATTACAGGGAATGCAAGAACTGGATTTGCTGCAGCGAAGAAGCCAGTACAGCAGACACAGCAGGCTCCGGAATTTTCAGGGCAGCCATTACATAATGGAAAGGTCATGGAGGAAGAACAGCCAGTACAGACAACAAGCTATGTTTCTGAACCTGAGATGAAAGAGATCGAACAGGAAAGCTCTAAGATCAACATTCCAGAGTTCTTATTAAAGAGCAGAAGAAGATAATTTCTTAACAGATAAAAGACAGAATAAAAGCGTGTAGGATTTCAAAGATTCTACACGCTTTTTCATGTCATAGGAAATTCCGATGGAATCCTCTATGCAAGGATTCTTTCTTAACTGCTGATAAGCAGGTTATTCGATATAATCTCCACGGCTGAATACAAGCTGATAATCAATACTGGCAAGACGTCTTCCAAGACAGCCAGCACATTCAGCAGCTTCCTCACCAGTGCAGATCTTATTGTCATATAAAGAATAATCTTTTCTTACTGCAACAGGAGAAAGGTTCGGCATAACAACATTTGCACCTGCAAGAATTCCTTTTTCCCTTCCACGAGGATCAATCGTACCAAGTGCTGTTGTGGAAGGAAGCAAAAGATGAGGATTCATCAGACGAAGAATACTCACAAGGTATGTGGTAAGTTCCACACTTCCAGAAGGGAATTCCTTAAATCTTGTATCGTGATGTGGAACAAAAGGACCGATTCCGACCATCTGTGGGTCAAGTTCCTTGATAAATAGCAGGTCGTCTGCAAGATTCTCAACCGTCTGATAAGGGGCTCCAACCATAAATCCAGTTCCTACAGCATAGCCGATTTCTTTTAGATTCCACAGACACTGGATCCGGTTTTCTAAAGAAAGACTTTCTGGGTGGAGTTTCTGGTATAGCTCTGGGTCAGCAGCTTCATGTCGAAGCAGATAACGATCAGCACCTGCATCATATAATTTTTGATAACTTTCTTTGGAGCGTTCCCCAAGAGAAAGTGTGATGGCACAATCAGGGTAGCGCTTTCTGATCTCTGCCACGATAGGAACCATAACTTCATCTGTATAATGAGGATCCTCACCGCCTTGAAGAACAAAGCTTCGATATCCAAGCTGGTAACCATTCTCACAGGCAGAAAGGATTTCCTCTTTTGACAGACGGTAACGATTTGCATTCGGATTGCTGCCTTGAATTCCGCAGTAATAGCAGTTATTTTTGCAGTAATTCGTAAATTCTACCAATCCACGTGGGAAAACACCATTTCCATAGATATTTACAGCTTCTTCTCTGGCAAGAGAGGCAAGATAAGATGCGCTTTCTTCGTTCCGTTCTTTAATAAGTGTGATAAATTCTTCTTTTGTCAATGTATGCTCTTTATGCAAACGATCAATTAGTTCGTGTAAATTCATAATGTCCAACTCCTTTTCTAGTCTATAAGAAATATAACATATAATAGAAGAAAAGCCAAAGAATATCGTTGGTACAAAATAATAAAATTGCAACTTTTCATTGAGTGTGATAGAATAAGAAAGTTAATCTTGGCATGCTTTATAAATGCCAGGGAAACTGATACAGAAAGATACTAGAAAGAAGGATATAAATGAAGCGCGAAGATGTGAGAAATATTGCAATCATTGCCCATGTCGATCATGGTAAGACAACATTAGTAGACGAGATGTTAAAACAGAGCGGAATCTTCCGTGACAATCAGGAAGTCGCAGAGAGAGTCATGGACTCAAATGACATCGAGAAAGAAAGAGGAATCACGATTCTGTCTAAGAATACAGGAGTTATGTATAATGGAATCAAGATCAATATCATCGATACACCGGGGCATGCTGACTTTGGTGGAGAAGTAGAACGTGTACTGAAGATGGTAAATGGTGTTGTATTAGTTGTTGATGCATTTGAAGGACCAATGCCACAGACAAAGTTTGTATTAAAGAAAGCATTAGAGCTTGATCTGTCTGTGATCGTATGTATCAATAAAGTAGACCGTCCAGAAGCAAGACCAGATGAAGTTGTCGATGAGACATTAGAACTATTAATGGAATTAGATGCAGGGGATAAACAGCTTGACTGTCCATTTGTATTTGCATCAGCCAAAGAAGGATTCGCAACATTAGATCTTGATGGTGAGAAGAAAGATATGAAACCATTATTTGAGACGATCATTGAACATATCGAAGCACCAGAAGGTGATCCAGAGAAACCATTACAGGTATTGATCAGTACGATCGACTACAATGAATATGTTGGACGTATCGGAATCGGTAAAGTAGATAATGGTGAGATCGCCGTCAACAAAGAATGCATCGTAGTGAATGCTCATGACCCAGAACGTAAAGAAAAAGTCCGCATTACAAAATTATATGAATTTGAAGGACTTGATAAAGTAGATGTAAAGAATGCACAGATAGGATCTATTGTAGCGATCTCAGGAATCTCAGATCTGTCAATTGGAGATACGATCTGTGATGTGGATGGAGCAGAAGCAATTCCATTCCAGAAGATCTCAGAGCCAACGATCTCTATGCAGTTTATGGTAAATGACAGCCCTCTTGCAGGTCAGGAAGGTAAATATGTTACATCAAGACATATCAGAGACAGATTGTTCAGAGAATTGAATACGGATGTCAGCCTTCGTGTGGAAGAAAGTGAGAATCAGGACAGCTATAAAGTATCTGGACGTGGAGAATTACATTTATCTGTATTGATTGAGAATATGCGTCGTGAAGGATATGAATTTGCAGTCAGTAAAGCAGAAGTATTATATCATTATGACGAGAATGGTAAGAAATTAGAGCCAATGGAGATTGCCGTCATTGATGTTCCAGAAGAATTTACAGGGGCAGTTATTGAGAAGTTAAGCCAGAGAAAAGGTGAACTTCAGAATATGACAGCAGCCAATGGAGGTTATGCAAGACTTGAATTCTCTATCCCATCCAGAGGACTGATCGGGTATCGTGGAGAATTTATGACAGATACAAAAGGAAATGGTATCTTAAATACACTGTTTGATGGATATGGACCATACAAAGGGGATATCCAGTATCGTAAACAGGGATCATTGATCGCATATGAAGCAGGAGAAACGATCACATATGGTCTGTTTAATGCACAGGAGAGAGGTACTTTATTTGTAGGACCTGGTGAGAAAGTATACGGTGGAATGGTCATCGGACAGACTGGTAAAACAGAAGATATCGAGATCAACGTATGCCGCAGCAAGAAGCTTACAAATACACGTGCTTCAGGATCAGATGATGCATTAAAATTATCTCCTCCAAAGATCTTAAGCTTAGAGCAGGCATTAGAGTTTATCGATACGGATGAATTACTTGAGATCACTCCAGAGAATATCCGTATCCGCAAGAAGATCTTAGATCCAACAATGAGAAAACGTGCAAAATTCTCATAAGATCATGCACGGTATGAAAGCCGTTTAAAACATGTCGAAAAAGTGTGACTAACTTTGTCGAAGGATTTTTCTTCTAATTGTGTCAAAATTGGAATACGATTTAAAGTATACTAATAGAACACAAGAAGGGAGAAAGAGTATGACAGAGCAGGGAATCAATCATAATCAAGTGGAGGTTTGCGGACGTATCAATTCAGCGTTTGAATACAGCCATGAGATTTTCGGAGAAGGATTTTATACAGTCAAACTTTTAGTAAACAGATTAAGTGAAGCAACAGACGAGATACCATTATTAATATCAGAGCGGCTCGTTGATGTGACAAAAGATTACAAAGGAATGCTTGTAAGAGCTTGCGGTCAATTCCGTTCCTTCAACAAGCATGAGGAGAATCGTAATCATTTGATCTTATCTGTATTCGTCAGAGATCTGGAATTTATAGAAAGTATGGATGGAGTCAGACCGAATCAGATCGTTTTAGATGGATTTATCTGTAAGCAGCCAGTATATCGGATGACACCGCTGGGAAGAGAGATTTGTGACATCTTGCTTGCAGTGAACCGTTCCTATGGCAAATCCGACTACATACCATGCATCTGCTGGGGAAGGAATGCGAGATTTGCAGGGAATCTTGAAATCGGTTCAAGAATTCAAAGCAGAGAATATCAGAAAAGAGTTTCAGAAAATGAACTGATCAGACGAGTTGCATATGAGGTATCAGTAAACAAACTGGAGTTTCATGAAAAGGATAAAGAATAAGTTGTATTTATAGTATCAGAAATGATATAATATCCTAAACCAAATATATTACTACAAAAGGAAGATTCTTTGAGGTGAAAAGATGGAAGGACGAGTGGAAATATACTGTGGCCAGGGCAGAGGGAAGACATCCTGTGCGATCGGCCAGTGTGTGAAAGCAGCCGGGCAGGAAAAGCAGATCATTATGGTTCAGTTCCTGAAAGGAAAGGAGACCGAAGAATTAAGCTTTTTCAAACGTTTAGAACCAGAAGTACAGTTGTTTCGTTTTGAAAAGTACGAGAGATTGTATGAGGATCTGAATGAAGAAGAGAAGAAAGAACAAGATCATTTTATTTATAATGGATTAAAATATGCACATAAAGTCATAGATACAAGACAGTGCGACATGGTCGTTTTAGATGAAGTGCTTGGACTTTTGGACCTTGGACTATTAAAGACCGAAGAACTGGTGGAGATGTTAGAAAATCGTAGTGATGACCAGACGATCATCATGACAGGACGGCAGATTCCAGAAGCATTGATTCCATATGCGGATGCAGTATATGAGATCAGTACGATCAAAGAATCTTAATGTTGATGCTACATAGGATGATAGGAGGAAAGAAAAATGTCAATTTTTACAGGTGCAGGTGTTGCATTAGTGACACCATTCAAAGAAGATTTATCGGTGGATTATGATCAGTTAGAGAAATTTATTGATTTCCAGATCGATAACGGAACAGACAGTATCGTTATCTGTGGAACTTCAGGAGAGGCTTCTACAATGTCTCATGATGAGCAGATCGAAGTAGTCAGTGCATGTGTTTCTCATGTCAATGGAAGAGTTCCAGTTATCGCAGGAGCAGGAGCGAACTGCACAGATGAAGCACTGAACCTTGCCAAGAGATCAGAGAAAGCAGGAGCAGACGGACTGTTAGTCGTAACACCATACTATAACAAAGCAACACAGAAAGGTTTGGAAGAATATTATACAACAGTTGGTAATTCTGTAGACATTCCAATCATCATGTACAATGTGCCAGGAAGAACAGGAACAAACATCCAGCCAGCTACAGCAGTGAAGATCGCGAAGAGTGTTGATAATATCGTAGCGATCAAAGAAGCAAGCGGAGATATCGGTCAGGTAGCAACTCTTGCAGCATTAGCAGACGGATGCTTAGATATTTATTCAGGAAATGATGATCAGGTTGTACCTCTTTTAGCATTAGGTGGAAAAGGTGTCATCTCTGTATTATCCAATGTAGCACCAAGAGAAACTCATGATATGGTAATGAAGTTCTTAGAAGGGGACGTCAAAGGAAGTTTAGATATCCAGTTAAAATACATGGATGTGATCCATAACTTATTTAGCGAAGTAAACCCAATTCCTGCAAAACGTGCAGTAGCAGAGATGGGATATTGTAAAAATATCGTTCGCCGTCCATTAACAGAGATGGAAGAGGATCACGCACAGGTATTAATTCAGTCAATGAAAGAAGCAGGAATTCTTTAAGGAGTTACAAAAGATGGTTAAGATTATGATGCATGGCTGCAATGGAGTCATGGGACAGGTGATCAGCAAGATCATAGAAGAGACAGAAGGAGCTGTTATGGCATGCGGTGTTGACCGTGTGGATGATGGGCACAACGATTATCCTGTATTTACAGATATCAATGCGTGTGATGTAGAAGTTGATGCGATCATCGACTTTTCCGCAGCACCAGCCGTTGATGGCTTACTGGATTTTGCAGTAGAGAGACAGATTCCAGTTGTGTTATGTACAACAGGATTAAGCGATGAACAGTTAGAAAGAGTTCATGAAGCAAGTAAGAAGACAGCAGTTCTTCGTTCTGCGAATATGTCATTAGGAGTTAACACATTATTCAAAGTATTAAAATCTATGACAAAGTTATTAGCAGATGCAGGATTTGATATTGATATCGTGGAGAAACATCACAGAAGAAAGTTAGATGCACCATCTGGAACAGCAATCGCACTTGCAGAAGCTGTGAATGAGCCATTAAACAACGAATATGAGTTTGTTTATGACAGAAGTCAGAGACGAGAACAGCGTCCAAAGAAAGAGATCGGAATCTCAGCAGTCAGAGGTGGAACAATTGTTGGAGAACATGAGATCATCTTTGCAGGACAGGATGAAGTCATCGAATTAAAACATACAGCATATTCAAGAGCTATCTTTGGAAAGGGAGCAGTCAGTGCAGCCCTTTACTTAGCAGGAAAAGAAGCTGGTATGTATGATATGAGTGATGTCATTGGATAAGAGATAAGAGTTTAAAGACAATAGATACATTCGCCATTAAGACAGTGTGTTTATTGTCTTTCTTTATGGCAGGAGAGATAACATGAGTAAGATAAAGATTGCATTTTTTGATATTGACGGGACATTGATCGATCCAGAGAAGAAAAGAATAACAGACAATACCAAAAAAGCATTATTAAAGCTTAAGGAAAATGGAGTTAAGATCTGTATTGCAACAGGAAGACCGCCAGAAAAAGTTCCAGATTTCAAAAGTGAAGGAATAGATTTTGATGCATTTTTGACGTTTAATGGTTCTTATAGTTTTAATGAAACCGAAACAATCTTTGAAAATCCGCTGGATAAAGAAGATGTAAAACAGATCATCCAAAATGGAGAAGAAATGGGACATCCTGTGGTATTAGCGACAAAGGACAGGACAGAAGCAAATGGATTAGAAGAAGACCTCGTTGAATATTTTTCCATTGCAAATCAGAGGATCAAGCTTGCAACAGATTTTGAGGAGCTTTCAAAAGATGAAGTATTTCAGATCATGATGGCAGGCGGTAAGGATGAATATAAAGCGATGCTTAAAGATACAAAAAGAGCAGCAGTGGCAGTATGGTGGCCGAAAGCTGTCGATATCATTCCGTCAGATGGAGGAAAAGGCGTT
>ENA-OPVL01002110-OPVL01002110.1-human-gut-metagenome-genome-assembly--contig:-NODE-2110-length-11062-cov-3.618788_pt1 | contig 11062 bp, 9 predicted proteins | sample MGYA00241496_ERZ501984 | MGnify/ENA primary metagenome ERZ501984 (study PRJEB25962, sample SAMEA2042986) | human gut metagenome | biome: human gut; feature: human-associated habitat; material: faeces... | reverse complement strand
CGAGCGCCAGCTCCGACAGGTCGCCGGTGCCGATGACAAAGCCGCCAGCCTGGTTGGCCAGATCCATCAGAATCTGCGTACGCTCGCGCGCCTGGCTGTTCTCGTAGGTCACGTCCTGCACGGCCGGATCATGCTCGATATCCTTAAAGTGCTGCTCCACGGCAGCATGGATCGAGACCTCGCGGAAGCTCACGCCCAAGTCACGAGCGAGCGACTCGGCATTGGACTTAGTGCGGTGCGTCGTGCCAAAGCCGGGCATGGAAACCGCCGTGATTCCCGTGCGCGGCAGTCCCAGTGCATCGAAGGCGCGCACGGTCACAAGCAGCGCTAGCGTGGAGTCCAAGCCGCCCGAAAGGCCGATGACCGCAGCCTTGGTACCCGTGTGGGCAAGGCGGGTCTTGAGGCCCGCAGTCTGCAGATCGAGGATCGTCTCGCAGCGCTCGGCCAGGTCACCATGGTCGGCCGGCACAAAGGGTGCGCGCGGGAAAACGCGGTCGATATCGCAGGCATCGCGCAGGACAGGTTCTTCGGCCAGCACGCCCTCAAACGAAAACTCAACGGTCGTGGCCTCCGACGCATCGTCGGCGCGCGTCCACGTCGTCGAGCGACGGCGCTCGGCAATCAGGCGGTCAAGGTCAACGTCGGCGATGGCCATATCGCAGGTAAGCAGTTTGGTCGCGGCAAGCTTGGAGCCGTTTTCGTAGATAAGGTTCTCGCCCGCAAAGACCATGTCGGTCGTGGACTCGCCCTCGCTCGCGTCCGCGTAGGCATAGGCGCAGTACAGGCGCGCGCTCTGGTTGGAAATGAGGCTGCGGCGGTAATCTGCCTTACCGATAATCTCGTCCGAGGCCGACGGGTTGAGAATCACCGTCGCACCGGCAAGCGCCATCTCGGTCGAAGGGGGCGCCGGCACCCACAGATCCTCACAGACCTCAACGCCCAGCACCAGGTCCTCGGCGTCCTCATCACAGCAACGGTAGACAAGCCCCGAACCCAGCAGGACCGGACCCTGACCGGCAAAATCAACCCACACGGGATCTGCGGGCGCCGGAGCAAACCAACGGCGCTCATAGAACTCGCCATAGTTGGGCAGATACTTCTTGGCCGTGAGGCCCAAAAGCGCGCCCGCGCAGCACACGGCTGCGCAGTTGTAGATGTTCTCAGCCACCGCAACGGGAAGACCGACCGTGAAGACGATCGGCAGCTCACGGGTTTCATCGAGGATGTGCACCAGCGCCGCTTCGCAGGCATGCAGCAGCGTGCGGTTATGGAACAGATCGGCCGCGGTATAGCCGCACAAGTTGAGCTCGGGCAGCACCAGCGCGCGAACGCCGCGCTCGGCAGCCTCGCGAACAGCCGCCAGCGCAACCTCGGCATTGCCCTCGACATCGGCCACGCGAATCTGCGGCGACGCCGCCGCCACACGCAAAAAGCCATCGTTCTTATTAGCCGAAACGCAGCATTGCCTTGTTGATCTGGACACTGGAGGCCCCTTCTACCCTGAGATTCAGTCTAACGGACGTTCACATATCTCTAACTAGCCAAAGCAACCTCCCAGTTTACCGAGAGGCCAACCTGTGCTAAGAGCATGTATTTCAAAAATATCTTTAATTAAAAAAGGAGAAATCGATAATCGACTTCTCCTTTAAGCGAGGCGAGTAAATTCCGAAACTAATGGCAGAATTTATCCATGTAGTCCTCAAAGTCGAACACTTCTACCACGACGCCCTCTTCCTGAAACTCTTTCAGTTGCTCCAAGAGATCTTTGTTAATAACGTCCATGCAGAAACCTCCTCTATCTAATCAATTGTAGTATATCTGCTTTCATGCAATTATCAACCAACTTGTTTAATTGCTCCTCGCTTGCCGATAGTCCCTCTTTTTTCAAAATGTCGCGCACCTCGTTCTTAGTAATCGGCTTTTCAAACAACGAAAGCAAAGCGAATGAAAAATCATTAACCGCACACATTCTATGGGTGGCACAACTCAGCAGTACTCTTAACCCCTCTTTTGAGCGTCCGACTTCTTTCACAAACGAACTTTTAACCAATTGAAAACCATTATCGTGCATTACATAATCGGCATCGATATTTGTATTCAGCAATCCATAATGCAACAGTTCTTCTATCGCCCTTGTCAGCTCGAGATCGCCCTGATCAAGGATAAGAGAAATGCTACAATCGGCCTCCAATAAACGGGCCAACTTAAGGTATACCAACTGGGAAACAGCATAGACATGATGGTATTCAGAATTATAGAAGTAGGCAAATGGCTCAACGAGCACGACAGAGGTCTTGGAATCCAGCCAGATTCGATCAGCTGGATTTAGACTAGTCAGCCGTCGCTTTACTTTGGTCAAATGTCCCTTATACCTAACAGCGTGAATAGAATCTAGGATCCAGGTCACCTCTGAAATATGAAGCCGCTGGGGCAAGTCAATTGTGTCGCTACCGTTTATGACTTCTTGCATATAAAAATCAATATGATGCTCATCAGATAAGGATTTTGCTTCATTTAAAGTTAAACCAGTGCCTGAAACATAATCCACTTCGAGGCGCAAATCCTCATATTGGGACTTCGGCATTACAGAGACACCATACTTATCGGGATGATTCCAAACATCCGACCCCATAACGAGACCAAAATTCGTAAATCCTCTCGTGGAATATGGAACACCACATATCTGTTTTGAATAATTCAAAACATTCTCTGTATAAGCTAAGGTGTTCAGAGCCTCTTCTTTAGTTTCGGTCGGAAAGCCAATCATAAAGAATAGATGAACAGGAATACCCGCATTGAGACAATCATGGATATTGCGATCAATCCAATCAACTCTCGTGTTCTTCTTCATTAGATCAAGAACTCTTTGGTTGTATGACTCGAGGCCAAACTGAATCTGCCTACATCCACTTTGGTATATCTTGTTGAAAACGTCTGTACTTAGGGTTGGAGAGAACCTCGTTTCTCCATGCCAGAAAAACGTTTTTCCCGATGCGTTTATTTCATCCGCGAATTGCTCCATTCTTTTGCCTTCGAATGTTTCATCCACAAAAGAGAAAACTCTCGTGCCGTATTTTTCATTTAACCGACACATTATTTCAAATACTCTCGATATAGGCATCTTTCGGTAACAACCACCGGTAGCACCGGGAATGGTGCAGAAGGCGCAATGATTAAAACACTGCCTAGAAGAATAAACCGGCAATATTAACTCAGGCATGAAGTATTTAGAAAGGGCGAAGCCATCGAAATCGGGAACTGTATCGTTGATAAATGTTTGCTCAATCCGATGGTTTTTATATATCTTTCCACCTTTAGCATGGCAAAGGTTTGGAACACAGTCGAGATTGTCATCACCAGAGTCAAGAGCCTCAAGAAGACGTGCAAGCGGCTCTTCGCCGTCATACATCATTATCGAATCAATGTATTCAAAAAAGGGATGCCATTCTTTCATGCAGTCATCTGCTAAACGAGTAATGTAATTGCCGCCCAATGAGACATGTTTAACAGATGGACATTCTTCTTTAATCAGTTTCGCTAACGTAACTGCAGAAATCAATTGGAAACAGCCGCTCACCGAAATCCCAATAAACTCGATTTTTTCCCTCTGAATACGCTTAAGAAAGGCAGTTTCATAGAAGGAAATAAACGGATTATGCAAGGTATCCGCAAGCGATTTCATTATTTCTGGTGTCGAATAATAATCATAGGGCAGATCTATGGAGTTGAACGTGTATTTAACTCCATATGAGACGTGATTTATGATATAGAGTGCATTTCTAAAAATGTTTTCAGCATATTGTCTTTCTTTTAGATTAAAGTATCTCTTCGATCTGAAAATATCTTTTGCCTCGTCAACATTAAGTGCTGACTTTTGTATCAACTCGATTGTTAATTGAACATTCGAACTAAACGAATCCTTTGATTCCCGATACCTTTTACAGCACTCTTCGACATGTCTAAAAGATAGGAGGTCATCGTAAAATTCCACGTTTAAGTCAACGATGTCAACTTTATATTGTTCAACCTCTTGAAGATATAACTTCAAAACAGGCAAGGCAAGATACGGCCCCACTGGACTCCATCCTGGGGGAAATACTAAAAGCGTTTAGGCATATCAACGTCACATCTTTCGCAAATAATTCAATTGAAACACAACTACCATCATAATTGAAAATACACCAAGTCCTGTAACGAGAATTGAGAACATCGCGATGCTCGTGAACAGCGAAACAAGGAGTGTTGAAATAACAACAGCAACCGATTGCAAAGACTCCCTAATTGAAAACAGGCTTATCGATTCAGATTCGTCTCTCGCCAAATCCTGCAGCGATGTTATGAGAAGCACATCTTGAATGGCGTTTCCGGCACCGACGATAAAAAGGAAAATAAACGATATCCCAGACGCATAGCGATAGCCAAACGCCAGATACGCACCGAGCGCAAGATACGTCACAAAACAATATGATTTAACGCAATCGGAACCACTAATTAAACGACCATATATTGTATTTCCGAACAACAGTCCGATTGTAAGACTACTCTGAAGGAATCCGTATTGTATCGATGACGAGTCAAATTGCAATTGCGCAATAGCTGGCAAAAGAGAATTCAGAGAGCCGAATGCCACGCCACTAGAAATATCGATTAATAGGAAACCAATTGCCAAGTGCTTCGCGCTAAGATCACTAAATGCAGTCCTGTTTTTTTCATTTTTGCTTATCCCCTCTTTATCATTAACCTCGATAACCGACGGAACATCTCGCAGCAACCAGAACGACGCGGCAAAAGAAAGCGCGTCTAATGCAAGAACAGCCTCCGCCCCAAATTGAGCGACAACAAAACCGCCGGCAACTGGCCCCAGAACCATCATCAAATTCTGCAGAAACCCAAACGAATTATTAATTACGTCGCGATTGATACTATTCGTATTGGCTCTTAACAACGAGTAAAAGCAGGGCATTTCAACCGTTCGACAAAGCGATACCGCGCACGTAATAGCAAACATACTCCATTTACTATCAACAAAAATATAGCAAACGAATAATCCCGCGCGAATTAAGTCTGCCAATCTCATGGCCTGCAGTGTCCCGATACCCATCTTCTGAGGCAGCTGCGCGAGCGCAACTGAAAACAGAGAGGGGGCAAATCTGCAGCAGACCATCAAAGCAGTTGCAGAAACATCGTGAGTTACCTCGTAAATCAGCATTGGCAAAGCAATATTCGCACACCAATTGCCTATTTCGCTTATCCCTCTAGCAATATATAAGACCCGAACCGGACGGCTAGCTCTCAATACCGTGAACATCACGATTAACCTCGTATTTCAGGCCTCGCTCATCCCTTAATAGGAATCCATAATCAACCAAGTACCGCCTCAACACGGCATAATCAGGATAGAGCTGTGACAGCACACGATTAACCTGAAGCTCCGTATAACTTGTATTTAATTCAAAGAAAGAGACGGCCCATAGCAGCATGATTCTTTTATAGCTTTCTTTTTTGGAATTGAAACCAGCTCGCCATTCTTGAGAAATCGTTTTTTAAAGTCTATTAGCTCATCCATTCACATCCTCCATTTCATACGCATCTAATACTAAAAATGCATACGCTTTAGGTCATCGCATTCGACTTCTATATTCGAACTAAACTCGAACTAATCTAAATGATTTGCTCAAACACTCTTCGAAAGCTCGTTTTTCACTCTGAGTAAAATGCCCTTCCCAGTCAGTCCACGAACAGGAAGGCAACTCACAACGAGCGGAGTCGAAGCCCTCTGCCGTCGGTCGTTCAAAATGCACGATAACCTTTTCGATATCCCCATCTGTTATCAGGTCAGAATGAACGACCTCGGTACCGTCTTCGAATGTCATATACCGGTACATCACGTAAACCACCTCACAATCGTAAATCCAGTTTAGCATCAAGCTATTGCACCAAAGACAGCAAGCCCCCCCTTGATGAGTTGATGGTATCTGTTAAATGTCACGTACGATTCACATCTGGTGGGTACCCTGATGGCTACATGAAACGAAGCAGATTTACACCGGGAGGACCCCGTATGACAACCAAGTACACCGACGCGCCGCGCACGCGCGTCATGACGCCGGCATCGCTCAACAACGGCGTGCACGAGAACCATTCCATCGGACAGACCATGGCCATCGCGCCCAAAAAGGGCCTGTTCGACGACATTTCCATTCCCCAGATCATCGCCGGCGCCGCGACAAGCGTCGCGCTTGCCTCCAAGATCGGTATCGCTGGTTCAGTAATTGGTGCCGCCGTGAGCTCGGTCATCACCGTTGTGTCATCGCAGGTCTACCGCCACTTTATCTCTGCCAGCGCCGAAGCCATCAAAGGTACGCACGCCGCCGTCGACTACCCTGCCGGCGCCTACGAGCCCGTTGAGTTTAATGCCGAGGAGCACCTAGGCGGCGCCGCGACTACGCAGGAGATGCGCCAGATTGCGGGGCGCGCGACCACGGCGCGCGTCGCTCCCGACAGCCTGCGCGCCAAGGCGGCGGCAGAGCGCAGCCAGACGCAAAAGGAGGTCATCGTCTTCTCGATCGCCATCGCCATCGTCGCGGTCATCGCCTGCGCCGGCGCCATCCTTATCACCACCGCCGGCGAGGGTCTGGGCGAGCGCCCCGAGCCAATCCTTTCGTCGCGCACGACCGAGAGCGATGCAAATGACAACACCCAGTCGCAAGATCAGCAGGCACAAGCGGACGGCACGCAAGACAGTTCTACCTCTACCGATTCGTCCTCGAACACCCAAAACCAATCGCAGGGCACCGATTCCTCTACGGCCAACAGTGGCACGCCGTCCGGCACGACCGACTCAAGCCAAACGGCTGACGGTTCGCAGCCGAACACGGGCAGCCAGACGAGCGACACCACGTCGGGAACGGGCACAGCAGACAGCAACAACAGCAATTCGAGTGGCACCACATCGGGCACGACATCTGACAGTTCAAGCCAAGGCACGACATCGGGCAACTAGGCGCTGCATCCCCAGATAGGCAACCTGTACAACGGGCGCGAACCGGCAACGGTCGCCGTTTGCCTTGGGCGCCGAGGTAGCAAGCCCCGCGCGATGGTAAGATGCTTTGGTGTGTAAAGAGGAGATTTGCCATGAGCAAGACAATAGTTAGGCCCACGCTTTCGCTGGGCAACCACATCTATCTGTATCGCCTGCTGCGCGATGCAATCGGATGCGGCAAGCAAACGTTTATGACGCAGGTCGAGGAGGCACTCGCCGCTGGTGACATGGCCGCTTATGACCTGGGCTTCGAGACCACGCGCGAGCTGCTCGAGGAGCTCGACGACTGCATTAAGCTGACCGTCTTTAAGGGCGGTCGCCTGTATGCCACGGTCATCGCCAACGAGGCCTGGGATGCCGCCCTTGCCAAGGGCGAGGACAAGCCCAAGGCTGCCAAGGGTGCCAAGCAGTCCTACAAAAAGAAGAAGCGCGGCGAGAAGGACCTCAAGGCCGTGCGCCCCAAGCACGTTAAGCGTCCCGAGCCCGAGCCCGTGGCTGAAGCTATGCCGGAGCCCGAGCCCGAGGCAGAGATCGAAGTCGCTATTGAGGTAACGGCAGAAGCCGAAACCGAAATCGCCGCCACGACCGATCCCAAAGTCATATCCGAGCAGGAAGCCACTGCGGAGCTCAACGAGACTCCCAAGTCGACAACCGAAGAAGTCGCTAACCAACCTGAGACGCCTGCGTTCCAAAACAGCGATGTCTTTGGCGACGAGGCTGAGGACGATCAGTCCGACGATCAAGGCGCTACCGAGTCGACGCCGGAGCCCGAGACGCCGGAGCCCGCCATCTCGCTCACGGTCGTCTATGACCCCGAGAACGCCAACGCCGGCATCACCACTATGGCATCCACGCCCATCGAAGCAAAGTCGAGCGTCGAGAATGAGAGCGCGATGCAGGTTGAGTTTGAAACTGCAGCTGTAGACGCGCCCGTCACCGTGAAGCCCGCAGATTCCGCAGTTAAGCCGGAACCGGTGCCTGAGCCCGCACCCGTCATCGAATCCGTGCCCGCCTCTGCTTGCGACCAAGTTCCCGCACCGGCACCGGCTTCGGTACCCGCAGCGGCCCCAACCCCCGCACCCGCAGCGCCCGCCATCCCTGAGGACTTCCCCGTCGATTTCGCAACCGAGGTCTTCTGCCCCGGCCCGCTTCTGCACCAGTTGTCGACCTATCTCCCCTACGGCGCCGACACGCTCGGCATTGTCGGCGAGTACTACTGGATCGCCCGCGAGCGCGGTACCATCGAGGCCGCGCGAAACCGCGCAAACTTCCCCCTGTGCTACACGCAGGCCGGCGAGCGCCGCGAGGTTACAGTGCGCATCCGCCGCAACACCACCGGCGGTCTCGGAGCCGCCTGGACCATCGACAAGGTCGAAGCCCCGGTCGAGTAAAAAACGGCCTCGGATAGCCAATTGACCATCCGAGGCCGTTTGAATTCAGGCCTTTTAGTTGTCATCGGTGCATATAGACACCAGAGAAGCAAGCTCATCCTCAAGTTGCGGAGCAAAGTATCTAAAAGAAACCTGCGCTCCAGTCGGTATCGACTCAATCATATTCGCAGCATTATCTGAAACTCGGTACGATGCAGTTTCACCTGTCTTCAAATCCTCTATTGAGCAGACAGCGTCTTCAGCATCAATCGACCTAAGCACGCCTTTTCCTTGTAACATCACATCGGCATGCCCGCCAGCTATTTCTAATGAACCTGAGTCTGTCGCAGTCACTTCTCCGGAACCTCCGCGCGATATCTCTTCCTTTGTTGAACAGCCCACCAATGAAGCCATCAGCACCAAAGACAGAGCTAGACGAATCGCCCTACTTCGAAAAAGTCGTTCCATAAGTCCACGCATAATAGCTCTGATCATACTTCAGGAAGGATAAAGATGAATTCCAGCCGTCCGCTATGCCAATCATCTGCCTTGTCTCTCCAGTTTTCTTACCAGTAAGTGTGGCGTAAGCCTCCGCTGTTACAGAATGGGCTGATCCGTTGTACAAACTCGCATGTAAAACATTCGGTCTATTAGAGTTAATCTCATTTTGGATGCTCGCGATAGCCGGAGAGGAGACAGTGCGGGCGATAAGAGTACTTCCTCTGCTTGCGCAGTAATTTGTAAACCCCGTTGCACAGGTTGATATCGGCGTTCCACCCAAAACAACGCCGGGAACAGTCTGTTCTTCATCGGAAAGAGCATGGGTATTGGTGTAATTCCATATCTGCATATATTGCGAAGGGTCGCTATATAAATTGGCAATGCCATACAGTTCCGCAACGTTCGAAAAAGCTGTCACCATACAAGCATAGTGGGCGGTAAGCCTCTTAATCTCGCTTTCATCATATGACATAAACTGAGAAATGGAACGAAATCCAGATACTGTGTAATCCTGCATTTGAGTTGCGTAAATTACAACATCGTTCCAGCTTGAAGGTTTATTCGATAAAACGACAGGCCGTCCTTCTATGGAAACAGCCGGGATTGTTCTTCCGCAATTTGTTGTTATTGAACCGTCCAAAGATTGCACGCCGAATTCGAATGGATTGATCATTACGACTGGGTTATTGAACGAATAAGACTCGACACCAAGATCTCCTCCCCGATCCATAGGGCTGACTAAGCCGTCTCCAAAACGATATCCCGTAAGTATTTCATCATCTGAAGCATCTAAAACCAAATAGCCCGCGGCTCTATTGGATGTCACAACCGGAACAATGTAACCAAGCGGGGACCCATCAACATCTACAAAAGGAATAGGGTCAGAAGGCGTATACGAATAGCCGAGGAGTCCCTTTATATATTTATCGGCAAGCTCTTGCGCAATTTCAGAAGTAAATTGTATCTGCTCACCATCAATATTGCCCGTCGAAGCAAAAACCTCTTTCGGACGTGCGGCTAAGGCGACAATTGAAGACGCGACAAGTTGCAGAAAACGACGACGCGAAAGCATATGTTCTTCTTTCTAGAGAAGCGACTAATAAGGTACTCCTATTCTATAATCTTTTTTGTAACGTTACAGCACTGGTTATATTTCAATTCGATTTGCTTATGTCCTTGCAACCCAATGCGGCTTTACGTTTTAAACGGAATTAGAAAATCACTCATAGCAAAAACGGGCTTTAATCCCAAAGAGATGACTTTGATTATGAATCAAACCAGCAGCTAGGGCATAGCTGCAGTGCAATTGCTACAAGAAAGGCCGCCCTTGGTGGCGGCCTTTCTACTTGCTACTAGTCACGCGTCAGCTTGCGGTGAATACGATGCGGCTGGGCTGCGTCCTCGCCCAGGCGCTCGATGCGGTTGGCCTGATAGGCCTCGAAGTTACCCTCGAACCAATACCAGTTGCCCGGATTCTCGTCGGTGCCCTCCCACGCCAGAATGTGCGTGGCGACGCGGTCCAGGAACATACGATCGTGGCTAATGACCACCGAGCAGCCCGGGAACTCGAGCAGCGCCGCTTCGAGCGAGGACAGCGTTTCGACGTCGAGGTCGTTCGTGGGCTCGTCGAGAAGCAGCAGGTTGCCGCCCTGCTTGAGCGTAAGCGCCAGGTTCAGACGGTTGCGCTCGCCACCGGAAAGTACGCCAGCGCGCTTCTGCTGGTCCTGGCCCTTAAAGCCAAAGCTCGCCACGTACGCGCGGCTCGGAACCTCGGTCTCGCCGACCATCATGTGGTCCAGGCCGTCCGAGACGACCTCCCACAGGTTCTTATCGGGGTCGATGCCGGAACGGTTCTGGTCGACGTAAGAAATCTTGACGGTCTCGCCCACCTCGAGCTCGCCCGAAGTCAGCGGCTCCAGACCCACAATCGTCTTGAACAGCGTGGTCTTACCGACACCGTTGGGGCCGATGACGCCCACGATGCCGTTGCGCGGCAGGGTGAACGAAAGGTCATCGATGAGCACACGACCGTCGAACTCCTTGTGCAGGTGATGGGCCTCGAGCACCTTGTTGCCCAGACGCGGGCCCACGGGGATGCGGATGTCGGTCCAGTCGAGCTTCTGGCTTGCGCGGGCCTCGGCCTCCATCT
>ENA-OPVL01002103-OPVL01002103.1-human-gut-metagenome-genome-assembly--contig:-NODE-2103-length-11092-cov-2.134004_pt1 | contig 11092 bp, 10 predicted proteins | sample MGYA00241496_ERZ501984 | MGnify/ENA primary metagenome ERZ501984 (study PRJEB25962, sample SAMEA2042986) | human gut metagenome | biome: human gut; feature: human-associated habitat; material: faeces... | reverse complement strand
TTTTCGTCATTCATATAGAGTAGATTATTAATATTCGTATTCATTCTTGTTTCTGATGGATAGGAGATTATTTCCATATTTTCCCCTTTTCTTCCAACAGTTGACTAAGTACTTCGTTAGCTGTATTATAGCCTTGCCCGAAGATTTCTTCAGCTTTTTCCAGTTCGGTGTTACTGTACCCGTATAGGTTGTATGGTTCGATTAATAAATCGCATTTTTCTCTTTCGGGAAAGGTATTGGCGCGGAACATGAAATGGAATGAGCGCATAGCAATGCTTACAATATTCATTTTGTAATCCTGTGCCATGATGGGACTTACGTTGACAGCTACCACTTTATTGCAAACCCTGCGCAGGGTAGAGACCGGAAGATTCATCATCAATCCTCCATCCACATAGTTAGTGCCGTCTATGTTGACCGGAGAAAACATGACAGGCATACAGCAGGAAGCAGCCAGTCTTTCGGCTATTTTCCCTTTTTTAAAAGAAACGATGCGTCCGTGATCCAAATCGGTGGCGGTAATAATAGTGGGAATTTTTAGTTCTTCTATCGTTTTCGACTCCAAGTTGCTGTTTAAGAAATCGATAAAACTATCCAGTTTCAGCAGACCTTGTTTGTTGATAGAAAAAGTGGTCAGTTCTTTGAATGAATGGTGCTCAAAAAGTTCAACAATATGATAAGGTTCTTTGCCGTCGGCATAGAAGACAGCGGCAAGAGCACCTGCACTTACTCCGGAAAGTATTTCCGGCCTGATGCCATGTTCATGCAAAGCCTGCATAATCCCCAAATGGGCAAATCCTTTTATAAATCCTCCGCTCAGGGCATAACCAATGTTATATTTAAATTCATTCATAGTCTGATCTCGTTTAGATACCGACAAACTTACGAATATTTTTGTGAAATGCCATAAAAAAATACGGATTACTCAGCATATTCCGGTAATCCGTATAAAATTTATAATAACTGAATTTTGTTTATCAAGCAATACCGTGTGCGTTGACCGATCCATCAATTTTCTTGATCAGTCCTTGCAGTACAGCACCCGGTCCGCATTCGGTAAAGTCATCGGCACCATCGGCAACCATATTCTTCACTGTCTGGGTCCAGCGTACGGAAGCGGTGAGCTGAGCTACCAGGTTTGCCTTGATTTCAGCGGGATCTGTGTGAGGCAAAGCGTCCACGTTCTGATATACAGGGCATTTCGGAGTATGAATTTCAGTAGCGTTGATAGCAGCTTCCAGTTCCACTTTGGCGGGGTTCATCAACGGAGAGTGGAAGGCGCCTCCCACTTTCAGCGGCAGGGCACGTTTAGCACCGGCAGCTTTCATTTGCTCGCAAGCCTTGTTGATTCCTTCGATAGAACCTGAGATGACAATTTGTCCCGGGCAGTTATAATTGGCAGCCACTACCACTTCTCCTTCTTTAGAAATCGCTTCACAGATTTCCTCTACTTTTTCGTCAGGCAATGCAATGATGGCAGCCATCGTAGAGGGTTGTGCCTCACAAGCTTTCTGCATAGCCATAGCACGTGCATAAACCAGTTTCAGACCATCTTCGAAAGACAATGCTCCGGCTGCAACCAATGCGGAAAATTCGCCCAGCGAGTGTCCGGCAGTCATTTCAGGTTTGAAGTCATCACCCATGCAAAGAGCGGAAATTACCGAGTGCAGAAAAACGGCAGGCTGAGTTACTTTAGTCTGGCGCAAGTCTTCGTCAGTACCTTCAAACATGATGTCTGTGATACGGTATCCTAAAATGTCGTTTGCTTTTTCAAAAAGTTCTTTGGCTAAAGCCGAGTTTTCGTACAGGTCTTTACCCATACCTACAAACTGTGCTCCCTGTCCGGGGAATACAAATGCTTTCATATTTTTCCTATTTTGGTTTAAAAACGTTGCAAAGTTAATTATTTCTTTCGGAACTACGGAATAATAATGAGGCAATTTGCTAATATGCTGCATTATGTACCGCATGGTAATTAGCATATTGACAAATTATTTCATTGTTTTCATCGGAACAGGTGCGTAAAAGTGATTCAGCGGACCGTGTCCTTCGCCTATGTGCACGTCTTTCCCGGCGTGGATTCCTTTGGTGACATATGCTTTTGCATGTTCTACGGCCTGCGGCATATCATATCCCAGTGCCAGAAAAGTAGCAATGGCGGAAGAAAGAGTACATCCTGTTCCGTGTGTGTTTTTGCTTTCTATCTTATCTGAGATAAAGAGATGAGGCTTGTCTTCTCCAGCTGTTTGTAATACATCGCACATCTTGTCGCCCTCCAAATGTCCTCCTTTCAGTAAAACGGATCCGCAACCGAATTTTAATAATTCCGATGCGGCAGCTTTCATTGTGTCCACATTGCTTATGCAGTGTTCCGTCAATACTTCCGCCTCACTCAGATTGGGCGTAATCAGACTGGCCAGAGGCATCAGTTCCCGGGTCAGTGCACTGATGGCGTCCTCTTCTATCAGCCGGTGTCCGCTAGTCGATACCATGACCGGATCGAACACAACGAAACGGGGTCGGTATGTACGAAGGCAGGAGGCTATGGCCTCGACTATTTCCACATCATTAATCATACCTATTTTAACAGCATCCGGACGGATATCTTCCATTACGGCTTCTATCTGCCCACGTACATATACCGGTGGTACGGGATGTATGGCACGTACTCCCAAAGTGTTCTGTACGGTGATTGCAGTAATGGCTGTCGCAGCATAACCACCCAAGGCGGAGATGGTCTTCAGGTCAGCCTGTATGCCGGCTCCTCCGCTGCAATCGGATCCTGCTATACTTAATACACAAGGATATTTCTTCATATAAATCTCATTTTGACAAAGTATTTGCAAAGATAACGAATAATCTTGTTTTAAATGTTTGCACAAGTGAAGGGAATCAATTATTTTTGCTAAACATAAAATAAAGTAAAAATAAGGGGAATGAAAAGAATCCTAGTAACGGGAGGCGCAGGATTTATAGGGTCACATCTATGCACTCGTCTGATAGAGGAAGGTAATATTGTTATATGTTTAGACAACTTTTTCACGGGGAGTAAAGAGAATATAAGTTACCTGATCGGGCATCCGCGCTTTGAACTGATAGAACACGATATAATTAATCCGTTTTGGACGGATGTGGACGAGATATACAATCTGGCATGTCCCGCTTCTCCTATACATTATCAGCATGATGCTATCAAAACGGCTAAGACGGCTGTCTTCGGCACGTTTAATATGTTGGGACTGGCGAAGCGTAACAAAGCAAAAATACTTCAGGCTTCTACCAGTGAGGTGTATGGTGATCCGTTGTCGCATCCCCAAAGGGAGGGAGATTGGGGAAATGTGAATCCCATAGGCTACCGGTCTTGTTATGATGAAGGAAAACGTTGTGCCGAGACTTTGTGCATGGATTATTACCGTCAACATGGCGTCTTGGTAAAAATAATCCGCATATTCAATACGTATGGTCCTAATATGCTGACCGATGACGGACGTGTAATTTCCAATTTTGTGGTACAGGCATTGCTAGATAAAGATATAACCATTTATGGAGACGGAAAACAGACACGTAGTTTTCAGTACATAGATGATCTGGTGGAAGGGATGATACGTATGATGGCTACGGAAGATCACTTCACAGGACCGGTGAATATCGGTAACCCTTGCGAATTTTCCATATTCGAACTGGCTCAGAAGATATTGGAACTGACCTGTTCTCATTCTAACATTATTTTCGAACCTTTACCTCATGATGACCCTCGTCAGCGCAGGCCGGATATTACTCTGGCAAGAGAAAAGCTGGATTGGGAGCCTCACATTCATCTGGAAGAGGGGCTGATGAAAGTGATTGATTATTTTAAAAGTGTTCTGGCTAAATAATATATACCTATGACACCGGATGTAAATGTTGTAATAAGTCATTCTGAGTACACTGTTTTGGTTGTGGATGATGTGGTTTCTAATGTCTTGTTGTTAAAAGTGTTGTTAACAAACGAGAAGTTTAAGGTGATAACTGCCGGTAATGGAAAGGAGGCATTATCCCAGGCGGTCAATGCCCGTCCCGATTTGATTTTGTTGGATGTCATGATGCCCGAGATGAATGGTTTTGAAGTTGCCGAACGATTGAAAGCCGATCCGGAAACACAACATATTCCTATTATATTTCTGACAGCCTTGAATACCACTGCCGATATAGTGAAGGGTTTCAAGGTAGGTGCGAATGATTTTATATCCAAACCTTTTAATAAGGAAGAGCTTGTGATCCGTGTTACCCATCAGATATCCCTGATTGCCGCCAAACGGATCATCATGAAGCAAACGGAAGAATTGCGTAAGATTATTATGGGGCGCGACAAGTTATATTCTGTTATCGCACATGACCTGCGTTCACCCATGGGATCCATTAAAATGGTGCTCAATATGTTGATACTCAGTCTTCCGTCCGAACAGATCGGTAAGGAAATGTTTGATATGCTGAGCATGGCCAATCAAAGTACGGAGGATGTTTTCTCTTTGCTGGATAATTTATTGAAATGGACTAAAAGCCAGATAGGCAAGCTGAATGTAGTTTATCAGGACTTTGATATTGTGGGGAATATTGCTTCGGTTATCGAAATTTTCAATCTGGTAGCCGGTATGAAGAATATAAAGGTGAACTTCCCGGTGTATGGAAAGATTGAGGTACATGCCGATATGGATATGATGAAAACCATCTTGCGTAATCTTCTCAGCAATGCAATTAAGTTCAGTTATAATGATTCCGAAATTCTGGTTAATGCCGAAATAGAGGGTGATAAAGTCATAGTCAGTGTAAAAGACACCGGAAAAGGCATGAGTGAGGAAGACCAAAAGAAATTGTTGAACACGGAAACTCATTTCAGCAAATACGGAACGAATAATGAGGAAGGTTCCGGATTAGGCTTGTTATTATGTCAGGATTTTGCTGTTAAGAATGGTGGGCATTTATGGTTTGAGTCTGAAGAGGGAAAAGGTTCCACTTTCTTCTTTTCGGTAGCTTTGAAGAAGTGATTTATCAAAGTCCCACCTCCAGATATACCGGGTTATGGTCACTCATATCATAAGGAATCACCTTATATTTTATACCTTCCAATAAGGTGGAATGGAACAAGTAGTCTATCCGTAGTAAATGGTGAAACCCCCGATAAGTGGCTCCGTACCCTTCTCCAGCGGTTTGAAATCCGTCTTTCAAGCCGTTTTTCAGAGTTTCATAAGTAAAAGTTCCCGGAGGGTCATTGAAGTCACCGCATACAATCAAGGGATATTCCGTGGCATTGATCAGCGAACTGATTTGTTCAGCCTGTCCGGCACGTCTGACAGTATTTTCCCGGAAGTTGTCAGAATAGCCCAGATAAATGCCTCTTTCCTGTTCCTCATCTTGTTCTCCCCGAGCCTGTGCTGCTTTGGAACGCATTCTGTCAAAGCTGGTAGTCTGCATGTGCACGTTGATGATGCGTATCGTCATACCTTTTACATCCAGGTCGGCCCAGATGGCTCCGTTGTTGGTATTCGGAAATTCTATTGTTTGTGACTGTCTGATGGGGTAGCGGCTGTAAATGGCCTGACTCAATCCTTCGGGGATAAACGAGTAAGGGAATATTTTAGCATACGTATTCTGTAAGTCTTGTTCCGTAAAGTCGCCATTGCCTCTATATTCCTGAAAACAAAGTACATCCGTTTCCTCCTTGTTCATCATCTCGGCAAACTCCTTGGCGGAGAATCCCGTAATTTCATTTCCAAATGAGTGGACATTGTAAGTCACTACTTTCAATCTGTTCTCGTTAGCATATTTGGTAGGGTTATAAATTTGGTACATGGAAGTGATGTATTCGTAATTTACTATCAGACCCGTCAATGGAATCCATAACCAATACCGTAGTCTGATGAGCCAGTAAATAAATAATATCGTATTGACAACCACCAGTATAGGTTTGCTTAAGGCAACGTATGCGGCGAACATATTCTCCACCGGATTTATTTTACCTGAGAAGTAAGCGAAGATGGAAAGTCCCAGAATGAAGATTGTGAACAGGATAGATAAAAAATAGGCAAATTTGTATACGGCTAATCTTCCCATAAATTACTTTTGTTTTAGATACTTGTTTATAGTCATTTTCAATAAGTCGGCAGATACCGGTTTGGTTAAAAACTCATTGCATCCGCTTTCTATGGCAGCTATTTTGTCTTTTTCATATGCGTATGCGCTTACAGCGATGACAGGTACGCTGGCAGACATTTCCCGGATGGCTTTGGTGGCGTCCAGACCATTGATGTTAGGCATTTTTATATCCATCAAAATCAAGTCGGGTTTGTATTGTTCATAGAATATGATAGCCTCCATACCGTCATGAGCATGCACCAGTTTGTACATTTTTCCGAGCATAGCCTCTATCAAGTCATAATTGCTTTGATAGTCTTCCGCCACTAGGATGGTCATCTCCTGATGGGAAGTTCTATTGTTGTCTTTAATGGAAGCCGGTGTAAGTTTTTCCTCCCATTTCATATCTCCGTTTGCCGAAATGTAAGGCAATGTAAAAGTGAATGTGGTTCCGGTTTCCATTTTGGATTGTACAGCTATTTTTCCTCCTAACTTTTCTACAATGATTTTGCTGATGGAAAGCCCCAGTCCTGTGCCTTGCACTTGGTTGTTGGCCATGATGAAACGATCGAATATCTTGTCTATCTTGTCATCGGAAATACCGCTTCCGGTATCGGCTACATGAAAAACAATCTCTTTTTCCTTCAATTTATACCCGAAGCTGATAGAACCTTTGGCGGTGAATTTCGTAGCATTACCTATCAGATTGGAGAAAACCTGAAACAAGCGGTTCCTGTCTGTCGAGATAACCAGTGACGGATCGGACTCTTCGAAAACAAGCTCCACTCCGGGTTGACACCGGAAACTATACGTGTTTTTTACATCTTCACATAAAATATAAAGGGATACAGGCGCATAGTTGAACTCCATCATGCCCGATTCAATCTTCGACAGGTCCAAAATCTCGTTGATAAGTTCCTGCAAGCGCATGTTGTTTTTTTCTACAATATCGTAATACTGCAATCTTTCCTCGGCGTTTTCCGTTTCGGCTATAATGCGTGAGAATCCCAGAATGGCATTCAACGGCGTACGGATTTCATGGCTCATATTGGCAAGGAAGGCAGATTTCAGCTGGTTGGAGCGTTCTGCTTTCCAAACAATTTCGGATGTGTTCTGTATATATCCTTCCAATACGGTCCTTTGCATATATACCTCTTTGTGGTATGTTTTTATTCTCATATTGACGGTCTTTCCGTCAATAAGGAGTCTATAGTTTACGGTATTGGAAGCATCTTTCTCCTTCAGGTTTTCTTCCAGCCATTGACTGAAACGGTCCTTGTCATCAAGGTGCATATAGTTCATGTATTCATCTATGGAAATCTGTTTCTGTTCCTCATCGTTACAGAATATCCGGGTGTATCCCGAGTAAGTGAAGAGCCGTGTGGACGAATCGTATGCCCATAATCCTATTCTTGCGGCTTTTTCTACTTCGCACAAATCTTTTTGCTTTTTTTCCAGTTTCAGCCTGACGACACTCCGGCCTGTGATATCCCTGTATTGAAAAAGAAAATGCTCCTCATCATACTTGCTGATAATACATTTGTAGTATTTCACGTCATCTTCCAATATTAATTTGTAATTCCGTGCGGAAGGTTTGTCTCCTGCCCGTACTTTGATGAATTCCGCATACATCTCCCGTGCCGTTTCTACGGGGAAATAAGAGAATATATTTCTCCCTATAATATCTTGTTCTTTTATAAAGAAGTCCGTCGTATTAGCCTTGAAGTCTAAACAGGTGCCGTCTTTATATACGAAAAACATAGTATCAGCCGTAATTTCCAGAATTTTGTCTGCATACTGCTTATCGTGCAATATATTACTCGGAATTTTCATATTAATAGTATGATTCTCAATATACTGTTTCTCTTAGCGAATTTAGATGCGTGATATTTGTTACTGACAGCAAATATACAAAAAAAATATTGTTTATATCATTTTATATCGTAATTTTGCAAGGTAATCAATGAAAAGAAGAAATGAAAAAGATTTTGGTAGCTGAAGATACGGAAAGTAATTATCTCTTATTATCTATAATTTTAAGAAAGGAGTATGAAGTTCACCGTGCCCATGATGGGCAGGAGGCTATTGAGAAATTTGAGAGTTGCCGGCCCGATATGATTTTGATGGATATAAAGATGCCTGTTATGGACGGTTTGGAAGCTACCAGAAGAATTCGTCTGAAGGGAGGGACACTTCCCATCATAGCTCTTACCGCCAATGCATACGACAGTGACCGTGACAAGGCTTTTGAAGCCGGATGTGACGATTATATGGCCAAGCCGATCATGGCTCCCGCTTTGCGTGAGATGATAAAAAAGTATTTTGGTGAGTAAATATTATGCCCTGCGGGACTTTTCCCATGTTCCGCCGGCATGTCTCTTCAAATAGAAGAAACCTTTTATCACATTGATGTTCATGAACAGGAAATAGTAGGGAATATAAAGGAATTTGTTCTTTACGGACTTGGCAGACAAGAGGCTGCCATAAACTCCCCCGAGGTAGAATGCGGATTGCAGCAGAAGAAAAAGAAAATAAACCGGGAGGCTTTCACTACAGACAACCAGCAGGATATTCAAGGGAAAGAGCAGAAACAAGGCGACCGGGGTTACCGACCATCTCAGCACGCGATGGGAAACATATTGAAAACTGAGGATTCCATAACGTAGCGGATTCAGCAGTTCTTTCAAACGGTAGACAGACTGCAATCCTCCTGCCGCGATACGTACTTTTCTTTTTTCCTCTTCTTTCATATCGGCCGATCCGCTTTCCAAGGCATATGCCGTATCACAATATGCTATCGTATACTGCTTCATGGCAATACGCAGGGACAACATAAAATCATCCAGTAGGGTATCTTCAGGCATTTCCTCATATAACGGGGTGCGGATGGCGAATAATTCTCCGGCAGCACCTATGGCGGAATAGAGCTGATAATCCATTTTTTTCAGCCATGATTCATATTTCCAGTACAATCCTTCTCCTCCGGAAACCGCTCCTTCGGTACTGTACATGTCCACCCGTTTTTCTCCTGCCACACATCCCACCTGCGGATAGTTAAAACATTTTACTATCTCGCGAACGGCCTGCGGATTAATAAATGTATTGGCGTCTGTGAATATGACCAAAGGTGTGGTGACAAATCCCATGCCCCGGTTCATAGCGGCTGTTTTTCCTTTTCTTTCGGGGACGAACAATAGGGTGACATCGGGATATGCTTTTAATTTTTCATTGGTTCGGTCATTGCTGCCGTCCGTTACCCATACGATATGCAGTTTCTCTTTGGGATAATCCAGTTCTTGGCAGTTTTTCATCTTTCCGTCTACTACCTGTTCCTCATTATAGGCGGTGATGAACAGGGTGATTTCGGGTAGGTCGGTGTTGTTGCCGTTCCGGCAGGTTTCTTGCTCCGGTTCGTCCGTATCGTAGAAGGAAATAAAACTTTGTTTTATTTTTACCAATATCCACAACAGGATTCCGTATCCCACATAGGTGTAGAATACAATGAACAGGAGAACGAAGAAGAGGATTTCAAGAGTGTTCATGCTAGTATTTCTTTATATATATTCAATATTTCTCTGGCTGTGTTCTCCCATGAGAACCGACGGACTCTTTCTAGTCCATATGCAGTTTGTGACTGATAGAATTCTGCATTTTCTTCTAAATGAAGGAGGGCGGAAGCAATTTCCTCCGGTTCGAACGGATTGACCAGAATACCCTCCGGTCCTGCGATTTCGGGCATGGCGGAAGTGGTTGAGGTGATGACGGGAGTTCCACAGGCCATCGCCTCCAGAATGGGGATGCCGAAACTTTCGCGTAAAGACGTGTATATAAAGACGGATGCTCCACTATAAACAGCGGGTAGTTCTGTGTTTGGAATGTATCCGGGATGATACAGCATTTTTTTTATTTCTTGTAATCCTTCCCGGTTCAGATATTCGTCTATGATCTCTTCTTTCAGGTCGGCGATAAGCAAGGGGAGGGGCTGACTGGATTTTTTTAAATAAATGCCGTATGCCTGCAATACCCTTGCCGTATTCTTCTTGGGATCGGTATTTCCTAAAAAGAACAGGTAAGGATGGTTCTTTATGTATCGGGCAGTGATGGCCTGTGCGTTCCGTATGGGTATGAAATGTTGTGAATAGCCGTTGTATACGGCGACAAGCTGTTGTTTGTCAATGTGCAGGAAATGACTGATGCGGTTGCATTCAAAATGAGAAACGGTAATGATTCTTTTGCATTTGGTAAGGATTTGGGGAACAATGATTTTTCGGTAGAAACGTCCCAGTCTTTGGTACATGGACTGGTTCTTGCCTTGTTTTTTTTCTAGAAAGATAATGTCGTGCAGTGTAAGCACCAGTGGAATGTTTCCATACACAGGGGCAGTGTTGCTTGTGCAGTGCAGCAGGTCGGGTTTGATTTTTTTTAAAGCCAACGGTAGTCCTATCTGTTCCCAAAGCGGATAGGATGGCCAATTAACGGTCACGATATGCATGTTGGCGGATTCCTGCAAACAAACATCATCTCCCGGGCTGACCAGTATGAAGTATTCGTTCTGTTGGTCTATCTTTTGCAGTTCCCGGATGGTTTCCAGAGCTACATAGTCCATGCCATGTTTCTCTTTTCTGAAGATGCGCTGGGCTTCTATTGCTATTTTCATCTGTCGTTACTTTATCAAGTTAGAATCTTCGTCCTCGTAATTGTTTTTGCTATAGAAAAGAGCCGTGAAGCTTCTTAAACCTTTTATGGCTCGTTTTTTGAAACTGCTGAACAGGGATCCGTCGGCCGAAATAGTGCCATAGCCGGTAAGGACACGGGCTTTGCGGGCGGTGACGAATCTTAATTTTCCGTATTTTTTCAATGCCAGTGCCAGGGAGCCGTCTTCTCCGCGGAGTATGTCTGTCCGGAATCCTTCTTTCCGGGCTGTTTCCGTGTGGAAGGCAAAAGCCATTCCACGTACATTGAGCTCCGGTCTGTTCAGATT